>OHFQ01001377.1_pt1 | contig 9473 bp, 7 predicted proteins | sample 1567581 | NCBI WGS metagenome assembly OHFQ01 (sample SAMEA3879559, study PRJEB24766) | human gut metagenome | biome: human-associated habitat; feature: feces | place: USA | collected 1985/1987 | reverse complement strand
GTGCACATATTTCTCTTTTTCCCACTCAGACATCTTCTGTGCCGGGCGGACAAGCTTCTCTACCCTGGCTGTCAGAGCCTTCTGATGCTCCCGGATCTTATTTTTCTCAAAAAGATATTCCGGTATGAAAATCAGGTTCGGCGAATCTTTGTAGTAACGATATTTAAAATTAGTTACCCAGAATATTTCCGGATGGTCCAGCCTCATCTGGAAAAAAATATTGTAAAGCTCCTCTCCGGAAAGTGCCGGAACCTGAATTTCATCCGATAGATTTTTCACCCCGACAAAAATGCTGTGATAAGTAGCCTGCTGGGGTTTGTTCATATGATTATAATAGTATTGTTCCATTTTTATCCTTTTAGCTTATCTGTCAGTTTCAGATATCCCTGCACAAGTAGATCTGTTACGATCAGCACAACGACTGACAAAATCAGACAATCTCTTACACTAAATTCGTAAAAAGCTGCAAAACCAGCAATCGTCCAATATACTCCAATATGCACTGCATACATTTTGGATATCTGCCTGGAATAATAGCACAGCTTATTGTAAACAAATTTCCATTTTTCTATAATCGGCATGAGAAAAAATGCCACTGCAAATACAAGGATAATGCTGCAGAAGGTTCCCACTACTTTCACAAGTCCGGGAGTTCGATACTGTTCGATCATATAATTAAAGAATCCGTCAACACCCGGATGCATTACGATGCAGATTACAAACCAGGCTGCCGCTACGATTCCGCATACCAGACCGCTCTTTTTGTAAAAAGCTCCTTTTTCATCCTCGTCACCTACTTTCGTTCCAATGACCGTTTGTTTATGCTGATCCTCCAATGCATGAGAGTCAATCCCTTTATTCAGTTCTTCGATAACAACAGGCGTATGTATATAACCGTCTGCACGTTGGGCTTTTACAACACAAGTAATAAAGTTATCCATTAACTTATCCAGTTCCGGATCTTTGTTGACAGCATAGACAGAAGCCACACCCTCCATCCATTTATACATATCTCCGTCATGGAATGGAGGTCCCCAATGCTCTCCTTTGCATACTCCGGCAGCAATCTCAAAATTACGGAAACCGTGAGAGATCTCCGGCGTGTTCCAAGTGTTCCACATACTTTGCAGGGAAGTCTGGCTAAACACATTAAAACGGTCTCCCCAAAATCCGTTTGTCCAATGTACGGCACCGATTCCGGTATTCACCATCTTCGCAAAACGGCTCTGACTCATATCCGTCAATCCATTGCTTTGCGCAAGTGCTCCCGTAACGGAGGCGGAAGCTAAAAGAAGTAACAGTTTTATCTGTTTCATTAATATGGATAATTTAAAATTTACACAATATCTTTATAAAAAGACGCAATTATCCGTATTTTGTACTCAATAAAACAAAAAAACGAAGCCCCTATTCCGGTACGCCCTGCAAGTCTAAATACAGGCATATAGCCATTTATTTCACTGAAAAATAATAAAAAGTGCCACCCATCGTTTCGCGTGAATGACACTTTTCGTGATTTTGTATATTAAATCTACCATAAACCGAGCCCCATCGTTTTAGAACATTCCAACTCCAATAATCCTTTTTTCGCATCGAGACCACCTCCGTACCCCGTAAGTTTATGATTGCTGCCGATTACCCGATGGCAGGGAACAAAGATAGAGATAGGATTGGTGGCATTGGCCGATGCAACTGCACGCACTGCCTTCGGGTTATGGATGCGGCGGGCAAGCTCGCCATAAGATATGGTCGTTCCATAGGGTATTTTCATCAGTTCTTCCCATACAGTGCACTGAAATTCAGAGCCGGTAAAGACAACAGGAATGTCGAATATCTTACGGTGTCCGGCAAAGTATTCTTCGAGTTCCCCGATTGCCCGTTCGATGATGTCGGAAGTCCCCTCTTCGTACTTCGCATTCAGATGTCGCTGTATGCGGCGGTCTATCGTACCTCGCCGTTTCTCCACCGCCCAGTCGCAAATACACAGCTTATCTCCGTAAGAACCGACAAGCATCTCGCCCACAGGCGATTGATATCGTGTAATCTTTATAGTTTCCATATTGTTCTTTTCTTCTTTTCTTCTTTTTTTCTTCAAATTAAAAAAATATTGCTCACATTCTTTACTTCCCTTGTGATGTACTTCTTACTTGGAGTAACGGTTTGTGCTAACATTTCCGTTCGCAACGGAAATGATTAATGATTTTACTGACAAATATAGGAAAGTATATTTCAAATGACAAGAAAATACAGAGGATATGACAGTCTCCTTTCAAACTATTATCAAGTAATTTGTTTATGGAAAAAACAATCGTTCCAAGTGCCACGCAATGGACATCAGCAACGGATATGAATAACCGGATTATCTATTTCCGAACGATGTACAACAGTACGATCCGCAGCATTGATTTGCGCTCTATTGATTTTTCCAAAGTGCATTATCGGGCTGTTCCAATGGATACCGTCAAGCAGCAGCCGATTGAAAAGATAAAAATAATGTCCGAGTAATTATATTCTTTTAGCGACTTATTGGGTACAAAAAGTCCGTTCAACCGTCCTTTTATAAAAGTATAAAAGACGTTAGATGATAATGAATAAAAAGAGATTGATCGGATATGTGCTCGTCATGCTGTCTGTAACTTCTATTCATGCACAAGAAACGAACGCTTCTACGCAAGAATATAAGTTATGGTATGACCGTCCCGCACAGGTATGGACGGAAGCCCTGCCTTTGGGCAATGGCCGTTTGGGAGCTATGGTATATGGAATACCGGGTACAGAACAAATACAACTAAACGAAGAAACTATCTGGGCAGGACGCCCTAACAACAACGCCAATCCGAACGCACTTGAGTATATTCCCAAAGTGCGTGAACTAGTCTTTGCAGGAAAATATCTCGAAGCGCAAACTCTTGCTACCGAGAAGGTGATGGCTAAGACAAACTCGGGAATGCCTTATCAAAGTTTCGGGGACTTGCGAATCGCTTTTCCCGGACATACCCGTTATTCGGACTACTATCGGGAGCTAAGTCTGGATTCCGCCCGCGCCATCGTGCGATATGAGGTAGACGGAGTACAATACCAACGCGAAACGATTACCTCATTTACCGATCAAGTGGTAATGGTCAGACTGACAGCCAGCTGTCCGGGACAAATAACCTTTAATGCCCAACTGACCTCTCCTCATCAGGATGTAATGATTTCCTCTGAGGAAGGAAATTGCGTTACGCTTTCCGGTGTCTCTTCCTGGCATGAAGGTCTCAAAGGGAAAGTGGAATTTCAAGGACGGTTGACTGCACGGAATAGAGGTGGAAAAATAGCATGTACAGATGGAATTCTATCGGTAGAAGGAGCTGATGAAGCTATCATTTACGTGTCAATAGCCACCAATTTCAATAATTATCTGGATATCACAGGAAATCAGATAGAACGGGCTAAAGACTATCTTTCCAAAGCAATGAAACATCCGTTTCCGGAAGCCAAGAAAAATCATACTGATTTCTATCGCCGATACTTGACCAGAGTATCTTTGAACTTAGGTAAAAACCGATATGAAAACATCACAACCGATAAACGTGTAGAAAACTTCAAAGATACAAATGATGCTCATTTGGTAGCTACTTACTTCCAGTTCGGGCGTTACCTATTGATTTGTTCTTCACAACCTGGCGGACAACCCGCTAACTTGCAAGGTATCTGGAATGATAAATTATTTCCTTCTTGGGACAGCAAATACACTTGCAACATCAACTTGGAGATGAACTATTGGCCGTCTGAAGTTACCAATCTTAGCGAGCTGAACGAGCCTCTTTTCCGGCTGATAAAGGAGGTCAGCGAGACAGGCAAGGAAACGGCTAAAATCATGTATGGAGCGAATGGCTGGGTACTCCATCACAACACAGATATCTGGCGCGTCACAGGAGCAATTGACAAAGCTCCTTCGGGCATGTGGCCTAGTGGTGGAGCGTGGCTCTGCCGTCATTTATGGGAACGTTATTTATATACCGGAGATACCGATTTTCTGCGTTCCATCTATCCTATACTGAAAGAGTCCGGCCGTTTCTTCGATGAAATCATGGTAAAGGAACCGATACACAACTGGTTGGTGGTTTGTCCTAGCAATTCACCGGAGAATGTACATTCGGGCAGTAACGGAAAGGCAACGACAGCCGCCGGATGTACGATGGATAATCAGTTGATTTTCGATCTTTGGACGGCTATTATTTCAGCTTCCGAAATTCTGGATACCGACAAAGATTTCGCAACTCATCTAAAGCAACGCTTGAAAGAAATGCCTCCTATGCAAATAGGTCATTGGGGACAATTGCAAGAATGGATGTTCGATTGGGATGATCCGAACGACGTACATCGTCATGTCTCCCATCTTTACGGATTGTTCCCCAGCAATCAGATTTCCCCATACCGCACACCGGAATTGTTTGATGCGGCACGCACCTCGCTCATCCATCGCGGGGATCCGTCTACCGGCTGGAGTATGGGATGGAAAGTTTGTCTTTGGGCGCGTCTGCTTGATGGTGACCATGCTTATAAGCTGATAACAGATCAGTTGACTCTTGTACGCAACGAAAAGAAAAAAGGTGGTACTTATCCTAATTTGTTCGATGCACATCCACCCTTTCAGATTGACGGGAACTTCGGTTGTACGGCAGGAATCGTAGAAATGCTGATGCAGAGTTATGACGGATTCATCTATTTACTTCCCGCCCTTCCTACTTTGTGGAAGGAAGGTTCGGTGAAAGGTATTATCGCACGTGGTGGTTTTGAGCTTGACTTGAGTTGGAAAGACGGAAAAGTAAATCATCTGATAGTAAAATCCCACAAAGGAGGAAACTGTCGTCTCCGCTCACTCAACCCGCTAAAAGGTAAAGGACTGAAACCTGCCAAAGGCGAGAACCCGAATCCTCTCTTTGCCGTCCCCGCTATTACCAAACCATTGATTAACGGGAAAGCAAAATTGAATAAAATAGAGCTGACGGAAACCTATTTGTATGACCTGCCCACAAAAGCGGGAAAAGAATATATCCTGATCGGAAAATAAAAACTCAACTATATGAATCAAAATTTATTTAAGGCGATTATTGCCTGCGGAATTGTCTGCTTTATTGCTTGTACGACTACCAAGAAAGCAGAAACCGAAAAGTGGAGTGAACGCATGGCACGTTCCGAAATGAAACGTTTCCCAGAGCCCTGGATGATTGAAAAAGCTAAAAAACCACGATGGGGATATACGCATGGCCTTGTGGTAAAATCAATGCTCGAAGCATGGAAACATACGGGCGACAGTACATATTACGAGTATGCCAAGATTTATGCGGATAGTCTGATTGACACTGACGGACGTATAAAGACCATGAAATATCTTTCTTTCAATATCGACAATGTAAATGGCGGTAAGATTTTGTTCGACCTCTACGCAAAGACGGGAGATGAACGTTACAAAACGGCTATGGATACGCTTCGTAAGCAGATGACCGAACAGCCGCGTACCAGCGAAGGAGGCTTCTGGCACAAATTGAAATATACCCATCAGATGTGGTTGGACGGTATCTTTATGGCTTCTCCCTATCTGGTACAATATGGTGCGACTTTCCAGGAACCGGCTTTGTTTGACGAAGCGGTGAAGCAAATACTTTTGATTGCCCGTAAAACGTATGATCCGGCTACCGGTCTTTACTATCACGGATGGGATGAAAGCCGTGAACAGAAATGGGCAAATCCCGAAACCGGGTGTTCTCCGAATTTCTGGAGCCGCAGTATCGGATGGTATGGTGCTGCGATAGTGGATGTTCTGGATTATCTGCCACAAGAAACAGCAGGACGGGACAGCGTCATACAGATTCTTCAAAGGCTGGCCGAAGCGATTGTAAAATATCAGGACCCTCAATCCGGCACATGGTATCAAGTGACAGATCAAGGTGCACGTAAAGGTAATTACCTGGAGTCTTCGGCAACCGCTTTGTTTGTTTATACGCTCGCCAAAGCCATTAACAAAGGATATATCGGAAATGAATATATCGAACCAGTAAGAAAAGCTTTCAACGGCATGACCGGAAATTTCACCCTTTTGGAGGAAGACGGAAGTTATACTATCACCAATTGTTGTGCCGTAGCCGGACTGGGCGGAGACTCTAAAAGATACCGTGACGGTTCATTTGAGTATTATATCAGCGAACCGATTATCGAGAATGATCCGAAGTCAGTAGGAGCATTTATCCTGGCTGCAATTGAATTTGAAAAAATGATTGAGAAATAATCTGTGGTGAACTGGAATAAACTAAAAACGATAAAAAAACAATGAAAAAATTCAAGATTCTTCCTTTTTTACTGTTACTGCTGAGCTTGAGTACTTCAGTGGCGGCACAAAAGAAAACACAGAAAACGTATATTCCCTGGAGCAACGGTAAACTTGTTGTCTCCGAAGAGGGGCGTTATCTGAAACACGAAAACGGTACTCCTTTCTTCTGGTTGGGGGAAACAGGATGGTTGCTCCCAGAGCGTCTGAATCGTGACGAAGCCGAATATTATCTGGAACAGTGCAAACATCGCGGATACAATGTAATTCAAGTTCAGACCTTGAATAATGTGCCATCCATGAATATCTACGGACAATATTCGATGATTGACGGATACAACTTCAAAAACATCAATCAAAAAGGCGTATACGGTTATTGGGATCACATGGATTACATTATCCGTACAGCAGCCAAGAAAGGTCAGTATATCGGCATGGTCTGCATTTGGGGAAGCCCGGTGAACCGGGGCGAGATGACTGTCGAACAGGCGAAAGCATACGGAAAGTTCCTGGCGGAACGTTATAAGGACGAACCGAATATCATTTGGTTTATCGGTGGAGACATTCGCGGTGATGTGAAAACAGCCGAATGGGAGGCATTGGCAACTTCTATCAAAGCAATCGACAAGAATCACCTGATGACCTTCCATCCGCGTGGCAGAACAACCTCAGCAACTTGGTTCAACAACGCTTCCTGGCTGGACTTCAATATGTTCCAAAGCGGACACCGTCGTTACGGACAACGTTTTGGTGACGGCGACTATCCTATCGAAGAGAATACGGAAGAAGACAACTGGCGTTTCGTTGAGCGCAGTATGGCTATGAAACCCATGAAACCGGTTATCGATGGAGAACCTATCTATGAAGAAATTCCTCACGGCCTGCATGACGAGAACGAGTTGTTATGGAAAGATTACGATGTACGCCGCTATGCTTATTGGTCTGTATTCGCCGGTTCTTTCGGGCATACGTATGGGCATAATTCCATTATGCAGTTTATCAAACCGGGTGTGGGTGGTGCATACGGAGCCAAGAAGCCTTGGTATGAAGCATTGAATGATCCCGGTTATAATCAAATGAAATATTTGAAAAACCTGATGCTGACTTTCCCGTTCTTCGAACGTATACCGGATCAGTCTGTCATCGCAGGTAAGAACGGAGAACGTTACGACCGTGCCATCGCTACACGCGGTAATGATTATCTGATGGTGTATAATTATACCGGACGTCCGATGGAAGTTGATTTCAGCAAGATTAGCGGGGCAAAGAAGAATGCCTGGTGGTATACGACAAAGGACGGTAAGCTGGAATATATCGGTGAATTTAATAACGGTGTGCATACCTTCCAGCACGATAGCGGTTATTGCAGTGGAAACGATCATATTCTGATTGTGGTGGACAGCAATAAAAACTACCTCGGTAAGACATGGACGGAACTTCCCGATGCCCAACTGAAATATATCAGCGATAAATGATGAATAAGAGAATATTTATAGTAGCATTCTTTGCGTTTCTGTTTTTAGCAGGTTCAGTCTATGCAGCCATAGGCATAACCGAACTGCGAACGGAGCAATTAAAGAATCCGCTAGGTATTGACGTGCGCCAGCCCCGATTGGGTTGGCGCATCGAATCGGATGAACAGAATGTGATGCAAACAGCGTATCACATTCTTGTTGCTTCTTCTGCCGACTTGCTGGCGCAAGAAAAGGGAGATATTTGGGATTCAGGAAAGATAGAGTCCGACGCTTCCCAATGGATTGCTTATCAAGGTAAACCGCTAAAGCGTAATGCCCGCTATTATTGGAAAGTGAAGGTCTATACTAATAGAGGGGAAGCGGACTGGAGTGCTCCGGCCTTTTGGAGTATGGGATTGCTGAATGAAGCGGACTGGCAAGGCCAGTGGATTGGATTGGACCGTGCCGCTTCCGGTGATAGTGAAACCCAATGGAGCCGCTTGGCAGCCCGTTATCTCCGCAAAGAATTTGCTTTGAGCAAAGAGGTGAAACGTGCAACGGTACACATTGCTGGAATGGGACTTTATGAATTATTTATTAACGGACAGCGTATTGGCGATCAAGTGTTGGCCCCCGCTCCTACCGACTATCGGAAAACAATTCTGTACAACACTTACGATGTGACGCCACAACTTCGAAAAGAGAATGCTATTGGTGTGACATTGGGCAACGGACGTTTCTATACGATGCGCCAGAATTACAAACCGTACAAGATACCGACATTCGGCTATCCCAAACTCCGCCTGAATCTGATTGTGGAATATATGGATGGCAGTAAAGAAACGATTGCTACAAACACTTCATGGAAACTGACAACCGAAGGTGCTATCCGTAGCAATAACGAATATGACGGCGAAGAATATGATGCCCGCAAGGAATTGGGCAACTGGACACAAAGCGGTTATGACGACAAAAGCTGGATAGCGGCACAAAGAGTCAGTATTCCTTCAGGAACATTGCGTGCACAAATGATGCCGGGCATGAAAGTTACAGAAACCCTGAAGCCCGTTTCTATAAAAAAGCTTGGTAACAAATATATCCTGGATATCGGTCAGAATCCGCTGCGCCTTCTGCCGCATCATCCAATGGTAGACGCTGTCGTCGAAATGTTCGGCAAAGCGGCGCTTGAAGACCGAAAGGCTCATTCCGGCCAGGGCAGCCAGTTCGGCAACACTGCGCGCCCGTTCGTAGTTGTTGCAAACGAACGTGCGGAAATGATCTTCAGGCTGCATCATGGGCTGAAAGAAATAAGCCAGCTCGGTAGGAGTGTAAAGCGCCTTGATCAACAGGAACAGTTCGGTCGCCTTGATCCGGTGGTATCGGGCGCACTCAACCAATTCGGGGACGACGAACAGTCCGGCAAGAAGCGACTCGATCACCGGGTGAAGCGACAGCGAAGGAATCGGATCAGCGGGGATGACCGTATCCTCCGATGCCGAAGCACCGAAAATATCCCCCTCGCAAAAACCGAGACCGCGCGACAGCGACAACACCACGGCACGGGTCCCTTCATCCTGTCCCGTCAGGGAGAAGGGTTCGCCGCATGGCAGACAGGCGCATTGTTTCGAAGTGATCAACCGAACGGGATCGTTTGCCCGCTCGAATTTCAGCGATCCCGACAGGACAAACACCAGACGGACAATCCGATC
>OHFQ01001371.1_pt1 | contig 9499 bp, 9 predicted proteins | sample 1567581 | NCBI WGS metagenome assembly OHFQ01 (sample SAMEA3879559, study PRJEB24766) | human gut metagenome | biome: human-associated habitat; feature: feces | place: USA | collected 1985/1987 | reverse complement strand
CCGACCAGTGATGATTTAAGCGCACTCGCCGCTGCGACAGCAAAAGGTGAAGGCCTGGTGCTGCATGAAGCCTGGCTCAAAGAGATGGAACGCTATTTCCACGAACGTGGACGAGTAATGGCACCGAGCAACCGTAAACAAGCGGAGCTGCCTGCCAGTGCTGAATTTATCAATAACCCGGTAGGCACCGCCTGTGGTTTTGCCGTGCAGCTTAATCGTTGCCTGATGTTCTTTACCCCTGGCGTACCGTCAGAATTTAAGGTGATGGTCGAGCACGAAATCCTGCCGCGCCTGCGCGAGCGTTTTTCTTTACCGCAGCCGCCGGTTTGTCTGCGTTTGACTACCTTTGGTCGTTCGGAAAGCGATCTGGCACAAAGCCTGGACACCCTGCAACTGCCGCCGGAGGTAACAATGGGCTATCGCTCTTCTATGCCGATTATCGAACTGAAACTCACCGGACCGGCAAGCGAGAAACAGGCGATGGAAAAACTGTGGCTGGACGTTAAACGTGTTGCCGGACAGAGCGTGATTTTCGAAGGCACCGAAGGACTGCCCGCGCAGATCAGTCGCGAATTGCAAAACCGCCAGTTCAGCCTGACGTTGAGCGAGCAATTCACCGGCGGTTTATTGGCTTTGCAACTTTCTCGCGCAGGCGCTCCATTGCTGGCGTGTGAAGTGGTTCCTTCACAGGAGGAAACACTGGCGCAAACTGCGCACTGGATTACAGAACGGCGGGCCAACCATTTTGCCGGGCTGGCACTGGCTGTTTCTGGTTTCGAGAACGAACATCTCAACTTTGCGCTAGCCACGCCAGACGGCACTTTCGCTCTGCGTGTGCGTTTCAGCACTACGCGCTACAGCCTGGCTATCCGTCAGGAAGTGTGCGCAATGATGGCACTGAATATGCTGCGCCGTTGGTTAAACGGCCAGGACATCGCCAGTGAGCATGGCTGGATTGAGGTTGTTGAGTCCATGACCTTATCTGTCTGATTCCGCCACTCTGTGCCGGTTTACTGCACCGGCACATTCCCCCTCAGGCAAAATTTGTCCAACCTGTTGTACTCAATAAGAAAAAATCCGTGCGCTGATTCACAAATTTGTGCGTAATTTCTCCAGTCCGCTGGACGAGAAACGGGATTTGATGCGCTTCACAATTTTACTCCCCCTGAGCAACGAGACTGATTCCAGTATCTAAGACTGGAGTCCAGTATGTTGGAATCAAGCAAAGTTCCCGCCCTAACACGGGCTATTGATATTCTCAATTTGATTGCCCGCATTGGCTCCTGTAGTGCTGCGACGATCATTGACACATTGGGGATCCCTAAAAGCACAGCCTATTTGCTGCTTAATGAACTCAGGCGTCAGCGTTTTCTTAGCGAAAAACGCCGTAAACCCTCGCCCAATGCGGGCGGGGATATAAGGCGAAAAGCCCGCAGGGATTTAAAGATCAATCAGGTGTTGACTGACTCTGAACGTAGGCTCTGAGCGTTTCAATCGTTGCCTCTCCGGTGCTACAGACAAAGTACGATCTCGACCACAAAAGCCCCGTTTTACTCTGCATACGTAAATGCGCGTTCTGCTGGCGTAGCAAACGTGATGATACCGATTTTAAATTATTGACCATCACACTGACCGCCAGTTTTGGCGGGTAGGCAACCAGCAGGTGTACATGGTCTGGCTCCCCGTCCATCTCAATAATTTCGCATTCAAGCTTTGCCGCAGCGGAGCCAAAAGCCTCACGCAACTGAGCGATCATCTGACTGTCGAATAGTTTGCGTCGATACTTTGTCGTAAAAATAAGGTGCACAACTAGCTTACTGATACTGTGTCGTTTGCGGAGAAATCCCGCCAGTAAATCATCATGATTACTCAATTGATATATTCACCTAAAGTGTTAAAATAAAAGCATTATATCAATGAGCGCTGATTATGTTAAGAGCAACAAAAGTACGCATCTACCCGACACCAGAACAGGCTGAATTTATCAACGCCCAGTTCGGTGCAGTGCGTTTTGCGTACAACAAAGTTCTGCATATCAAGAAACATTCTTACCAGCGGCACCGCGTAAATTTAAACCCGCGTAAAGACCTCAAACCACTGCTTGCAGTGGCGAAGAAATCCCGCCGGTATGGATGGCTTAAAGAATATGATTCTATTGCGTTGCAGCAGGCGGTAATTAACCTCGACGTGGCTTTTTCTAACTTTTTCAATCCGAAACTGAAAGCAGGTAAACCAACCTTTAAAAGTAAACACGGCAGACAATCGAGCTATCATTGTGTTGGCATAAAAGTCCTTGATGGTGCGATAAAAATACCGAAAATCTTGCCGATTGAAGCGCGTTTACATCGTGAAATTACGGGAATGCTGAAAAGTATCACGTTGAGCCGCAGCGCAACCGGGAAATACTACGCGTCGTTACTCTGTGACGACGGGATGGAAGCGCCGGCAAAGCCCGCACTGATATCAAATGTGACAGGGCTGGATATGGGGCTGGCGCATTTTGTCATCAAATCGGACGGCAATAAAATTGCCAGTCCCCGCCACCTAATCAATGCAAGTCGCAACCTGCGCTGGAAGCAGAAAGCACTTTCCCGTAAGAAAAAAGGGAGCGCAAACAGGCGCAAAGCCAGAATACAACTTGCAGCCGTTCACGAACGGGTAGCCGGTGCCCGTGCCGATTTCCAGCACAAGTTATCTCGCGCAATTGTTGACGAAAACCAAGCGGTAATTGTCGAGACGCTGAAAGCGGCAAACATGATGAAAAACCACTATCTGGCACGAGCTATCGGCGATGCAGGATGGGCAGGATTCATCACTAAACTGGAATACAAGGCCGCAGAGGAAGGCGTACATCTTGTTAAACTGGATCAGTGGTTTGCCAGTTCGAAAACCTGTCACTGCTGTGGTCACAAAATGCCAGAGATGCCGTTAAATAAACGCATCTGGCAATGTCCTGAATGCGGAGTTGAACATGATCGCGATATCAACGCGGCAATCAACATTGAACGCAAGGGCATACTGGAATTACAGGCGGCGGGTCTCGTCGTCTCTGCCCATGGAGGCCAGCGTAAATCCGTCACACAGACGGTTGCGGCCCAGGAAGTGGGAAGCCTCGCCCGACAGGGCGGGGAGTAGTCACATCAGAAAGCCATCCATCAGCGGAAGGGGCTGAAAAAGAGTCAGAAGATCCTGGATCATATGGGTTCAACAGAACTGGCGGCTAATCTCTTTCGAGCTACCCAAACAGAAGAAAAACTCAAGCGGGATGGCGTGAATTCAAAACAGCAAGCTAATACCACACACTTTGACGTGGGTAGCAAGGTGAGGCAAACCATTCAGGAACTTGGCGGAACCATGCCTGAGGAGTTGCCGACCTCGCAGGTCAGCATCAAGCAGTTGGAAAACAGTGTAAAAATTACAGAGAAGAAATAGCAGAAACTAAAAACTCTTTTTGTTGATTGAGATACCCGATGCGTAAGCCAAAGTCCAGGTGCGGTGAACACAATGGCTAACATTGCACCTTTCTTTTCCACCCCTCAGTTTTAACCTACTTTTTCTTATGTATTTTCTCAGACAAGAAGTCAGAAGAATGCATCTACGCTACAGAAAACAACGATTTCACATAACTAAAAATTATCAATTTCCTCTCACCTTAAAAAATCTCAATCGTGACAATGCGTACAAATCGCTACCCTGCCAGACAGATTTTTAGGGAGATAACCATGCTGTTACACATTTTGTATTTGGTTGGCATTACTGCCGAAGCCATGACGGGGGCGCTGGCGGCCGGACGACGGCGCATGGATACATTTGGCGTAATTATTATTGCGACCGCCACGGCAATTGGCGGAGGGTCAGTGCGCGATATTCTGCTGGGCCACTATCCGCTCGGCTGGGTCAAACACCCGGAATATGTGATTATTGTCGCTACCGCCGCAGTACTCACCACTATCGTTGCTCCTGTAATGCCTTACCTGCGCAAAGTGTTTCTGGTGCTCGATGCGCTCGGACTGGTGGTCTTTTCTATCATTGGCGCACAGGTTGCACTGGATATGGGACACGGCCCGATCATTGCCGTTGTCGCAGCTGTGACGACCGGCGTATTTGGCGGCGTTTTGCGCGATATGTTCTGTAAACGCATCCCGCTGGTATTCCAGAAAGAATTGTATGCCGGTGTCTCATTTGCCTCCGCCGTGCTGTACATCGCGCTGCAACACTATGTTTCTAATCATGATGTGGTAATTATCTCCACCCTGGTATTCGGCTTTTTTGCCCGTTTACTGGCGCTACGCCTTAAGCTGGGATTACCGGTCTTTTACTACAGCCACGAAGGACACTAAGGTTCAAAACCTGTGATCTGCTGGGCAGCCAGCCAACTGCCCAGCTTCTTGATTTGCGCATTTTCCTTCCATTCAATAACCTGTCTGGCGCGCCCCGATCCAGTCCCCGGCAGCTGCTGCCAGAACTGCTCCGTGCTCAATAAAAGTTGCGACCAGGACCGTTCATCACTGGCATTAAGCGCCACCCGGGTTAGCGGTATTCCCATTGCCATCACCCAGCGAGTAAAAGGCTGCTTACGAGCCAGATTAAACTGATGCCATAACTGCGCACTTTTACTTTTCGCGATCCCCGGCGTGTTCTGTAATTGCTCTGGCGTTAATAAAAGCCAGGAAAAGATATGCTCAAAGCGATGAGTCTGATGCAGCGCGCGCCAGCCGGCCTCACCAATGCCATCCAGCCCAAGAACCTGTTTTGACCCCAGCCAGACTAAGCGTGAAATGAACTGTTCCTGACAAACATCAGAAGCAAAGTAGCAGGTCAACGAGTTAAAGCGGTTTTCTGGCGGTGTCGGTTTTGTGCGTTCTGCACCGCGCCACACCACATCATCAATGCGAGGAATACCCTGACCGGCAAGGCTGACGAGGATCTGATCACCAGGCGCAATATCCCACTCCTGCCAGCGCCTGACGGAACCAATATTCACCCGCTGGACTTTTTTATCATCAAGCATGACAGGTGCGAGTGCCGCAACCACCGATATTTTACCGCTCTTACCCACCGCAAACTGAATCGCCTTCACTTCGGCAACCTGAGCTACCGGTTGATATTTCCAGCCCACCAACCATTCTGCCTGGCCTGGTAGCCAATGGCGGGATTCGGGTTCTTTCGCCGCTCGCACAACCACGCCATCGGTGACGAAGGGTAATTTCGCTTTCCACCACGCATTGCGTACGCGCGCAACTTCATCAGCATTTTTCACCGCACGGGTATACGTCTGCGTTAGAGTAAAACCAGCGGTAGCCAGCTCTTTTAAACGATCGGTCATTAACTGCGGTCCATCCGGCCATGCCCAGACAAAAACGCCCAGAGAATTCAGCGTGTCGCTATCGTCCTGGCGCATCATCAGACCAGCAACTTTTGCGCGGGCATTTATTCCCCCCATTTGTTGTTGGATATGCCCCTCGCGTTTGAGAAATATTTCCCCCTGAAGCGTACTGTTGGCTAAAGGCCCGCTAACGGTTTGCGGCACAGCGGAAATTAAGCGAACTTTCTGCGTCCAGTCCTCGCCTTTCAGGCCATTACCGCGACTGATTGCTTTGTTCAGTTTCCCGTCCCGATAAACCAGGGTTACCGCAACGCCATCAACTTTTGGCTGCACCCAAAGATCGCTACGTTCGCGCATCCACAGACTTAATGCGATTTCATCCGCCATTTTGCGTACACCCGTATGGGCAACCGGATGCATAACCGCACCGTTTAAAGGCGGCATCATCACATCGCGAGTCTCGTTCCCAAAACAGCGTTGCCACTGCGTAAGACGGGCGCTTAACTGATCGTAAACACCGTCTTCAACCTCACTTTTCCCTTCCTTCCAGTAGTCATCGTCCCACTGTTTTATTTGCTGTTGCAGGCGGGAAATTTCTTCCTGTGCTCTGGCTGGCGACCAGGCCGGACAGACCGCCCACGCCGATGATTGCCAGCACAAGATACTTATTAATATCGCCATCCATACTTTCATCATCACCTCCGCTGTAGATAGTCAGGCAGATATACAACGTGATGAAAGCAAAGCCGAGTGGCAAAAACGGAGTCTGCGAGGACGCTTCCTGAGAATCGTCTTTATTGCAGTGAATGACAGGCAAATGCGGAAGTAGCTACGCAAAACACAACAACTTTGCGCAAAAAGTGTGAGCAAGGGCTACGTCACATGCCCGCGCCGTGTATAATAAGCTCGTATGTAGGCTTTATTTCGCTAATCACATACGAAAGATACTCATGGCTCAAGGCACGCTTTATATTGTTTCTGCCCCCAGTGGCGCGGGTAAATCCAGCCTGATTCAGGCTTTATTAAAAACCCAACCGTTGTATGACACCCAGGTTTCTGTTTCACACACCACACGCCAACCGCGTCCTGGTGAAGTCCACGGTGAACATTATTTCTTTGTTAATCATGATGAATTTAAAGAAATGATTAGCAGAGATGCGTTCCTCGAACACGCAGAAGTTTTTGGTAATTACTATGGCACTTCGCGTGAGGCCATTGAGCAAGTACTGGCGACCGGTGTCGATGTTTTTCTCGATATCGACTGGCAAGATGCCGCACGCGCGGAGTATCTTTATTTTACCGCCGTCTAAAATCGAACTGGACCGCCGTCTACGCGGTCGCGGTCAGGACAGCGAAGAGGTCATTGCAAAGCGTATGGCGCAAGCTGTTGCAGAAATGAGCCATTACGCCGAATATGATTACCTGATTGTGAATGATGACTTCGATACCGCGTTGACCGATTTGAAGACCATTATTCGCGCCGAACGTCTGCGCATGAGCCGCCAAAAGCAGCGTCATGACGCTTTAATCAGCAAATTGTTGGCAGACTGAACCTGATTTCAGTATCATGCCCAGTCATTTCTTCACCTGTGGAGCTTTTTAAGTATGGCACGCGTAACTGTTCAGGACGCTGTAGAGAAAATTGGTAACCGTTTTGACCTGGTACTGGTCGCCGCGCGTCGCGCTCGTCAGATGCAGGTAGGCGGAAAGGATCCGCTGGTACCGGAAGAAAACGATAAAACCACTGTAATCGCGCTGCGCGAAATCGAAGAAGGTCTGATCAACAACCAGATCCTCGACGTTCGCGAACGCCAGGAACAGCAAGAGCAGGAAGCCGCTGAATTACAAGCCGTTACCGCTATTGCTGAAGGTCGTCGTTAATCACAAAGCGGGTCGCCCTTGTATCTGTTTGAAAGCCTGAATCAACTGATTCAAACCTACCTGCCGGAAGACCAAATCAAGCGTCTGCGGCAGGCGTATCTCGTTGCACGTGATGCTCACGAGGGGCAAACACGTTCAAGCGGTGAACCCTATATCACGCACCCGGTGGCGGTTGCCTGCATTCTGGCCGAGATGAAACTCGACTATGAAACGCTAATGGCGGCGCTGCTGCATGACGTGATTGAAGATACTCCCGCCACCTACCAGGACATGGAACAGCTTTTTGGTAAAAGCGTCGCCGAGCTGGTAGAGGGGGTGTCGAAACTTGATAAGCTCAAGTTCCGCGATAAGAAAGAGGCGCAGGCCGAAAACTTTCGCAAGATGATTATGGCGATGGTGCAGGATATCCGCGTCATTCTCATCAAACTTGCCGACCGTACCCACAACATGCGCACGCTGGGCTCACTTCGCCCGGACAAACGTCGCCGCATCGCCCGTGAAACTCTCGAAATATACAGCCCGCTGGCGCACCGTTTAGGTATCCACCACATTAAAACCGAACTCGAAGAGCTGGGTTTTGAGGCGCTGTATCCCAACCGTTATCGCGTAATCAAAGAAGTGGTGAAAGCCGCGCGCGGCAACCGTAAAGAGATGATCCAGAAGATTCTTTCTGAAATCGAAGGGCGTTTGCAGGAAGCGGGAATACCGTGCCGCGTCAGTGGTCGCGAAAAGCATCTTTATTCGATCTACTGCAAAATGGTGCTCAAAGAGCAGCGTTTTCACTCAATCATGGACATCTACGCCTTCCGCGTGATCGTCAATGATTCCGACACCTGTTATCGCGTGCTCGGGCAAATGCATAGCCTGTACAAGCCGCGTCCGGGTCGCGTGAAAGACTACATCGCCATTCCAAAAGCGAACGGCTATCAGTCTTTGCACACCTCGATGATTGGCCCGCACGGCGTGCCGGTTGAGGTCCAGATCCGTACCGAAGATATGGATCAGATGGCAGAGATGGGTGTTGCCGCGCACTGGGCTTATAAAGAGCACGGCGAAACCAGTACTACCGCACAAATCCGCGCCCAGCGCTGGATGCAAAGCCTGCTGGAGCTGCAACAGAGTGCCGGTAGCTCGTTTGAATTTATCGAGAGCGTTAAATCCGATCTCTTCCCGGATGAGATTTACGTTTTCACACCGGAAGGGCGCATTGTAGAGCTGCCTGCCGGTGCAACGCCCGTCGACTTCGCTTATGCGGTGCATACCGATATCGGTCATGCCTGCGTGGGCGCACGCGTCGACCGCCAGCCTTACCCGCTGTCGCAGCCGCTTACCAGCGGTCAAACCGTTGAAATTATTACCGCACCTGGCGCTCGCCCGAATGCCGCGTGGCTGAACTTTGTCGTTAGCTCGAAAGCGCGCGCCAAAATTCGTCAATTGCTGAAAAACCTCAAGCGTGATGATTCTGTAAGCCTGGGCCGTCGTCTGCTCAACCATGCGTTGGGTGGTAGCCGTAAGCTCAATGAAATCCCGCAGGAAAATATTCAGCGCGAGCTGGACCGCATGAAGCTGGCAACGCTTGACGATCTGCTGGCTGAAATCGGCCTTGGTAACGCAATGAGCGTGGTGGTCGCGAAAAATCTGCAACATGGGGACGCCTCCATTCCACCGGCAACCCAAAGTCACGGACATCTGCCCATTAAAGGTGCCGATGGCGTGCTGATCACCTTTGCGAAATGCTGCCGCCCTATTCCTGGCGACCCGATTATCGCCCACGTCAGCCCCGGTAAAGGTCTGGTGATCCACCATGAATCCTGCCGTAACATCCGTGGCTACCAGAAAGAGCCAGAGAAGTTTATGGCTGTGGAATGGGATAAAGAGACGGCGCAGGAGTTCATCACCGAAATCAAGGTGGAGATGTTCAATCATCAGGGCGCGCTGGCAAACCTGACAGCGGCAATTAACACCACCACCTCGAATATTCAAAGTTTGAATACGGAAGAGAAAGATGGTCGCGTCTACAGCGCCTTTATTCGTCTGACCGCCCGTGACCGTGTGCATCTGGCGAATATCATGCGCAAAATCCGCGTGATGCCAGACGTGATTAAAGTCACCCGAAACCGAAATTAATGTTTTATGAACCCAACACGTTATGCACGCATCTGCGAAATGCTCGCCAGGCGGCAGCCTGATCTGACCGTCTGCATGGAGCAGGTCCACAAACCTCATAACGTTTCTGCGATTATTCGTACTGCAGATGCCGTTGGCGTACATGAAGTTCATGCTGTCTGGCCT
>OHFQ01001361.1_pt1 | contig 9528 bp, 7 predicted proteins | sample 1567581 | NCBI WGS metagenome assembly OHFQ01 (sample SAMEA3879559, study PRJEB24766) | human gut metagenome | biome: human-associated habitat; feature: feces | place: USA | collected 1985/1987 | reverse complement strand
CGGATGTTCCCCCTTGCGGCCAGAAGGCCAACAAACGAGCCGCCGAGCGAGCAGCCGTAGGCCGCGTTGAGGCAAGTCACACCCTGCGCGCGAAGATAGTCCGTGATCTCATCGACCGTCTGCTCAACTGAGGTAAAGTCACCAGGATAAGACGGCTCGTGCCCATCGTAAACGACCTGAAAGACATGCCACGACTGTGCAAGCCGCGCGACCGTCTTTTCAAACGCCCAGACGGGTTCCGCCGTGCAGGGCAGAAACAGCAGTGTCTTTTCCTGCCCTTGTCCGTGTTCCAAAATGTGCATGTCCTCTCCCCCGTCCGACGCGATGGTAGTTCCTCAAAGCAGTTAGTTCCATCTAACCAAATGTCGCAATTTCATCAGTTAGCTATATCTAACCACCGATCCGTAAAAATGCCGCGAAAGGCGGCTTTTTATGGGTTTTATTGTAATGCTGCGCATGATAATTGTCAAGACAGCGAACGCGCAGCTTTGCAGAAACATCCTCTCCATTTTCGCGCCGGTGCGCCGCCGTAAGAGTCCTCATACCAAAAGAGCGCGGAGAGGTCAAACCCCTCCGCGCTCTTTTTCCTTTTTATAGCTTCCAGCCGACGGTCTCCTTCTTGCCGCCGACGAAGTCGGCGTAGATGCCGTCCTCCTGGATGAGCTCGTCGTGCGTGCCGCGCTCGATGATGCGGCCCTGTTCCAGCACCACGATGCAGTCTGCATTGCGGACGGTGGACAGGCGGTGCGCGATGACAAAGCTGGTGCGGCCGTACATCAGGCCGTCCATGCCGCGCTGCACCAGCGCCTCGGTGCGGGTATCGATGGAGGAGGTCGCCTCGTCCAGAATCAGCATGGGGGGCAGGCAGAGCATCACGCGGGCGATGCAGAGCAGCTGCTTCTGGCCCTGGCTGATGTTGCCGCCGTCCTCGGCGATGACGGTGTCGTAGCCCTCGGGCAGGCGGCGGATGAAGCTGTCGGCATGGGCTGCCTTGGCCGCAGCCACCACCTCGTCGAGGGGGGCGTCCGGCTTGCCGTAGGCGATGTTCTCCCGCACCGTACCGGCGCGCAGCCAAGTGTCCTGCAATACCATGCCGTAGCTGCCACGCAGGGAAGCACGGGTCACATCCCGGATGTCGGTGCCGGACACCTTGATGCTGCCGCTGTTCACATCATAGAACCGCATGAGCAGGTTGATGAGGGTGGTCTTTCCACAGCCGGTGGGGCCTACGATGGCGATGCGCTGACCGGGCTGCACGTCCAGCGAGAGCCCCTCGATGAGCGGACGGTCGGGCAGGTAGCGGAAGGACACATCCTGCAGCTGCACATGGCCATCCGGCTGCAACGCGGCGGCGTTTTCAGTCTCCGGTACCTGATCCTCGGCGTCCAGCAGCTCAAACACCCGGGCGGCGCAGGCCAGTGCGTTTTGCAGCTCGGTGACCACGCCGGAGATCTCGTTGAAGGGCTTTGTATACTGGTTGGCGTAGCTCAGAAAAACGCTCAGCTGACCGATGGTGATGCCGCCGCGCACGGCGTACAGCGCACCCACAAGACCCACGCCTGCGTACACGATGTTGTTCACAAAGCGGGTGGCGGGGTTGGTCAGGCTGGAGAAGAAGATGGCCTTCAGGCTCACGTCCTGCAATTGTCCGTTCACTTCGTCAAAGGCGGCAAGGCTTTCGGCTTCGTGGCCAAAGGCTTGCACCACCTTCTGGCCTTCGATCATCTCGTTGACCAGCGCGGTCTGCTTGCCGCGTACGGTGCTCTGGCTCTGGAAGTAGCCGTAGCTGCGCTTTGCCAGAAAGCCCGCCACCACAAGGCTCAGCGGGGTGATGCACACCACCACCAGCGTGATAGGCACGTTCTCCCGCAGCATGAACAGCAATGTGCCAAAAATGGTCAGGATGCCGGAGAACAGCTGGGTAAAGCCCATCAGCAGACCGTCCGCAAAGGTGTCCACATCTGCCACCATGCGGCTGACGATATCGCCGGAGGGATGGCTGTCCAGATAGGACAGCGGCAGGGTCTGAATTTTGCGCAGCGCCTCGTTGCGCAGGTCGCGGCTGACCGAGAAGGTGATGCGGTTGTTGCACACGCTCAAAAGCCACTGTGCAAGGGCGGCCACGGCAGCTACCACCAGAATGCTCACTGCAATGCGCAGCACCCCGGCAAGGTCTACATTGCCCTTGCCCAGCATCTTATCAATGGCGTCACCGCACAGGATGGGGATATACAGCTGAGCGGCTACGCTGACCGCCGCCACCAGCAGGCTGCACACCACAAAGGCGCTGTACGGACGGATCTTGTGCAGCACCCGGTTCAGGGTGGCCTTGCGCTGCTGCGGGGTCAGCTTGTTTTTTGCTTTTGCACTCATGCTTCTGCCTCCCCTTTCTTGAACTGGCTCTCGTAGATCTCCTCGTACACCGGGCAGCTGCTGCGCAGGGCGCTGTGAGTGCCGATGCCCACCAGATGGCCGTCATCCAGCACCAGAATCTGGTCGGCGTGCTGCAAGCTGGCGGCACGCTGGCTGACGATGAACACGGTCAGTGCCCCGGGCAGCGCCGCCAGCGCCTTGCGCAGGGCGGCGTCGGTGGCGTAGTCCAGCGCACTGGCGCTGTCGTCAAGGATCAAAATGTCCGGCTTGCCCACCAGCGCACGGGCGATGGTCAGGCGCTGCTTCTGTCCGCCGGAAAGGTTGCGTCCGCCCTGCTCCACCGGCTCGTCCAGCCCAAGGGGCTTTGCACGCACAAAGTCTGCGGCCTGTGCCGTTTCCAGCGCCGCCCACAGGTCGGCATCGGTGGCGTCCTTGTTGCCCCACAAAAGGTTGGAGCGGATGGTGCCGCCGAAGAGCTGCGCCTTCTGCATGACCATCGCCACCCTGCCGCGCAAGGCGTCCCGGGGGTAGCTGGCCACCGGGCGGCCAAAGATCTCCACGCTGCCCTCGGTGGCATCGTAAAAGCGCGGGATCAGGTTTACAAGGCTGGATTTGCCGCTGCCGGTGCCGCCGATGACGCCGATGGTCTGGCCTTTTTTGGCGGTAAAGCTGATATCGGTCAGGCTGGGTGCGCCCGCCCCGGCGTAGGTCAGACCTACATGGTCAAAGCGCACGGCATCGCCGGTCTTGTCTGCGGGCACTTCGCCCAGAAGCTTTGCCGGGAAGGTCATGCCGGGTTTGGTATCCAGCACCGCCTGCACGCGGCCTGCGCAGGCCAGTGCCTTGCTGATCTGCACGATGAGGTTGGCAAGCTTGACCAGCTCCACAAGGATCTGGTTCATGTAGTTCACAAGCGCAATCACATCGCCGGACGCCATGCCGCCCACGTTGATCTCAATGCTGCCTACGTACAGCAGCGCCACGATGGCAAGGTTGATGAGCACATAGGTCAGCGGGTTCATCAGCGCCGAAAGATGGCCGACGTGCAGCTGCATCCCGGTCAGCAGGGCGTTAGCGTCCTCAAAGCGGTCGATCTCGCTCTGCTCCTTATCAAAGGCGCGCACCACGCGCACGCCGGTCAGGTTCTCGCGGGTCAGACCCAGCACCCGGTCCAGCCGGGTCTGCACGGTCTTATACAGCGGCCGGGTGATCACCATCACGCCGAACACCACCACGCTGAGCAGCGGGATGGTGACTACAAAGATCATTGCCGCCCGGGCGTTGACCGTAAAGGCCATGACCATAGCGCCCAGCACCACAAAGGGGCTGCGCAGGAACAGGCGCAAAAACAGGTTGAGCCCGCTCTGCACCTGATTGACATCGCTGGTCATGCGGGTGATAAGGGTGCTGGTGCCCAGTGTATCCATCTCTGAAAAGCTCAGGCTCTGGATATGGGCAAACAGGGCGTGCCGCAGCGCGGTGGAGTAGCCCACCGCCGCTTTGGCGGAAAAGTACTGCGCGGTCAGGCTGCAGGTAAGGCCGACAAAAGCCAGCAGCAGCAAAAGGCCGCACCGCACCAGAATATAATGCAGGTCGTGCGCTGCAATGCCCACATTGACGATATCCGCCATGACCAGCGGCACAAACAGGTCAAAGGTGGCTTCCAGCATCTTAAAGAGCGGTGCAAGTACGCTTTCGCGCTTGTAGCCCTTCAGGTAGCCAAGCATCCGGTTCAAGAAAATTCCTCCTTTGGGGGTCAAAATACACCTTATTATAACGCGATGTATATTGAAAATCCAGTGCCGCAGCTGCGTTTTGCATTGTACAAGCTGCCAAATCCTGTTATACTAGAACTGATATTGATAGGGAAGTATGGTGAACACAATGGCAAGACGAACAGACGGCGGGGTACGCTTCCGCCCGGTGGGCAGCCAACGCAGCCGCACCGCACCGGTGTACAGCCCGCGCGGCACCGGCTGCCCGGCCATCGAGCAGGCAGTGCAGGGGCTGTACAAGGGACAGAACGAGGAAAGCTTCTGGTCCCTGATGAGCGCATTGAATTACGCGCTGGAGCTGGAGACCCATGTGCTGGTGCCGCTGCAGACGGCGCTTTCGGCGCAGGGTGCGCCTGCCCCGTGGATGGAGCACCCCATCCCGGCGGAAAAGGCCGATGGCCTTGCCTTGTGGACGCTGCGCAACGACAAGGGACGCTGCTGGCTGCCGCTGTTCACCTCGGTGGCAGCGGCCGGTGCAGACCGCAGTACCGCAAGCCGCCCCATGGCTGACCGCACCTTGGAACAGGCCATGCAGCTGGCGCTGGACACCCCGGGCATCGACGGCGTGGTGCTGGACCCGTGGAGCAATTCCGCCTCGCTGGACGGTGCGCTGCTCAACGGTCTGCTGCACGCAGGCCACACCCCGGAGGGCCCCGGCGCAGAGGAGGCCGAAGCCGGTAAAGAAGCTGCCCGCGCCGGACACTGGGCGGCAGCGGCAGAGTGCTACCAAAAAGCCGCTGAGCAGGGAAATTCTGCCGGGCTCTCGCTGCTGGGCGAGTGCCTGTATCAGGGGCGCGGCGTGCCAAAAAGCGCTGCGCAGGCACGCAAGCTGTGGAAAGCTGCTGCCGAAAGCGGTGAAACCATCGCCCTTTTGAACCTTGGCGACGACTGCGCCGCCCGGGGCGACAACGGCAAGGCGCTGTTGTGGTACCGCCGGGCGCGGCAGAGCGCGGCAGCGGTACCGGATATCGAGTACACGCCCCGGGTCTGCCTGCGGCTGGCGCAGTACGAAACGCGCTACACCTCCCGCAAAAAGGCGCTGGCGCTGGCGGCAGAAGCAAAGCAGGCTTTTACCATTTTGCAGCGGGAGCACGAGCCGGACGCCGACTGCTGGTTGCAGGAAGCAGAACAGCTGCTCTATGCGCTGACCCACGAGCCGCCTACGGCTCCGGCAGCATATAACATAGAATCTTTACAATTGGACTAAAAAATGGTCACAGCCGTCCGGTAAGATAGACTGGAGAAAAATCAGCCCGCAGACACGGCGGACAAGAAACAGAGGAAACAGTATGAGCAAAGTGATCGGCATTGATCTGGGTACGACCAATTCCTGTGTGGCGGTAGTGGAGGGCGGCAAGCCTGTGGTCATCACCAATGCAGAGGGCGAGCGTACCACCCCCAGCGTGGTGGCATTTACCAAGGACGGTGAGCGGCTGGTGGGCGGCGCGGCCAAGCGCCAGATCGCCACAAATTCCGGGCGCACGATCTCCAGCATCAAGCGGTACATGGGCTCGGACTACCGGGCGCACATTGACGGCAAGGATCTTGCCCCGCAGGAGATCAGCGCCATGATCCTTGCCAAGATCCGCAGGGACGCCGAGAGTTATCTGGGCGAGCCGGTCACCGAAGCTGTCATCACCGTGCCCGCCTATTTTGACGACAGCCAGCGCAAGGCCACGCAGGATGCAGGCCGCATTGCGGGGCTGAACGTGCTGCGCATCATCAACGAGCCCACCGCCGCCGCTGTGGCCTACGGTCTGGACAACGAAGCCGCGCAGAAGATCCTTGTCTACGACCTTGGCGGCGGCACCTTTGACGTGTCCATCATTGAAATCGAGGACGGCACCTTTACGGTGCTGGCCACCGGCGGCGACACCCATCTGGGCGGCGATGACTTTGACCAGCGCATCGTGGAGTACGCGGTGGCGGAGTTCAAAAAGTCTGACCGCATCGACCTGACCCGCGACCCCGCCGCCATGGGACGGCTGAAGGAGGAGGCGGAAAAGGCCAAGAAGGAGCTTTCCAGTGCGCCCTCCGCCCAGCTGAACCTGCCCTTTATCACGGTGGGCAAGGACGGGCCCCATCACTTGGATATCGCCCTGTCCCGCCCGCAGTTCGAGATGATGACCGGCGATCTGCTGTCCCGCACCGTGACCCCGGTGCAGAACGCTTTACGGGATGCCGGCATCTCTGCCAGCCAGCTGGGCAAGGTGCTGCTGGTAGGCGGCAGCACCCGGATGCCCGCCGTGGAGCGGCAGGTGCGGGAGCTGCTGGGCAAGGAGCCCAGCCACAGCCTGAACCCGGACGAGTGCGTCGCCATGGGTGCGGCGGTGCAGGGTGCACTGCTGCAGGGCGGCGGCAAGCTGGCGGGTGCCACCGGCGCGGCAGCGCAGGGGCTGGTGCTGATGGACGTGACCCCGCTGACTTTGTCCATCGAGACACTGGGCGGCGTGGCCACCCCGCTGATCACCCGCAACAGCATGATCCCCACCCGCAAGAGCCAGATCTTTACCACCGCCCGTCCTATGCAGACCAGCGTGGAGATCAACGTTTTGCAGGGTGAGCGCCACTTTGCGCGGGACAACAAGTCTTTGGGCAAATTCAAGCTGAACGGCATCCGGGCAAGCTTTTCGTCTAAGCCCCAGATCGAGGTCACCTTTGATATCGATGTGAACGGCGTGGTGAAGGTATCTGCGAAAGACCTCGCCACCGGGCGGGAGCAGAACATCACCATCACCGGCAGCACCAACCTTTCCGAAAACGAGATCCAGCGCGCCATGGCAGACGCCGCCGCCTACGAGGCCGAGGACAGCCGCCGCAAGGAGCGCCTGGAGCTGCACAATCAGGCCGAGGTGCTGGCCTACAAGGTGGACGAGGCGCTTTCCAAGTGCAAAAAGGAACTGGATAAGGACGAAAAATCCCGCGTGAAGGCCGATCTTGCCAACTTGCGCCGCTGCCTGCGCAAGGATAAGCCCGAAAAGATGAACGAGACCGAGGAAGCTGCCCTGCGGCAGGCCAAGAGCCAGCTGGAAGCCTCGGCCAACCACCTGATGCTGCTGTACTCTGCCGAGCAGACCCCCGGCGATGGAACGGACAGCACGCTGTAATATTTATAAAATAAGGTTTGTGGGCTGCTGCACCCGCCCGGCGCAGCAGCCCTTTTTGCAGAAAAGAAAGGAACGGCTATGAAGGAACTGCAATATCCGGTGCGCCCCGGGCGCTACCGCCACTTTAAAGGCAACGAATATCAGGTGCTGGGCGTGGCACGCCACAGCGAGACCGAGGAGGAAATGGTGGTGTACCGCGCCCTGTACGGCGAGGGCGGGCTGTGGGTGCGCCCCGCCGCCATGTGGCTGGAAACTGTGACCCGGGACGGCGTTACCCAGCCCCGCTTTACCTATATCGGGGAGTGATGCGCCCGGCTTGAATCCCGTTATTGACCCTAGGATTATTTTGCGGTAAAATGTGAGTATGATACCAAACAACAAAGGAGGTTTTCGTATGAAGGCCAAACGATGGATCTCGCTGCTGCTTGCGGTCAGCATGATGCTTGGTGTGCTGGCGATGCCCGCCTCGGCGGCAGCTCAGCAGCCGGAAAGCACCGCTGTTGTCAGCGAGGAATTGTCCGATGCCGCAGCGCTGAGCGCGGCAGAGGATGAAAATGATATCGTCAACATCCGCATCCGGGCGACCGGCAACCTTGTCTACGGCTCCGATTATAAGCTGGAGGTGGAGACCCGGCCCGAAAACACCCAGTATATTGCCGTGGTGCTGGGCACCAGCGGCGAAGCCTACGGCTATGTGACCCTGATGATCTCGGATAAGCTGCGCACATTGCTCAAGCTGATCCCCCTGCCCAAAAAGATGTCCCAGACCCCGGATCAGGCCGAGGAATTCAACGTATACAGCTACCTCAAGCAGCTGATCGACGGCAACGATGTCGGCGTGCTGCTGCGGGTGGCGGACGAGGTGGTGTCGGTGATGGACACCGTCAGCTTCTTTGTCCCCGCCAGCTATCTGACCACGGTGAAGAACGTTTCCAACGGCATGAAGCTGACCCTGAGCCTGATCCGCAAGTATCTGCCCGAGGGCGCGCTGAGCCGCATCTATCTGGATGAGCAGCCCAAGGACAGCGGCAAGTACGTTGCCGGTGCGATTGCGCTGGAAAGCAGCGATATCAACGCCGCCGGGTTTGCCATGTTCAAGATCAAGCCCAAGACCGAAAACGTCAGCCTGAGCTGGGCAGCCGATGCTCCGTCCAGCATGACCGTCTCCCAGCTGCAAAACGCCGATCTGACCGCCAAGGTCATTTCGGACGGACAGGTGGCTGAAAACGGCAAGGTGAGCTACACCTACAAGAAAAAGACCTTCCTGTGCTTCAGCAGCAAAATAAACGGCGTGCCCACCGAGCCCGGCACCTACACCCAGACCGCCAAGGCAGGGGGCAACTACTCCTGCGGCAGCATCAGCCGCACCATTACGGTGACCGCTGACCCCCAGCCCGCCGCAGAGCAGTCCGCCGAACAAGCGGCAGAGCAGCCTGCAGCATAAATCAGCGGAAAACTATTTTTGAATAGGACGATCCCGGAAAGTCTGCGGATTTTCCGGGATCGTTTTTTTACGGGAGAAGCTACTTTTTATTATCTATAAAATGGGCTGCTTTACTCTTGCAAATCGACGCGCCATACGCTATTATAAAAATAAAAGAACCCCTTGCGGTAAAAAAGGGGACAAGAAGGAGCGGTTTATCTATGGAAGAGAAAAAAAGCGGCATCAAAAAGTTCCTTGAAGAGTTCAAGGCATTTGCCATGCGCGGCAATGTGCTGGACATGGCAGTGGGCGTTGTCATCGGCGGTGCCTTCACCGCCATCGTCACCGCGCTGGTGGAGGACATCATCAACCCGCTGATCGGCCTGTTCTTCAAGGCAGATTTTTCCGATGTGGTCATTGGTCTGGGCGGCTCCAGCATCAAGATCGGTGAGTTCGTCAACTCCATCATCAACTTCCTCATCGTGGCCTTTGTACTGTTTGTTGTGATCAAGTTTGTCAACTCCCTGCACAAAAAGCCCGAAGAGCCTGCCGAGCCGGAGGAGCCCACCACCAAGGTGTGCCCCTACTGCCAGAGTGAGATCTCCATCAAGGCTGTGCGCTGCCCCCACTGCACCTCCAAGCTGGAGGGCTTTCCCGAAATGAAAGCCTGAAGCATTCAGCATTGATAATACAACAAAACCCTCCCGGCCGGGCGCAGTCTTTGCGCTTTCGGCAGGGAGGGTTTTGCACATTTTGCGGCTTGGTTGTGGAAAAGTGGAGTGGGAAGTGAGGTAGGAAAATCAGGCGCTCTTACTGCACCTTGGTCAGCTCAGCCAGCTTGTGGTAGATC
>OHFQ01001360.1_pt1 | contig 9542 bp, 3 predicted proteins | sample 1567581 | NCBI WGS metagenome assembly OHFQ01 (sample SAMEA3879559, study PRJEB24766) | human gut metagenome | biome: human-associated habitat; feature: feces | place: USA | collected 1985/1987 | reverse complement strand
CCGTTCAGCGTGACGGTCACCACATCGCCTGCCGCCGCGCCCGTGCTGGTGCCGCTCACCACCAGCGCCTGACCATGTTCGATGGCATTGATAATGTCATCGCCTGCGACGGTATTAATGGTGAGATCCGGCGCGGTGATATCTACCGCCAGTGCGTGGTCGGCGCTTGCCGGGTTACCCGCTTTGTCGCTCACCGTGGCGGTCACGGTGTAACTGCTGGCGGTTAATCCGCTTAAATCCGCTGCCGGAACATTCACGCTCCAGGTGCCATCCGCCTGAACGGTGGTCTGGTACGTGTTGTTATTGAGCGTGACGGTCAGCGTCTGCCCGGCCTGCGCCGTGGTGGTACCGCTGATGGTGATCCCCGCGCCCGCTTCGCTCACGTTAAGAGTATCGTCGCTGGCGATGGTGTTGATAGTAATAAGCGGCGCGGTGGCATCGACGCTATACGCGCGATCGGCCTGGGCGCTGTTGCCGTTAATATTGCTGACGCTCGCCTGCACGTTGCCCGCGCCGTCCGGTAGCGCAGCGAGATCGGCAGGCGGCACATTCACCGTCCAGCTGCCGGCTTCCACAGTGGTGGTGTAATTTTTACCGCCAAAGGTGACGGTCACCGTCTGCCCGGCTTCAACACCGCTGGTGCTGCCGCTTACGACCAGCGTTTCGCCTTTCTCCACGGCGTTGATCACATCATCGCCCGCGATTGTGTTAATGCCGATAAGGGGCGCTGCGGTATTGACCGTGACGGTCAATGACTGGCTGCCGCTGTTTCCTGCGCGGTCGGTTACCGAGACGCTGACAGGATAACTGCCGTCCACCAGTCCGCTGACAACGGAAGCCGGAACGCCCAGACTCCAGTTGCCGGAACCATCCACCACCGTGGTGTAATCCACATTATTCAGCGTAACGGTGACGATATCGCCCGCCTGAGCGCCAGTAACCGTGCCGCTGATGATTTGCGCCTGGGTATGTTCCGGCGTGTTAATGACGTTATCGGTCGCCACCGGATTAATGGTTACCACCGGCGGCGTGGCATCGACCAGCGCCACGCGTGAAACGCTGGTCGGGTTACCGGCGACATCGTTCACGCTGGCGGTGACCGTAGCGTTGCCGTCAGCCAGTGCGCCCACGTTGGCGGCGGGAACGGTCACGCTCCAGGTGCCGTCTGACTGCACGACGCCCTGATAGGTCTGCCCGTTAAGCGTCACCGTTACCGTCTGCCCCGGCTGGGCATCGGTGGTGCCGGTGATGGGCAGATCCTGCCCGCTTTCGGCGGCGTTGATGATGTTATCGGCAGTCAGCGAGTCGATGCTCAACGCCGGGGCCTGGCTGTCGACGGTAATGGTGCGGGAGGTGTTGCCGGTATTGCCGCTGAGATCCGTCACAGAAGCGGTAATCGCCACCGCGCCGTCAGGCAGATTTCCCATCGCGGCGGCAGGTACCGTCAGACTCCAGGAGCCATCGGCCTGTACGGTAGTGGTAAAACTCTGTCCAGCCAGGGTTACTGTGACGGTTTGTCCTGTCTCGGCCTGTTGAGTGCTACCGGTAAGGGTCAGTGGCGCACCTTTTTCTGCGCCACTGATAATGTCATCGCCGGAGACGGTGTTAATGGTGATCAACGGAGAAACACCGACCAGCGTGATTGCTCGAGACGCCGCGCCAGTATTTCCTGCAGCATCTGTCACGGTGACGAAAATCGTATTGGCTCCGCGATCCAGCGTGCGGGTTACCGCCGGGTCCAGCGCCACATTCCAGCTGCCATCTGCCAGCACGATGCCCGTCAGGACATGAGTGCCCAATTTCACCGTTACCGTATCGCCTGGAGAAGCACCGCTGACTTGTCCGGAGATGATCTGCGCGACGGCCTGCTCGGCATTATTAAGAATATCGTCGCCCGCCACGGTGTTAACGCTGACCACGGGTGCTGAGGTGTCTACCGTGAAATTCGCGCTGTTGCTGGTGGTGTTTCCTGCCCGATCGCTGACACTGGCATTGACAGCGTAGTTCCCCTCCGCCAGTGCCTGTACCTCCGTGGCAGGCAGCGTCACTTGCCAGGTTCCGTCGCTACCGACGGTTGCTGAATGGCTTTTCCCGTTGACGGTCAGGGTTACGGTTTGCCCCGCTTCTGCATTCGACGTGCCGCTCAGTACCAGCGCGGCGTTATGTTCCGCAGCACTGACGATGTTGTCCTGAGCGATAGTGTTGATGGCAAGCGTTGGCGGTTGGGTATCGACCGTTAGCAGCTGCGCGCCGGTGACCGTATTGCCTGTGGCGTCTTTCCCGCTGACCAGCACCGCCTGATTCCCTTCGCCTAACGCCTGCGCATCGGCGGTCGGCACCTGCACACTCCAGGCACCGTTAGCGCCTACGCTGGTGGTGTAGGTTTTGCCGTTTAGCGTAACGGTGAGTTCTGTTCCCTGCGCCAGATGGCTACTGGTGCCAGAAAGCGTAAACCCGGCGGCCTGTTCGCTGGCGTTAATAATGTTATCGCCTGCGGTGGTGGCAACCTGCACGCTGGCCTGACTATTGTCGATGGTTAACGTTATCGAACCGGCGTCAGTGATGGTACTGCCGACAATTTGCACCACTGACCAGGTATGTTCACCTGCACTTTGCGTGGGTAACGAGACACTCCACTGACCGTTGTTGTCTACCTGAGTACTGGCAATAGTATTGCCGTTACTGTCTTTAATCTGAATAGTCGCCCCCGCCTGCCCGCTGCCGCTAAAGGTTGGCGTGGTATCATCGGTGATGTCATTGGTGGCGAGAATGCCGCGCTGATCACCCTGATTATCGGTAACTAAAAATGATGGAGTGGCGTTGCCAGGCTCAGCGGGTGGCGTAGGGTTATTAATCACTTCCGTTTTCGAGTCGCCATCGCCACCGCTTGCCAGCAGTGCACCAAGCGCGCCACCGCCTACCGCCGCCCCCGCCAGCCATCCCCACGGGAAGGTGCTGGTCTGAACAACGGTATCAAGAAATGGCGCAATGCTTTCAATCGCGGTGGTCTGGGCAGTCAGTTCTACGGGGGCTAATCCACCCGCAGCAGTATCGGCAAAGGTGACGTGGGTGAGCTGTTGTCCATCGGCAAACACCAGTTCCGATTGTTCAGCGGTATTCGCCGCTTGCAGGAAATAACCGTTGCAACGGATCACCGTGCCGTCCTGCATATAGATCAGCAGGTCATTTCCTTCACGGACGTAACGCGCAACGGCAGAGGCCTGAGCATGAACCTGCACCACAGAAGGCTCATAAATAACAACCGTGACGTCGCCAGGATTAATCAGCGTTTGTTTGACGGATGTTTTACGCGAAATAACATCAATAATCAGGCTCATAATGGCATTCCTGATAAATGGCGCATATCCTTAGCGAGTCCATTTATCTAAATAAGACAAAGGTAATCACTTAACAACGCCCCACTATTAATAATGGCAGGATTATTTCAAGTCGGGTAAGTCGTTGTATAAGCCCTGTTTAATTCCCGCTAATGGAATAAGGTTATTCACCGCAGCGGCATAATTTACGGCGGCGACCCAGCCATCATAATTGGCATTTATTTCAGCCGATTGCGCCTGAAAGACATCTTGCTCGACGGTTAATAGATCATTCAGACTGCGTTTGCCCAATTTATATTCATTTTGGTACACATCTCGCGTTTTGTGCGCACTTTCGGATTGTGCTAAACCGGCTTCTTCGCGACCCCGTGCGCCTGTCCAGTTGGCATATGCCACAGACGCTCGTTGCAGCACATCCAGTTTTGCCTGTTCGACCTGCGAGGCAGAGATTTTTTGTTGCCCTTCAGCCTGTTGCACCTGGGCTGAAACTGCGCCGCCCTGATACAGCGGCGCGTTAACGTTCAGTTGTAACTGATCGTCCCAATACGAGCGGTCACTGGTCTGGTAGCGCGTTTTGCCCCCCTGAATACTGAGCGTTGGCCAGTATTGCGCTTTCGTTTTTTCCACACCGTACTGTGCTGACTGGCGTAAGTTTTCTGCCGCCAGCACCAGTGGGATGGACTGGTAATCAATATTTTTCAGCGAGACCGGCTGCTCGGCTAATTCAGCAGGTGGCGCGGCTATCGCCTCCGGCTGTACGCCAGTGAGCACCGCCAGTTGCGCTTTGGCGCTTGCCATCTGCGCCTGATATTGCTCCAGCGTTGAGCGCATTCCGGCAATGCGCGTCTGGGCCTGTAATTCATCCGACGACGAGTTCAGGCCAGCGTTAGCGCGCAATGCCGCCATGTTGTAGACGTTTTCCAGCGAGTGAATATTGCGTTGAGCCGCATCGCACAAAGCCTGATAACGACTGACTTCCATATAGGCAGTCGCCGTTTTCTCTGCAACATCGGTTAAGGTTGCCATCAATTTAAAGCGGTAGCTGTCACGGGCGGCAGTTTGCAGTTTGATATCGTTGTTAGTTTTACCAAAGTCATACACCAGCTGTGTCAGGGTTATGCCATACGAAACGTTGTTATCAAGCCTGCCGCTGGAGTCCGTTTGTCGGGACGGCCCCGCGTTGCCGGTTAATCCAACGTGCGGATACCAGGCACTTTTGGCTTCATCAATTTGCGCTTCTCCAATGCCTATCTGCGCCGCCTGTTGAGTGACGTCGGGATTTCGCGCAAAGGCGCGTAATATACTTTCCTGTAAAGATAATTGGGCAACTGGCGTTACCGCTGGGGCGTTCGCCCATTGTGGCAGCGGTGCAGCAATTGCAGCTTCTCCCATCACCATAAAACTTATAAAAAAAATAAGTCCATTATTTTTACGGTTTTTAAACTGGAATCGCGCCATAGATAAGTCACTTCCTTCCAGGTCATTATTTTAACTGGTTTTTATAACCAGTCTCATTTTATTAAGAAGGGTAATAACTTGTGCATCTCTTTTGTCAATCATTGATATGGGCAAAGAAATGCAGCTAAAAAGCTTATACGTTATTTATTTAGAATACACTACGACTTTTAGATTACCATCATACACATTAAGAATAATCCACGGTAATAAGTGATTAGCATCACAGATTTATCGCGTATATATCATTTTTTTGTGACTTATTTATTAAAGGAATAAGAAAGGTAATTTGAATTAAAGACAAAGGCGCAGTACAGGCAGTACTGCGCGCAGAGAGGTGTTATACGGTTTTATTGCGCTTCATGACCATTGCCACAATAAGGCTGAGTAAGATTGCACCAATAATCCATATCAACGCACGGCTGCCCTGGGACCACAGGCTGTAGATAAAGCCAACGATCACCAACAACATCACCAACGTACCTACGATAAGAATCGGCAACGAGGCGTGAATATCATGACGCAGGCGGATCGCCACCACAAACACCGCCAGATAGCAGATCAAAAAGGTGGCGCGTGAGCCTAAATTTAGTGCCGCCGTCATCAGCATAATCAACACCACGACAATGATGTTGCCCCAGGTACTCTGCCGCCACAGGGATTTATTCATTAGCTTCGGCAGTTCGCGTTCGCTGCCCATGTTGTCCATGATGTTAAACACGGCGAACAGGTTCGCGTTGATGGCTGAAGCCGTCGCCAGTAAAGCGCCGATGACGACGATCACATAACCCACATGCCCGAGCAGCGGAGAAGCTGCCTGCGCTACGGCGGTATCGGCATATTTTTCTAACTCTAATGCCGATACATCGCTAAGCAAAACCAGCGCCAGCGAGATATAAAGCAACGTGGTAACGCCAATCGCCACCAGAAACGCCCGTGGCATAATGACCTGCGGATCTTTCACTTTATCCGCCGCGTTCGCCATCATGCCAAAGCCCGCATAGGCAAGGAAGGTTATCCCGATACAGGAGAAGAACGCACCGGAGCTGGGGGGCGCAGAGACAGAAATATGCGCCGGTTGCAGCGACCAGACACCTGCAATGATCAGCAATAACAGGATCATCATTTTAATGCCGACGAGGATCACTTCCAGCCGCCCTACCGCATGGTTGCTTAAGGAGTTGAAAAGCGTCATCACCGCAATGATCCCCAACGCGTAGAGCAATATAAGGTGCTCCTCCTGACTGCCTTCATGCAAAAACTGCACGGCATAAGCGCCAAAAGCACGGGCGACCATGGCGATGCTCACCGCCAGCGTCAACAGGTACAATAACGAGAGTGCCAGCGAAAAGACGCCGTTGCCTAATCCGCGACGAAAGAAGTCGATAATACCGCCATTGCTGGGATAGCTCGCCCCCAGGCGCGCATAGGCATAACCGGAAAACATCGCCACAATACCGCCAAAAGCAAAGGCGACCCAGGTCGAGGCTTCCATTAGCAACGCAGCCTGCCCCAGCAGCGCGAAGATCCCCGCCCCCACCATTGCCCCAATGCCGATGGAAACGACGTTCCATAGACCGAGGGGTTTGTTACCGTTATTACCTTCCGTGTTCATCATGATCAGCCCTTAAACACGTTATAGCCGAGTTGCTTAGCGACCGATGCCACCATTTTTTGACCGCGAACACTGTTGCCTTCTTCGTCCAGCGGTGGTGAGAACGCGGCAATTCCCATCACGCCAGGGACGACCGCCAGAATACCGCCACCTACACCGCTTTTGCCCGGTAAACCAACGCGATACGCCCAGTCACCGGAGCGACCATACAGCCCTTCCATCATCATTTCAGCCAGAATGTACGGCACGTTGTCGGCCTGAAGAACGCGTTTATGAGTCAGCGGATTCACACCACCCGCCGCCAGCGTCGCGCCAAGCGTTGCCAGTTCAACAGTATTGATGAGCGTGGAGCACTGACGGGTGTACACGTCACAGGCTTCCATTGCATCACAATAGAGATATCCGGCGGAGTACAGCAGCCAGGCAATGGCCCGGTTATGGAAGTTGGTTGTTTGTTCCGACTGGTTTACTTCGTCAGAGAGCGCTACCTGCTCACCAGCCAGTTGTTGTTGGATATGTAAAATTCGCTGCCAGCGTTGTTCGGCATTTTCAGCGTTAATCAGGCTGGTGGTGGCAATAGCGCCAGCATTTACCAGTGGCGACAGCGGTTTGCCGCCATGCAACTCTAAGGCGATAACTGAGTTAAAGGGCAATCCGGTCGGGTCAGCGCCAACTTTGTCCTGTACCGCCTGCGGGCCGACATCTTCTAACGCAAGGGCTAACGTACAGACTTTCGAGATGGATTCCAGCGCAAAGCGGTAATCACTATCACCCGCGCGATAGATGTTGCCATCGCAGGTCACAATAGCCACTGCTGCCAGTTGACCAGGTACATTCGCCAGAAAGGGAATGTAATCGGCATTTTGTCCGCCGTTAAGTGAGTGAAATTGGGTGTAAGCCTGATCCACTGCCTGCTGTAATTTGTTTGCATCTAACATCTTTTGTTAACTCCTTTTTATAGATGCGGGAGGTAATTCCTCACCCCGGTGCCGATTTTCAGGCATCCTGATTTAACTTAGCACCCGCAACTTAACTACAGGAAAACAAAGAGATAAATGTCTAATCCTGATGCAAATCGAGCCGATTTTTTAATCTTTACGGACTTTTACCCGCCTGGTTTATTAATTTCTTGACCTTCCCCTTGCTGGAAGGTTTAACCTTTATCACAGCCAGTCAAAACTGTCTTAAAAGGAGTGTTTTATGTCACAAACTATCGACCTGACCCTGGACGGCCTGTCCTGCGGTCACTGCGTTAAACGCGTGAAAGAAAGTCTCGAACAGCGCCCGGATGTTGAGCAGGCGGATGTGTCTGTCACTGAAGCGCACGTTACCGGGACTGCCAGTGCAGAACAGCTAATCGAAACCATCAAACAAGCGGGTTATGACGCATCTGTAAGCCACCCAAAGGCTAAACCGCTGGCGGAGTCATCAATCCCGTCGGAAGCACTGACAGCGGTTTCTGAGGCGCTTCCGGCAGCGACCGCCGATGACGATGACAGCCAGCAGTTGCTGCTGAGCGGCATGAGCTGCGCCAGCTGTGTCACCCGCGTACAAAATGCGTTGCAAAGCGTACCGGGCGTCACTCAGGCACGGGTAAACCTGGCGGAGCGTACTGCGCTGGTGATGGGCAGTGCCTCCCCACAAGATTTAGTGCAGGCGGTGGAAAAAGCGGGCTACGGCGCGGAAGCGATTGAAGATGACGCTAAACGCCGCGAGCGCCAGCAGGAAACCGCCGTCGCTACGATGAAGCGCTTCCGCTGGCAGGCAATTGTCGCACTGGCGGTGGGTATCCCGGTGATGGTCTGGGGGATGATCGGCGATAACATGATGGTCACCGCTGACAACCGCAGCTTGTGGTTAGTTATCGGCCTGATAACCCTGGCGGTAATGGTTTTCGCCGGCGGGCATTTTTACCGCAGCGCATGGAAAAGCCTGCTGAACGGTGCAGCGACGATGGATACGCTGGTGGCGCTGGGTACTGGCGTGGCGTGGCTCTATTCGATGAGCGTCAACCTGTGGCCGCAGTGGTTCCCGATGGAAGCGCGACATCTTTATTACGAAGCCAGCGCGATGATTATTGGTCTGATCAATCTCGGCCATATGCTGGAAGCGCGCGCACGTCAGCGTTCTTCTAAGGCGCTGGAGAAATTACTCGATTTAACCCCACCGACGGCGCGCCTGGTCACCGACGAAGGTGAAAAAAACGTGCCGCTGGCAGATGTTCAGCCAGGTATGTTACTGCGCCTGACGACCGGCGACCGTGTGCCGGTAGATGGTGAGATTACCCAAGGCGAAGCGTGGCTGGATGAAGCGATGCTGACGGGCGAACCTATCCCGCAGCAAAAAGGCGAAGGCGATAGCGTCCATGCCGGGACAGTGGTACAGGACGGCAGTGTGCTGTTTCGTGCCAGTGCGGTCGGCAGCCATACTACGCTGTCACGGATCATTCGCATGGTGCGACAGGCCCAGAGCAGCAAGCCAGAAATCGGTCAACTGGCGGATAAAATCTCCGCCGTGTTTGTGCCGGTAGTGGTAGTCATTGCGCTGATCAGTGCGGCAATCTGGTATTTCTTTGGTCCGGCACCGCAGATTGTCTATACCCTGGTGATTGCCACCACGGTGCTGATTATCGCCTGTCCGTGTGCGCTGGGACTGGCGACGCCGATGTCGATTATTTCGGGCGTCGGGCGAGCGGCTGAGTTTGGTGTGCTGGTGCGGGACGCCGACGCGCTGCAACGCGCCAGTACGCTCGATACCGTGGTGTTCGATAAAACCGGGACGCTGACCGAAGGTAAACCGCAGGTTGTCGCAGTAAAAACATTTGCTGATGTTGATGAAGCGCAAGCATTACGTCTGGCGGCGGCGCTGGAGCAAGGTTCCAGCCACCCGCTGGCACGGGCGATCCTCGATAAAGCAGGTGATATGCAGCTACCGCAGGTCAACGGTTTCCGCACATTGCGCGGGCTGGGCGTGAGCGGTGAAGCAGAAGGTCATGCGTTATTGCTGGGTAATCAGGCGTTGTTAAATGAGCAACATGTTGATACCAAAGCTATCGAAGCGGAGATTACTGCTCAGGCATCGCAAGGGGCAACGCCTGTGCTGCTGGCGGTTGACGGGAAAGCGGTAGCCCTGCT
>OHFQ01001343.1_pt1 | contig 9632 bp, 7 predicted proteins | sample 1567581 | NCBI WGS metagenome assembly OHFQ01 (sample SAMEA3879559, study PRJEB24766) | human gut metagenome | biome: human-associated habitat; feature: feces | place: USA | collected 1985/1987 | reverse complement strand
ACAAATACGGCAAACCCGTTCCCGGTCAGCCTCAGCCGCAGTCCATCAACCGCCCGCGTGAGCATGGCGAGATCAAGGATTGTGACATCAATCCGCTCCGCAACAAGCGCGATGTCTGGAAGATCAACACCGTCCCCTTCAAGGGCGGTCACTATGCCGCCTACCCTCCAAAGCTGGTTGAAACCTGTCTTCTCGCCGGTTGTCCAGAAGGCGGCATTGTGCTTGACCCCTTTATGGGAAGCGGCACAACCGGCATGGTTGCTTCGCAGATGGGGCGTCATTTCGTGGGCATAGAGCTGAACCCTGAATACACCGAGCTTGCCTACAAGCGGATTGGAGGTGAAATCTGATGTGCAAGGAACCGGAACTCAAAGCCCGCGACAAGGTTGTTCTGCGGATGAAGCGGGAGGGCGCGGTTGAGGAAAACCTGACGGGTGGCACCGAGCAGCGCGTGTCCAAACGTCCGGAAGATGCAGAGCTGGTGAAGCCCGCTGAGACAGCCGAGCCTTCCGAGGCACTTTCACCGGAGGAACAGAAAAAGGTGCAGATGCGCCGTCAGCAGCGTCAGTTTCAGGCGGAACACGCCGAGGATAACGACACACAGCCGCCCTCGGAAACGTCCGTCACAGAAGAGAAAAGGGCAGAAAATCCACCCCAGAATGTACCTGAACCGCTGCCCTCGGAAACGCCGTTCAAGCCTCCAACTTTAGAGCAGCACGGCGTTTCTTCTCATACCGGCACGGTGATTGCCGAAACGGTTGTCACCCACAAGCTGCGCAAGACCTCTGCGGTTGAAGCCGTTGATGCAGATGCCGTTCTCACTCAAGCGGCGGAGACTGCCTCTGCAAAGCCGCTCTCGGACGATGCCGTCCCGCCCGCGAAGCGGATGCAGAAGCTCGAAAGAAAGTCAGAAAAGGCGCATGAGCGTCTGGATGCTGCCCGTGAAAAGCTGCCCACGCACAAGGTTCTCAAGAAAGAGCGTGTCTTTGATGAAGAGACCGGAAAGGGCAAAACCCGCCTTCATTTTGAGGATGAGCTGAAAAAGCCCAAGAGCAAAGGCAAGCTGCAATTTGAGGCAGATAAAACCGTCCGCAAGGTCGGTGACACCCTTGTTTCCGGCATTCACGGCAAAATCCATGAGGTCGAGCAGGAAAACTCGGCGGTTGAGACGGCGCATAAAACAGAGATTGCCGTTGAGACCGCTGCGAGGCATTTCCGTCATCATCGGGAAAGCAGCGTCAACAAGCCTTATGAGAAGGTTTCCAAGCTGGAACACAAGGCGGATGTAGCTGACGCCAAGCTCCAATATGAGAGAAATCAGCAGGAGCATCCTGAGATGAAGAAGCAGAACATGAACAAGCACTACCAGAAGCAGAGCATCAAGAAGGAATATGCCGCCGCTCGAAATGCCGGTTCTCAGACTGCCGGGACTGCCACAAAGAATACCGGCAAGAAGCTCGGTGAGAAGGCGTCCGACAAGATCAAGGAGTTCTTTGAGAAGAACAAGAAGGTCTTCATCTGGATCGGCGTCGGAATTGCCCTTCTCGTTTTGCTCGGTGCCGGAATCAGCTCGTGTTCGATGCTCACCTCTACCGGCTCGTCGGTTATCGCTTCCTCTTATCTCAGCGAGGATGACGCGATGCTGGGCGCGGAGGCGCAGTATTGCCGGATGGAGCAAGAGCTGCAAAGCTATCTGGATAACTATGAAAGTAACCATGACTATGACGAGTATCACTTCGATCTGGACGATATTGAGCATGACCCCTATGTGCTGATCTCCATTCTCTCGGCTCTCCATGAGGGCGAGTTCACGCTGGATGAGGTGCAGGGTACGCTCCAAATGCTGTTTGAAAAGCAGTACATCCTCACCGAAGAGGTTATCGTCGAAACCAGATACCGCACGGAAACCGACACATGGACGGACGCAGACGGCAACACGCACACGGAAACCTATCGCGTCCCGTATGACTACTACATCTGCAACGTGAAGCTCGAAAACTTCAATCTCTCCCACGTCCCGGTCTACATCATGTCTCAGGAACAGCTTTCCATGTACGCAACGTATATGTCGGTGCTGGGCAACCGCGAGGATCTGTTCGGTGACTCTCCCTATGTGGACAAGTACATCACAAATCCTCCCGCCGACTACGATGTCAACCCGGAATACCTGAACGATGAGAAGTTTGCAACGCTGATTACCGAGGCGGAAAAGTATCTCGGCTATCCGTATGTGTGGGGCGGCTCCAATCCCGACACGTCCTTTGACTGCTCCGGCTTCGTCAGCTATGTTCTCACGAACAGCGGTCTTGTGAATACCGGACGGCTTGGCGCACAAGGGCTTTACAACGTCTGTACGCCGGTTTCAAAGGCGAATGCACAGCCCGGTGATCTTATCTTTTTCGTCGGGACGTATGACACCCCCGGCGTGTCCCACGTCGGCATCTACGTCGGTGATGGCGTCATGATTCACTGCGGCGATCCCATTCAGTACACATCTATCAACTCTTCCTATTGGCAGCAGCATTTCTACGCCTTCGGAAGACCCGCCTATTAAAAGAAAGGAGTTTTTCATGAATCCCAAGTATCAGAAAGTCCTCTCCGACATTGAGAAGGCTGAAAAGAAGAAGTCCGAAATCGAAGGTCAGCTCAAGGAGCTGTACGACAAGAAGACAGAGCTGGAAAACCTTGAAATCATCAATACCGTGCGCTCTATGGTGATGGACAAGGATCAGATCATGGCGTTCCTGTCTTCCATGAAGGGCGGCACCAAGCCCGCTGAAAATACGGAGGTAATCGACAATGCGTAAGAAGTTTCGTTTTCTGACCGTCCTTGCGGTCTGCGTCATGGTTCTGTCCTGCTTCTCGGTGACGGCGTTTGCCTACGCCGATGATACCGAGCAGAACCTTCCCGTTACGGAGGCAACCCAGCCGGAACAGCAGCCCGAGACTACTCCCGCGTCGGAAAAGCCGAAGGGTGAGCCGATTGACGATGAGGGCAACGCCTACACCCGCGACTTGCTCTATGACAAGGCAACCAACAAGCAGTTCATCACAGTCCAGACGAAGAGCGGCAACACCTTCTTCATTGTCATCGACTACGATGCGCCCATCAACGAGGATGAGGAACAGTATCAGACGTACTTCCTGAACATGGTCGATGAAAGCGATCTGCTTGCGCTGCTGGATGAAGATACTGCGGCTGCGCTGACCACCTGTAACTGCAAAGAAAAATGTGCTGCCGGTCAGGTCAACACCGACTGCCCGGTCTGCAAGACCAACATGAGCGAATGCACCGGCACAGCCCCCGTTACACCTGAGCCGGACAAGGATGCGGAAACCGATGTCCCCGCCCCTAAACCCGAAAAGAAATCCAACATCGGCATGATCCTCGTCATCTTTGCCCTTGCCGGTGCTGCGGGTGCAGCTTATTACTACATCAAGTTCGTCAAGGGCAGAAAGCCCAAGGATGAGGATATGGACTTCTTTGATGATGAAGGCTACGAGGAAGAGCCGTACATCAACGAGGATGATGAGCCGCAGATTGCGGAGGATGCTGAAACGGATGGTGATGAAGATTGATCTTAGTCATTGCTGAAAAGCCCAGCGTTGCCCAGTCCATCGCAAAGGTGCTGGGCGCGACGTCCCGCAAGGACGGCTACATGGAGGGCGGCAATTACATCGTTTCGTGGTGCTTCGGTCATCTGGTGGAGCTGGCAGACGCCAGCTCCTACGATGAGCGGTATGCCAAGTGGCGGTATGACGATCTGCCCATTGTTCCGGAAAGCTGGATGTTTGAAGTCACGAAGGACAAAGCACAGCAGTTCAAGGTGCTGTCCGCTCTCATGAAGGACAAGCGCGTCACCGAGCTGGTCTGCGCAACCGATGCAGGACGCGAGGGTGAGCTGATCTTCCGGCTGGTCTACAACAAAGCCGGATGCACCAAGCCCTTCAAGCGTCTGTGGATCAGCTCGTTGGAGGACTCCGCCATCCGCGAAGGCTTCCAGCATCTCCGGGACGGCAAGGAATATGACCGTCTCTATGAAGCTGCACTCAGCCGCTCGAAGGCGGACTGGATTGTCGGTATCAATGGCACCCGCCTTTTCACCACGCTCTATCACAAGAAGCTGGTGGTCGGGCGCGTCCAGACGCCGACCCTTGCAATGCTGGTGGAGCGTGACGGGAAAATCTCCACGTTCCAGAAGGAGAAGTATTTCAACGTCCACGTCGGCAAGGGCGATCTGACCGCCGATCTGGAAAAGGTCAAAACCGAAGAGGAAGCAAAAAGAATTGCGGCGGCTTGCGAGAAAAAGCAAGCCGTCGTTTCTTCTCTCAAGCGGGAGACGAAAACCGTCAATCCTCCGAAGCTCTACGATCTGACCACCTTGCAGCGCGAGGCTAACCGATACTACGGCTTCACCGCCCAGCAGACACTCGATCTCGTTCAGACGCTCTACGAAAAAAAGCTCCTGACCTATCCGCGCACGGACAGTCAGTTCATCACGGATGATATGGAGGACACTGCCCGTCAGGTCATTTCTATCGTCTGCCGCCAGCTTCCGCTTTTCTCCGGCGTTTCAATCACTCCGGACATTGCCCGCGTAACCGACAACAGCAAGGTCACAGATCACCATGCCATTCTCCCGACCGTCCAGCTTGAAAAGCAGGATGTTTTCGCGCTCCCTCAGTCGGAGCAGAAAATCCTCAATCTTGTCGGGATGCGCCTTCTGTGTGCGACCGGCGAGAAGCACACCTACGCAGAAACGCAGATCTCGCTCTCCTGCGAGGGCTACGAGTTCAAAACCAAGGGGAAGACCGTCGTTCAAAACGGATGGAAAGCCATCGAAGAGCTGTTCAAGTCCTCCCTCAAGACGAAGGAAAAGGACGATCCCATGAAGTCCCTGCCCGAAGTCCATGAGGGCGATGTTCTGGATGGTGTATCTGCCAGTGTCACGGAACACTTCACAACGCCCCCGAAGCAGTACACGGAAGACACGCTCCTGTCTGCGATGGAGACTGCCGGAAACGATCAGTTCGACGATGACACCGAGAAGAAAGGTCTCGGCACTCCCGCAACCCGCGCCGGTATCATTGAAAAGCTGGTGAAATCCGGCTTTGCAGAGCGTAAAGGCAAATCCCTCATTCCCACGAAGGACGGCTGCAACCTTGTCTGTGTTCTGCCGGAACAGATCACGTCTCCCGCAATGACTGCGGAATGGGAAAACACGCTCATGGAGATTGAGCGCGGCAATGCGGATGCAGACGCCTTCCTCAGCGGCATTGTCCGGATGACCGGGGATCTCGTGAAAGCCTATCCGTTCCTCTCCGATGCCGAAGCCCAGCGTTTCGGCACGGGCAAGGAGGAAATCGGCAAATGTCCTCGTTGTGGATCTCCGGTCTATGTCGGCAAGGGCAACTTCTACTGCTCGAACAAGGACTGCTCCTTCTGCCTGTGGGAAGACAACAAGTTCTTTTCCAGCAAGAAAAAGAAGCTGACCAAGAGGATTGCAAAGGAACTGCTGGACAAGGGCTGCTGTCGAGTGACCGGGCTTTACACACCGAAGAAGCCTCAACTCTATGATGCGGTGATCCGTCTGGATGACAGCGGCGGCAAATACGTCAGCTTCAAGATGGAGTTTGACCGATGACCCGCCCAAAGTATGTTGCTTCATGCAGCGGAGGCAAAGACAGCGTAGCGACGCTCCTGCTGGCTGCACAGCACAATGAGCCGCTGGACGAGGCGGTTTTCAGCGAGGTCATGTTTGATAAGGACACAAGCGGCGAAGTCCCGGAACACCGGGACTTCATTTATGACCGGCTCAAGCCCTTCTGCGAAAAGGAGCTGGGCATCAAGTTCACCATTCTCCATGCGGACAAGACCTACGATGAGGTGTTCCATCATGTCATCACCCGCGGACCGCACAAGGGCGAGGTTCGCGGCTTTGCATGGGCTGGTATGTGTGCAGTCAATCGTGACTGCAAAATCCCGCCAGTCCGCAAGTACAATGCCGCACTCTCACCGGACACTGTGAGCTATGTCGGCATCGCGGAGGATGAACCAAAACGACTTGCGCGTCTGGACGGTGTGAAGAATGTCAGTCTGCTTGCCAAGCATGGCATGACTGAGGTTGACGCCTACAAGCTCTGTCAGGAACACGGGCTGCTCTCTCCAATCTACGCTCACTGCCGGAGGAACGGCTGCTGGTTCTGTCCCAACGCCAGTGACTCGGAGCTGCTGCACATGGTCACAAATTATCCGGAGATGTTTGACCGGCTGATTGAATGGGAGAAGGAAGACAACATATTCCATCGTCGAATGACACGCAGAGAAACCCCGTCTGAGGTAAAGGCTCGTTTACTGAGCAAATCCCAGACGGGGTTTTCTTCGCCCAAAAGCAAATAAGAAATGGAGGTTTGAGATGGCTGAAAACAAAAATGCACAGCAAGTCCGCGAAATCACGGACAAGCTGGAACAGGGCATCAAGGAGCTTTTTGAATCCGAGCGGTTCAAGGAATATCTCCGCACGATGTCCAAGTTCTACAACTATTCCTTCAACAACACGCTGCTCATTGCGATGCAGAAGCCGGAGGCAACCTATGTTGCCGGTTATACCTCGTGGCAGCGCAACTTTGACCGTCAGGTCATGAAGGGCGAAAAGGGCATCAAGATTCTTGCACCCGCGCCGTACAAGGCGCAGGAAGAGCGTGAGAAGCTTGATCCTCTGACGCAGAAGCCGGTGATCGGCGCAGATGGGAAGGCTGTCACGGAAACGGTTGAGGTCCTGCGTCCTGCCTTCAAGGTGGTAAGTGTCTTTGATGTTTCCCAGACGGACGGCAAGGAGCTTCCGGACATTATCGTCGATGAGCTGAAAGGCACCGTCGAAAACTACGAGGCGTTCTTCGACGCACTCAGGCAGGAATCTCCCGTCCCTATTTCCTTTGAGGACATTCCGGGCGGTGCAAAGGGATTCTTCTCGCCGGTTGAAAGCCGCATTGCCATCCAGGAGGGCATGAGCGAAATCCAGACGGTCAAAACCGCCATTCACGAGATCGCCCACGCAAAGCTCCACGCCGTCAAGCCGGATGAGAAAGCCGCGCCAGAAGATAAGAAGGATCGGCACACCAAGGAGGTTGAAGCGGAAAGCGTTGCCTACACCGTCTGCCAACGGTACGGCATTGAAACCTCGGACTACTCCTTCGGTTACATCGCCGGTTGGTCATCCGGCAAGGAAACCAAGGAACTGAAAAGCTCTCTGGACACCATCCGCAAGACGGCGGCTGAGATGATCGAGGGCATTGACGCCAAGCTCAAGGTGCTGCTGGCAGAGAAGGCACAGTCCGTCGAGCAGGAAACCGTTCCGGAGGAAAAGCCGGAAGTCCCCATTTACCGCGAGACAGCGAATTACGCCTATGAAGCCGATGAGCTGGAGTCATATCGTGCTTCTCTCGCCGCAAACGTGGAATGCCGCAAAGCGATTGAAGCGGCGATCAGCTCCAACTACGGAGATAACCGGCTGGATGCGGATGCTGCCGTGAAAAGCGTCCTTGAGCAGTTCTCTCCGGAGCGCGTCCGATATGTCCTCGCAAACACCATTCAGCAGAAAGACTTTGACGGGCGCATTCCCCAGCCCCTCAAGGAATGGGCGAAGACCGTTGAGGTCTGCCCGGAGAATGCCTCCCGCTTCCTTGTGGATAAACCCAATCCCGGACTGACGGCACTTTTCGTGGATGCGTTCCGTCAGCAGACCGAACCCCAGAAGGAAGTCACTTCTGAGAAAACAGAGGAAAGAGACCCGGAGGTCGTTGCATGGGAGAACGATGAGATTACCTCTATTGAGGTAAAAACCGTGGAGGTCAAGTCTCCCTTTGCTCCCTTGCCGGAGGAAGCAGCGCAAGCACCGAAGGCGCACCGTCTGACTGCGGAAGAGAAGGAAATCAAAGCCGCCGTCATAGACACGCTCAAGGGGCAGATTGCCTATAACAACGACGGAATGCGGGCTTCCTACCGCGCCTCTAACCACTCCTTCAATCTGCTGGCACGGAACGGCGTCAGGATTGAGGGCAACACGGTCACGCAGAATGGTGAGCCGCTGTTCAAAATCCATCGCCGTCATGCGGCGCGGAAAACACAGGGCTGTTACCGTGAGCTGATGCCGACGCTGGAATACGTCAAGCAGGAGCAGAAGCAGGAAAAGCCCTCTATCCGCGATCAGCTCAAAGCTGCCGCGAAAACGCAGCCGGAGAAGAAGTCTCCGGTCAAATCCAAAACGCACGACATGGAGTTGTGAGAAAGGAGACGCATGAAGAAATACACAGACGTTGACATCGTTGCGGAGCTGCAGAAGCTCGTGGACAGTCATGTAGACAGCTACAAGGAAGACTTCGACATCGACAAGCGCATCATCCGCCGCGCCGCCGAAAGCCAGAATCCCGAAGACAGGACGCTGATGTGGTTCTGCCGTCCGCATGGGACGCACTGCCTCAATGAAAATCAGGTCTTCATTCAGGGGACGCGGGATCACAACACCTTCCGTTTTTACGCCGAACAGACCTACGACGAGTGCATTGCCCGCGTAATTGTCCCGAAAGCCGTTAAGCGCGGCAAGGTCTTCGGAGATGTCTTTGAGATCAACTACCGGGAACAGGCGGCAAATGTGGCGCAGAACTCGGTTGCGCCGGATCATGACCGGCTGACCTTCGCAGACGGCTTTGTGCTGGAAGCCCCCTGCCGCAGCAGCTTCGATGCAGCAATGGCTCTGGTCGGTGAGCATGGCGGCGTCAAGACCCACCAGACGCTCCCGAAGGACGCGGATGCTCTGGTGGAAGTGCTGTCTAAGCAGAAAAGCCGCCGTGACAGACTGCCGGAGGCAGATAGGACGGAGGTGCTTTCGCCGCTCCCCGTCGCAGAACTCCGCAAATATGAGGCAGTCAAAAAGGCTCATCCGGATGCGCTGGTCTGCTTTGCTCAGAACGGCTATTTTGAGCTGTACGGCAAGGACGCGGAAAAAGCCGCGCCCTTGCTCGGCACGAAGATCCTTGAGAAGAAGGTGCGCGGCAAGCCCTCCATGCCGGTGACTGGCTTCCGTGAAACTGCATGGGTAGCTGCATCAAAGAAGCTCTGGCAGTCCGGAGCGGATGTCTTTCTCAGCAAGGACGGCGAGACCTTCAAGGAACTCAAAGCCGCAGATTACATTCCTGTCGGTGCGACGCTGAATGTGGATGGGATCAAGTGCAGAATCGACGCGGTTGATTTTGCCGCTGATGAAGTCCGGCTGACCAACATCGAGGACAAGAACCGCCCCATCCGCTTTTCGGAAAGCATCCAGTATGTCCGCTCGTATGTGGAGGATGCCGGTATTGCCGTCTATGACACCGTTCCGAAGAAGTCCGCTGCCCGTGAATCCATCCGCGACAAGCTGAAATCCGCGCAGAAAGCCCCGCCGCCTCACACGCCGAAGCCGCAGAAAAACAAAGGAAAGGATATGGAACTCTGATATGAAGAACTTTACCGTGGAAGAAATCAACCTGATGTGCTGCTTCAACACGTCCAGCCGCAAGCGGCTGATCGACGATATGAAGGGCGTCACCCTGAACGACATGGACGGCGAGATCGCAGAGCTGATGTATAAGACCGT
>OHFQ01001341.1_pt1 | contig 9647 bp, 7 predicted proteins | sample 1567581 | NCBI WGS metagenome assembly OHFQ01 (sample SAMEA3879559, study PRJEB24766) | human gut metagenome | biome: human-associated habitat; feature: feces | place: USA | collected 1985/1987 | reverse complement strand
CCGCCCGCCGACGCAGCGGTTTGAGCCGGGACGAGGTGATGACGCTGGCTTCGATCGTCACCGAAGAGACCAACAAGGCCGACGAAATGCCCCGTGTGGCGGGAGTCTATATCAACCGCCTGCGGAAAGGGATGCCCTTGCAGGCAGATCCGACGGTCAAATATGCGTTGCAGGATTTTTCGCTTCGCCGGATTCTGCACAAGCACTTGAGAACCCCTTCGCCGTATAACACCTACCTGAACAAGGGGCTGCCGCCGTCGCCGATCGCGATGCCTTCGGTCGCTGCGATCAATGGGGTGCTGAACTTCGAGAACCACGACTATCTTTTCTTCTGTGCCCGCCCGACTTTCGACGGTTATCACAGTTTCGCCCGCACGTACGGCGAACATCTGGCTAATGCCCGGGCTTATAGTGCGGAGTTGAATCGTCGGAATATTAAATAATTTGTCTATATTTGCCCTCCCTATGTTGGTTAAAATCTATACCGAGAATCCTTCCGAGAAGGAGATCGACCGGGTGGTGAACCTGCTCGAAAGGGACGGCGTGGTGATCTATCCGACTGACAGCGTCTATGCCTTCGGCTGCTCGATCCGTTCGGCGAAGGCCGTCGAGCGGCTGCGCCGGATCAAGGGGAAGGATCTCACGACGTTTTCCGTCGTGTTCGATTCGCTCGGGCGGATTGCCGACTATTGCCGAGTGGATAACGCCCAGTTCCGGTTGCTGAAACAAAATCTGCCGGGGCCTTTCACCTTCCTGCTGGATGCATCGTCGCGTATGCCGCACAAGGCGCTCGAACGGCGCCGTACCATCGGGATCCGTATTCCGGACAATTCGATTCCTCGGGCCATCGTCGAGCGGTTGGGAGCTCCGCTGCTGACCTCTTCCGTGCTGGATGACGAGGAGACCGAATATATGACCGATCCGGAGTTGATCCACGAGCGGTATGGCCGGGACGTAGAGCTGGTGATCGATGGAGGTGCGGGCGATGTGGTGCCGACGACCGTCGTAGATCTGACGGGCGGTGAGCCGGAGATTTTGCGGGAAGGTAAAGGTGTATTGCGGGAATAAACATATGCTAAAAATAGAAGAAGAATGACAAAATTCAAATTCTGGAACGAGGTCTGCAAGTACGGAGCGATCATCGGACTGGTCATGTCCGTGGCTTTCGTTATAGAGCAGTCCTTGATGTTGTCGGGATGGTTTTCGACGATGGGGCTGGTGTGGATCTTGGCCGCAGTCGTTTATATCGCGCTGCTTTACCGTTTCGCCAAGCGCCGCCGTGAACAGTACGGTCACGAACAGGGATTTCCTTTGAGCCGCGGCCTGGGTTTCATTCTGGCCCTGATTCTGTCGTCGGCCCTGATCAAGGGGGTGGTGGAATACCTCTATCGCAGTGTTTTCATCGGATATTCGGAGTATATCGACCGATATACTTCCGCATTGATCCGGTTCGCCGAGGACGGAAAACTTCCTGCGTCGATGGAGGGCGTATTCGCCGAAATGCTGAAAACCATACAGGAGGCGCCGGAGCCTTCCATTCTGGCTACCGTATGGGCTTCGATCTGGGGCAACCTGATCGTCGGCCTCGTCCTGGGGCTTATTTTGGCCGGTATCCTGGCGCGTGCACCCCGGCCTTTCGGTCCTCAATCCGAAGAGTAGAAGAACGATGGATGCTACGCTCGACATATCGGTCGTCGTTCCGCTTTACAACGAGGAAGAGTCCCTGCCGGAGCTGGTCGAATGGATCGACCGCGTAGCTCGCGGCGAGGGTTTGTCCTACGAGGTGATCCTGGTGGACGACGGTTCCGGCGATGGTTCGTGGCGCGTGATCGAGAGTCTGCACGAGCGGTTTGCGGCGGTGCGGGGGATCAAGTTCGCTCGCAACTACGGCAAATCCGCCGCTCTGTATTGCGGTTTCGCCGAAGCACGCGGCGAGGTGGTTTTCACGATGGACGCCGACTTGCAGGACTCGCCGGACGAGATTCCGGCTCTGCGGCATATGGTCCTCGACGAGGGGTACGATCTGGTGTCGGGCTGGAAAAAGAAGCGTCACGACCCGGCGGGGAAGCGGTGGCCGAGCAAGTTTTTCAACTGGACGGCCCGCATCGTTTCGGGAATCCGGCTGCATGATTTCAACTGCGGACTGAAGGCCTACCGCCGCCGGGTGGTCAAGGCGATCGAAGTCTATGGCGAGATGCATCGTTATATTCCGATTCTGGCAAAACAGGCCGGATTCAAGCGGATCGGGGAGAAGGTCGTCGAGCATCGCGCCCGCAAGTACGGTCATTCGAAATTCGGTATGGAGCGGATGGTGAAAGGGTATCTGGATCTCATTACGGTTTCGTTTCTCTCGCGTTTCGGCCGTTCGCCGATGTACTTTTTCGGCAGCCTGGGAACGCTGATGTTCCTTTTCGGCGGATGTACGACGGCATGGGTGATCGGTGCCAAATTGTATAAACAGTGCCATGACCTGCCTGTGCGGGCCGTAACGGACCAGCCGCTTTTCTACCTTTCGCTGCTGGCCGTCGTGCTCGGCGTGCAGTTGTTCCTGGCGGGATTCCTGGGCGAGTTGATCGACCGGAATGCCGCAGACCGTAATAAATACCTGATCGAAAAAACATTGGATAATCAATAAACCTCGCAGAGCCTGTGATTTTCGGCAGGATTCGAAGAGGTTCGTATAAACAAAATAGAAGTTATATGATTCAACGTATTCAGACTTTGTATCTGTTGCTGGTCGTCGTGCTGACGGGACTGGCGCTGTGGCTGCCGCTGGCCGATTTCACCGTCGGAGCGGACACCTGTACGCTGACCGCTTTCGGCCTGAAGGATGCCGCGGGCATCACGTTGCTGCCGACGGTGTATCTGGGGATTGTTCTGGCTGCCGCCTGTCTGTTGCCGCTGGTGACGATTTTCCTTTTCAAGCGCCGCCTGGTGCAGATCCGGTTATGTGCCGTCGAGTTGGTGCTCCTCGTCGGTGCCGGAGCGATGATGGGAATCTATTTCTACCTTTGTAACCGTTACTTCGCGGAAAGTGAATTTTACTCTCATACTCTTAAAATTTCGCTCGTTTTCCCGCTGGTCTGCCTGGTTTTCGACTTGCTGGCTTTGCGGGCGATCTTCCGGGACGAAAAGCTGGTGCGGTCGCTCGACCGGATTCGTTGACCGGACGTATTTCTCGGAAAAAAGGCGTGCGGTCAAAACTGCACGCCTTTTGCGCTTATTTTGGCGGAGAGAACACGGTTTGGTGGGTTTTTTGATACGAAATAAAAATCCGTTGTGTTGTTATATTCGATTTAATGGCATTGTAATATGAAAATAGTATTTAACCCATTGGTAAAACAGGAAAAAATAGTATTTTTACAAAAAGTTTAAGAATAAATACTTTGTGTAAAGTATTATAAAACGAAGTTATTTTTAACCTATTTTTATATCACTCTAAAATTTAATTGTTTATGAAAAAGAGTAGCATTTGGAAATTGCTCTTCAGTGCATTGACCGTGTTCGCCGTAGCGGTGTTCGCGGGATGTACCGACGACAATGACGACATGGGTGCTCCCTATCTGAACGTTACGCCGGAGAACCTGACGTTCGATGCGGAGGGACAGCCCGCAGATGAGTACAACGGTACTTTTATCGTTGAAACGAACCGTCCCTGGCGTGCTATCGTCGAGGACGAACAGACTTGGGTGCGCCTTTCGGCTACCGAAGGCGAGGGCGACGCTGCCGTGACCGTTACGGTACCCGCTTCGAACATCGGTCAATCGGCCAAGGTGACTTTCGAGGTTTACAACTCCTACGGCGCATTGATTCAGAAGGATGTCAATGTGCTTCAGGGCGAAGTGGTGCCGCCGACGCTCATCTTCAACGAAACCGCAGGTAGCGAGTCTGTTGCGAACCCGTATCCGTTGGTTGCCGACTATACGGGTTGGAACACCACCGGCGAGGGGGCTTCGAAGGTTTCCTACGAGGGCGTGAATACTTCGATCCGCGCTTCCGGTAAGAGCAGCGCGGGTGCTTATGACGGTGCTTCGGGTCCGAACGTGATCTTCTTCGGCTCGGCTCCGGCAACCTTTACGGTTAAAGACATAACGCTCGCCTCCGACCAGACCAATCTGAAGCTGACTTTCGGCGGACAGTATTACGACGGTGATAACAATGACAATAATTTCAACAAGGACAACTTCGTGGTTTATCTCAGTGCGAACGGAACGGACTATACTCCGCTGTCTTACGAGGTAAACGACGGTGATCAGGTCGATCCTTACTGGGTATTTGCAACCAAGAACTTTACGCTCAAGAATGCGACTTCGACGCTTTACATCAAGTTCGAGGCGAAAGCATCTTCGAAGTTCCGTCTGGACGATATCACGCTGATGACCGGTAACGGCGGCGAGGAGGTCGATCTCGAAGGCGGTGTGGTTCCGCCCGATCCGGGTGAGGCTACGGCCATTACCATTCCCGAGCTGATCGCACAGATGACTACTACGGAAGCTCCGGTGGATGCCAATGCAGATCGTTATCTGGACGCTGTAGTGATGAACGACGTGGCCGGCGGCAACTATACCTTCAACAACCTGATTCTCGCCACCGAGAATGCGACGGTGGCCGGTAATGGCATCACGCTCTACGGCAGTCAGGTAGAACCTTCGACACTTGGTCTGAACAAAGGCGACAAGGTGCGTGTAACCCTCTATAAGGGGCTTGCCAAGGTAGTGAACTACGATGGTATGTACGAAGTGACCGGCGACAAGAACGCGACCTGGTGCAAGGTCGAGAAGACCGGTACGGTGACTTCGATTCCCACGGCGACGATCGCTGCTGCGGATCTGGCGAAATATCAGGGTATGGCCGTGACGATCGCCAATGCGTCGGTTGCCCAGGCAGGTGTTTGGGCGAGCGCCAGCGCACTCTCTTCGCATACTTTCACTGCCGATGGAGCCAATTTCACCGTATTCTGCAAGCAGAGCGATGAAAAGAACCCGAGCGTGTTCCTCGATGTTCCTTACAAGGCCGCTACGGGTAATATCTCCGGTCTGGCTGCCGTATATAAGAATAATTCCCAGCTCGTTCCGCGCAATCTGGACGACGTGGCCGCTTTCAGCGACAGCTCGACCCCGATGATTACGGGGGTAACTCCGGCCAGCCTCTCCTTCGAGGCAGCGGGAGGCGAGAAGACGCTCACGGTTTCTGTTATCAACCAGGGTGACAACCAACTTAGCGTAAGCGGACTGACCCCCCCCCTGAGCGCTACGGTCGATGGCCTGACCGTGACGGTCAAAGCCGATCCGAATACCGGTACGCAGCCCGTTAATCAGACGCTGACCATCACGTTGGCTAACGGTAACAGCAAGGATGTGCCTGTTACATTGCTCGGTGCCGGCGGCGGAGGAACCGGTGAGGTCGTTGCGTTCTCGATCACGGATATTAAGGCGGATAATGCGGATCTCCCGACCAATGGTTACGGTTCGCAGGTTGTCGCTACGCCCAGTACTTGGGTTAGTTGGACCGTTGGCGGTATCGAGTTCACGGGTGTGAAAATCTGTGAATCGCCCGCTTCCAACGGCTCGATCATTCAGATGCAGGGTAATGACTCCGATGCGGCTAAACAGGCGAAGCTGCAAAACGTGACGCCGATCGACGGGATGTCGAAGATCAAGATCGTTTTCCGGTCGTATCCGAATAAGAGTGGCAGCTACTACAACCCGGGATATACGATGACCGTTGCCGGGGCTGCTCAAACTCCTGTGGAAACATACACGGATAAGAGCGGTTACAGAGAGTATGTACATGAGTACGATCTGGCCGGTTTGGGTGCTGATTCCTTTGTGCTCGACAATAATAAGGTCGGAGCCTTGTATATCGAATCGTTCGAGATTACCAAATAGTTTTTAATATGCTGGATACCGACTCTTGGAGGGATCATCCCCTCCAAGAGTTTGGTTTCTCGGATAGTTTTTTATAGTTTACCGATGATGTCGATGTTCAGATATTGTGAGAAGGGATGGAAATGGCTGTTCCTGACGATGATTGCGCTCTCTGTCGTAGCTTGCGGCGACGATACGGACGATTTTTGGGGTTCTGCCGTATGGCGGACCTCTTCGACGGTCGGAGCTGCGGAGGGTTCGGCCGCCATACAGATTGAGGGACCTGTCGGCGCCGGATGGCGTGCCGAAATCAAGGACGGAGGTGCTTGGTGCTCGTTCAGGCTCAACGATCCGACGGTCCTCGTGAAGGAGGGCACCGTACAGAGTTCGAACATCAGCAATATCCTGGACGTTTATTATACGCGGAATACCGGGAGCGGGGAACGTTCGGCGACCATCGAATTCGAATTTTTCGGCGGTGAGCCGCAGGTGCTCGTGCTGACGCAGTTTTCGGCCTCTTCGACCAACGATCCCTACGATGAAGGTCATGCGAAGGCCTGGGCCGAATTGCCGGAAAAGCGAGTCGATGAGAATTTCGTTTACGTCAGCCACTTCGCTTCGCTCAATAACCGCACCGTGCGCAACTATTCGTTCTGCTACGACAAAACGCTCCATGTGGCGCATTGGGTGGCTTATCCGCTGCATTCGGTATATAGGGGGTCGATAGACCGTACCGACGATTTTCAGTACGATCCGAAGGTCTATTATTCCTGGCAGCCCAACCTCGCGGCCGGTTCCTATCGGGGCAGTTACGACCGGGGACATCAGCTCCCTTCGGCGGACCGTACGGCTACGCGGGAGTTGAATCTCCAGACGTTCTATGCGACCAATATGACGCCGCAGCTCAACCGGCTCAACCAGGATATGTGGGCCAATCTCGAAGCCAAGGTGCGTGCGCAGATATGCAGCGACACGCTTTACGTGGTGACCGGTTGCTATTATGCCAATACCAATACGACGACGACCGACCGTGACGGGAAAGTTTGTCCGGTCCCGACGAATTATTTCAAGGTATTGCTTCGCACGCGCACCGGTACGACCGGTAAACGTATCGCGGATTGTTCGGCCGATGAATTGAAGGCGATCGGATTTTGGGTGGATCAGAAGAGCTACGGCGATATTCAGCCGCCTGCGTCCATTTGCATGAGCGTGGCGGAGATTGAAAAAAAGACCGGCTTTACGTTCTTTCCCAATATTCCCGAGTCGGCTGCGGAATCCGTAAAGGCACAAAACTCTCCGAGCCAATGGGGAATCCAAAACTAATTTGACTTATGAAAAAACGACTGATTTTTACAGGACTACTGGCCTTACTGTTCGCAGCCTGCTGTTTCGCGCAGAAACCGTACAAGGTGGTCTTTTACAACTTGGAGAACTTTTTCGATACGATCAACGATCCTGAGGTCAATGACGACGAATTCACACCGGAAGGACCTAAAAAATGGAATTCTGTCAAGTATGCGAAGAAGTTGGGCAATACCGAAAAGGTGCTTTTCGACATTGCCGGTATCGATAAGGATTATCCGATCGTGATCGGCGTATCGGAGGTGGAGAACCGCTCGGTGCTCGAAGATATCATCGCTACGCCGAAGATGGCTCCGGGCAATTACCGGATTTCGCACTACGACTCTCCCGAAGCTCGCGGTGTGGACGTCGCTTTTATGTACCGTCCCGATGTCTTCAAGCTGGAGGGCAGCGCACCGATCCGCACGCAGATTCCTTCGCTTCCGAATTTCAAAACCCGCGATATTTCGACCATGTGGGGTACGATCGACGGCGAACCGTTCTTCTTCATGGTGGCTCACTGGCCTTCGCGTCTGGGCGGCAAGGACGCTTCGGAGTTCAAGCGTATCGCCGTCGGCGAACAGATGCGTCGAATCGCCGACTCTGTCCTGAAGGTCAATCCTGCGACCAAGATCGTGGCGATGGGCGACTTCAACGACGATCCGACCGATCCGAGCATGTTGGAGGGGCTGAATGCCAAACCCAAGGTCAAGGATCTTCAGCCGGGCGATTTCTTCAGTCCGTTCCACGCCGTGCTTCGTGCCGGTATGGGAACGCTGGCTTACGGCGACGCCTGGAATCTCTTCGACAATATCGTAGTGTCGGAAAACCTGGTCAATGCGAAGCCCGGCGAGTTGCGTCTGGTACGGGCTCCGGGATCGAAGTACTACGGGAATGTCTTCAAGCGTAACTATATGATCCAGCGAGAGGGGCAGTTCAAAGGCTATCCTTTGCGCACGTACGTCGGAAACAATTTCCAGGGCGGTTACAGCGACCACTTCCCCGTTTATATCTACATCGGTAAATAAATACCTTAACTTGAAAGGATATGAAAATAAAAAGTTTACTAATTTTTGTATTTACCCTGATGTCGCTGACCGCGTTCGCTCAGAGCGGCGGTATCAAGGGTAAGGTCGTTTCCCGCGAGGGACGTGTCGCGGTGGACGGGGTGAAGGTTTCGGTCACTCCCGGTGAAATGACTGCCACGACCGACGGCCGAGGTGGTTTCGTGATCGAGAATGTCGAGCCCGGCGAATATACGTTGCAGTTCGAGGCTCCCGAATTCGAGCCTTTGACGCTCGTGGTGCGCGTGGACAAGATGGTGCGCGACATCAATACGGTGATTCTGGTCCCCGAAGTGCTTTCGACCGTAATGGACGATTCGATCTTCGCAGAGTTCGACACCGAGAGCGGCAACGATGCGCAGTCGCTGCCTTCGTCCCTTTCGGCTTCGAAGGACGTTTTCAACAACATCGCTTCCTACCGGTTCAGCGAGATGCGTTTCAACGTGCGCGGTTACGATTCGCAGTATTCGGACGTTTACCTGAACGGTATTCGCTTCAACGACGCTATGACGGGCTATACGCCCTGGTCGTTGTGGAGCGGTCTGAACGACGCTACGCGCAACCAGGAGATCACCAACGGTTCGGTCATGTCGGATTACGGCGTGGGTAGCATCGGCGGTACGACCAACATCAACGCCCGTGCTTCGCAGGTGCGCCAGGGACTTCGCGTGAGTCTGGTGAACGCCAATTCGATGTATCGCTTCCGTGCCATGGTGACCTATGGTTCGGGTCTGCTGGACAACGGCTGGTCCTATGCGTTGTCGGTATCTACCCGTCAGGGCGGCAACTCCTACGTGGACGGCGTCTATTACAACTCCTACGGATATTTCGCTTCGGCCGAGAAGATTTTCAATTCGCGTCACCGGTTGGGCTTCACGATTATGGGTGCTCCCACCGAGCGCGGTGCGCAGCAGGCTTCCACGCAGGAGGCTTACGATCTGGTCGGCAACAACTATTACAACCCCAACTGGGGCTACCAGGACGGCAAGATGCGTAATGCGCGCGTGCGTAACAGCCACGAGCCGATCGCTATGATCAACTATACGTTCGATCCCAATGAGCATACCCAGTTCAACCTGGCCACTTCGTTCCGTTTCGGTAAGAACGGTTATTCGGCGCTGACGTGGTACGACGGTGCAGACCCCCGTCCCGATTATTACCGCTATATGCCGAGCTACAAGTTGCTGAACGCTACCGACCTGGAGGCCGCTTCGATGGCTGCCGCCAGTCTGGCGGATCAGTGGATGCGCAACGTGGGTAATATCCGCCACTTCGACTGGGACGAAATGTACCAGACCAACATGAATTTCCGCAATGCCGAGGATGAAGCGATATACGGTCCCGGCGCCCGTTCGAACTATATCATCGAGGAGCG
>OHFQ01001334.1_pt1 | contig 9668 bp, 13 predicted proteins | sample 1567581 | NCBI WGS metagenome assembly OHFQ01 (sample SAMEA3879559, study PRJEB24766) | human gut metagenome | biome: human-associated habitat; feature: feces | place: USA | collected 1985/1987 | reverse complement strand
TTTGTCAGGATTGTTGACAAAAAACTCAAAGGAGTGTTATTGCTGAATAGTTACGAGGGTGAAGTATAGCGACAGCGTATCGTCTGAAATGCACAATTTAAGCAAAAGCAACGGAAAGTGAAGATGAGAGAAATGGACTGCAAGTGGTTGAGAATGAGCAATATTTCATAATTCTGCCAATTGGCTACAAAGCAAAGCCGAGCAGGATATTGAGTTATTTCAGTTACCAAACCGTTAGCGGTCAGTTACCGAAACCAACACTGCTAACGAGGTGAAAAACAAATAGTTTGTCACCAGTGTTTGTTGCACTGTTCTGCACAACTTTCAATGACAGAGAATGCTTACTGATTGATTATTTTTGCAAACTAAAAAAGTAAGCAGATGAAAGTTGAAAAATTCAAGGTGCTGCTCTACCTCAAAAAGAGCGGATTGGACAAGAACGGTAAGGCTCCCATCATGGGACGCATCACCCTCAACAGAACAATGGCGCAGTTCGGTTGCAAGTTGTCATGTACGCCAAAGTTATGGAATCCACGTGAGAGCAGACTTGACGGCAAGAGCAAGGAGGCTGTGGAAGTGAACGCCAAGATTGACAAGCTGTTGCTGGCAATAAACTCAGCCTACGAGTCACTTGTGGAGCGCAAGACGGATTTTGACGCAAAGGCGATAAAGGATCTGTTTCAATGCTGTGCAGACACTCAGATGACCTTGTTGAAGCAGCTTGACGCCATCATTGCGGACATTGAGTCAAGAATCGGCATCGACTACAAGAAAGGCACGCTTCCAAACTACCAGTACACTCGCCTGACATTGGTATTGTTCGTCAAGAAGCGTTATGGAACTGACGATGTGGCATTCGGTGAGCTTGACGAGCAGTTTATCCGTGAGTACATGGACTTTTGCTTGGACGAGAGAGGTCTTGCACTTGATACAGTCCGCCACTATCTCGCCATCTTGAAGAAGACCTGCCGAATAGCTTTCAAGGCAGGACACTCCGAACGTTATCATTTCATGCACTTCAAGCTACCTCAAAAGAAAGAGAATCCACCAAAGGCATTGACACGTGAGGACTTCCTGAAAATTCGTGACCTCGAAATACCGGAGCGAAGAAAATCGTTGGCTTTGACACGTGACCTTTTTCTTTTCGCTTGCTATACAGGCACGGCTTATGCCGATACTGTTTCCATCACGGAAGAAAATCTCTTTCGTGATGAGAAGGGCAGCCTTTGGCTGAAATACCACAGAAAGAAGAACAAGATGCTTGCACGTGTGAAGTTACTGCCAGAGGCGCTTGCCATGTTGGAGAAATACAAAGACCCGACAAGACCTACTCTTTTACCGCCACAGGAATTTCGAGTGCTGAGAGGTAATATGAAAAGTCTCCGAGTACTATCTGGCATAAGTATGGATTTGGTCTATCATGTTGGACGGCACAGTTTCGCATCGCTCGTTACGCTCGAAGAAGGTGTTCCGATAGAGACTATCAGCAGAATGCTTGGTCACAACAATATTCAGACCACGCAAATCTATGCACGTGTCACCCCGAAAAAGCTATTTGAGGATATGGACAAGTTCATCGAAGCCAACAAGGACTTCAAATTTGTCCTGTAATATTTTCACAAAATAAGAAAGGAACATAACAATGAGAAGTACATATAAGCAGTTTTATTATATCAACCGTGGCAGAGTAAAGGCAGACGGAACCACATCTATATTTTGCCGTATCACGATTGACGGCAAAGTGTCAGCCATAGCAACAGGTCTTTACTGTACTCCCGAAGAATGGGACACGAAAAAAGGTGAAGCCAAGAATGCAAGAGTGAACGGACAACTGCAAGCGTTCAGACAAAGAATTGACGAAGCCTACGAGCAGGCAACAAAGGAAAAGGGCATCGTTACCGCCGAGATTCTGAAGAATGTTATTGTTGATGCAAATACTATCCCGATGACATTGCTTGCCACTGGCGAGGAGGAGCGTGAACGCCTTAGGCTGCGCTCCATCCGTATTAACTCAACATCTTCTTATCGCCAATCTAAGACATCGCAGCTAAACTTGCGAGAGTTCATCGGGTTACGAGGAATGAATGACATTGCATTTGAAGATTTGACTGAGGAATTTGGCAAATCTTATAAGTTGTTCTTGATTGGCAAAGGGTATAGTGCATCCAATACGAACCATAATCTTTGTTGGCTGCAACGCTTGGTTTATATCGCTGTTGACAGAGGTCTGCTGAAATTCAATCCATTGGAAGATGTCGGATATGAAAAGAAAGGCTCACCAAAGCGTAGACATATATCCAGAAATGACTTGCTGCTCATTATGGAGACTCCTATGGAGGATAAGGCTTTGGAGTTGGCACGCAGAATGTTTGTTTTCTCCAGCCTTACAGGTTTGGCTTATGTCGATTTACGTAACCTGTATCCACACCATATCGGGATGACGGCAGACGGTAGAAAATACATCCGTGAGAAAAGAGCAAAGACCAACAACGAAGCGTTCATTCCCTTGCATCCGATAGCTGAACAGATAATGTCGCTATACAATACAGCGGATGATAGCAAACCTGTTTTCCCTCTTTCTTCACGTGATTCCATGTGGTTTGAATTTCATTCACTCGGTGTGGCTTTGGGTATAAATGAGAACCTTACCGCACACGTTGCAAGACATACATTCGGAGTAAACATGGTTACTTCGGGCATATCAATGGAAAGCATCGCCAAGATGATGGGGCATTCCAACCTGCGAAGCACCCAGGTCTATGCCGTCATCACCGATGACAAGATATCCAAGGACATGGACATGCTGATGCAGCGCAGAGAAACAAAAGAAACTGACCAAAAGAGAAATAAGGAGGACGAAAAATGAACAGAGGTGTTATAACTATCAGCGAGAGCGGAACGGTATCCATTCCGACCGATACTGTATGGATGACCATGCAGGAGATTGCCGACATGTATAATGTGTTCGGCTGCTATGTGCGCAAGGCTGTCAAGGCTGTATTCAAGGACGGCATTCTGAAAGAGCATAGTGTGCGCCGTCATGTCAGGAAGAACGACCGCATCAGCTATGATGTGTATAGCCTTGAACTCGTCATTGCGGTAGCCTTCCGTATTGACAGCATTGAGAGCAGAGCCTTTCGGGAGTTCATCATGCAGTCCGTCATCGGCAAGCAGACAAGCCGCACTAAACTGGTCTGTATCTTTACAGAGAACGCAATGGCATAGAACAGCCATATAAAGCAACGTTCCTTGGAGGCTTTGCGCCTCCAGCCACTTAGGCGAACCACCGCAGTGTTTTAGCTTGGTATTAGATTTTATACAGACCATACGGAGAACACTCGGCAAACACGACCAACTCGGTATAGCCAATAAAACGAGGCGACAACCTATAACAACCACGCTCGGTAAGTTATACGTTGTCGCCTTGTTCATTTCACCCCACCCATCAAGGACATGTATTTCTCCTACAAGCCCTTCATTCTGTACGCCTCACGATAGTTAGCCATCAGAATCTTCTGAATGTCGGACTCGCGGTAGAGTATCTTTCCGCCAAGCTGGATATACGGGATGACACCGTTGTTTCGGTAGTCCTGCAGGGTTCTTCGGCTCAGTTGCAGCCTGGCGCAAAGCTCCTTGTCCGTCATGAACCGCTCACCGCCAAGCATGGGGCGGTAGTTCATCACGGCACGTTCAAAATTGTCAACCATTCGGTTGAGGTGGTTCACGATGTGCTTCATCCACTCGCTGTTTCTTGTCATTACTTCATTGCTCATAGTTGTCTCGTTTTATTGTTGATACTTACGTTACTCGTTTTACTTGCTGCATTGGATAAAGTGGCTGTTGTATATTGACAGCCTAACCTGTGCGCTTGCGAAAGCGCATGTCCTTTTTCTTGTCCTCCACTACTGCTACGATAGCCATCACGTCCTCCGGCTTGTAGTAGGTCTTGTGGCTGATTTGCGTATAAGCCAAAGTTCCGTTGTCCCGAAGCGTCTGCACTGTCCGTGGGCAGATGTTGAGCGTCTGACACACGTCCTGCGTGTCGAGCCACTTGTTCATGGTCTTGTCCTCACTGCGCTCACGGATTCTGTCCATGCGCTTCACGAAGTTCTCCAACTGGGCATCAAGATAGTTGAATGCCTCTTCCTCGAATACGATGAATCCCATACTTTTCTTTTTTCTAAGTTTATACTATGTTATATGTCGCAAAGCTCCACGCATATGCTGTGCTCCACGTTTTTGAGTGCAAAGATAAGGCACGGCAATCTAAAAACAAGCGTTTTCAATTTCTGTGGCAGTATGTTGCCAGGGTTTGCCGACTTCAACGCCAAAAACAACAAGAAAAACTTGCACGACTGCAACGAATACATGAACAATGATGAGTTGAGAAATACGTTGAAGTTCTCACAACTATCTCGGTATACAAATAAGCAAGCCACAACTAAATTGCCACGTTACACCCAATCAGTTGCATGGCTGCACTCAGTACACTTACTTTGCACCCGACAATCGGTCAATGGTGCAAACCGTGACCACTATACTAACAAATAAAACAGCATAAGCTATGGCAAGAACAAAAGATGCAGTCTTGACTCCTGAGCAAAAGGAGCTGATGGAAAAAGAGTATTTGGATTTTGTTAAACCATCTACGTATGGCAACAAAGCCAATCCAAGTAGTTGTAATTCTCTCTATGATGATTATGATGATGTAGAGAACCCAGAGTTGAGAGCAATTGTAGAGAAAGTTGCTGCAACAACTCCTTATAGAGAGGAAACATCAACGAACGAGGCTCAATCGCCACCGAATCCGCAGAAGCGCATCAGTGGCAAGCAGCGCAAGGCGACATTAGAGGAGTATCAGCAAACCTTCCTCCAAGTTCCAAGGATTGACGACCGCAAGCCAGTCTTCGTCAGTTCCGATGTACGAGACCGTCTTGATCGTGTCGTCCGCATCCTCGGAGGGAGACGCATGAGCGTATCGGGCATCATCGAGAACATCGTGCGCCACCACCTAAGCCTTTATGAAGAGGACTTCGAGGCTTGGCGCAAATTGTGAGAATTAAGGTCTGCGACCTTGGACGTGGATAGCTGAAAGGCTGTAATTCCAACTAACGTGTTCTGAGAGGGAGCGAGGTTATGTTTTGGGAATCCCAAAACGTCTCGCTCCACCATGAGGGCGGAGGAACTTTGCTCCCGATGGTCGCAGAAAGTGAGTGTACCAACTGTAAACAGTGTATAGAATGACAAGCATACATGAACAGGACAAGAAAAAGGGCGGAAGACCGCCCACAGGCAGGGTTCGCAAGCTGTCGAAGTCTGTCACGGTGAAGTTCTCAAAGCCAAGCTACGAGGCATTGAGACTGAGGGCGAGAAAAGCTAACCGCAAGTTGGCGGAGTACATTCGTGAGTCCGCCTTGAACGGCGAGGTGGTCAGCGGACACAACGCTGAGACGATAGCCATCGCTAAGAATCTCATAGGCATGGCGAACAACCTCAACCAACTTACCAAGCTGTCGCATCAGAGAGGTTTCCACGAAACCCATGTTTATGTGGTGGACTTGTTGAGAAGATTGAAAGCCATCCTTGGCGAGTATCGCCAAGCAAGTCCAAAATCGAAGCCATGCGGAATAGGCAGAAAGGAGGATGCCACATGATAGGCAAGCTAAAGAAGGGCAGCTCATTTGCTGGTTGCATCTACTATGTTACAGGCAAGGACGAGGCGAAAATCCTTGCCTCTGATGGTGTGTTACTCGGCACGAATGCCGAGATGACGCAAAGTTTCGAGCTACAAAGGCAACTAAATCCAAGGATTAAGAAGCCTGTGGGGCACATAGCTTTGAGTTTCAAGCCCGAGGACAAGCCACGTTTGACGGATGATTTCATGGCTAAGATAGCCCTTGAATACATGCAAATGATGGGTATCAACGATACCCAATTCATTATCGTAAGGCATCACAACACGGACAATCCACATTGTCATATCGTGTATAACCGCATCAACAATGAGGGCAAACTCATATCAGACGCCCACGATTACAGGCGTAATGAGCAAGTGACCAAGGCTCTAAAATCCAAGTATGGACTGACCTACGGAACGGACAAGAGCAATACTAACACTCGCAAGTTACGCAATGCTGAGCGTGCCAAATACGAGATTCACAATGTTGTCAAGGATGTCTTGAAAACCGCAGGTAGTTGGCAGAAGTTCAAGAATGAGCTTGCAAAGCGAGGTGTTCTCTTGGAGTTTGTCTATAATGACAAGGAGCAAACCAAGGTTCAAGGCATCCGTTTCTGCAAGGATGGATATAGCTTCAAGGGTACGCAGATTAGCCGAGAATACAGCTTTGTCAAGTTGGATGCAAGACTTGGCACAGAGTATAATCGTGTATCGCCAAGAGCCGAATCTATGCAGGGAGGACAACCAAGTTGTCACCAAGTAGAACAGACTCAACCAACGGCAGAACATACCCAAGACCCTTGGAGTGGTATTTCTTCCATCGGCTTGTTAGCTCCGTCTAATGCCCAAACTTATGAGCCATTCCCAGAGGATGAATCCGCTAAGAAGAAAAAGAGGAAACGCAGAAAGGGCTTCAGCCTTTGATGCAAGTTACAAACTTAAAATTAGAATCGAACATGAAAGAAGAACTATTGGAAGCCATCTATGGCACAGTTGAGAGATTGGAGCAGAAAGTCGATGAGCTTTCTGCCTCCACAAAGAACGCAGGAGCAGAAACCGTTCCTGCAAGTAATGACATAACCAAGTTGGATAAGTCAATCAATGCGATGTTTATCAAAGAAGAGGAAGTCAGAGGTAAAATATCCAAATTAAGAGATGCCATTGTCGTTTTTGCAGACCTTATTAAGGTTGAACTTGGCAAAAATGAGCAGCGAAGCAAGTTCTTGGTTGATGCAGTCAAGCAGATGAGACAAGAAAATAATGTTTTCTCGAAGGTATTGCAGGACAAACTTGAAGTGTTGAACAATTCACCTCAAAAGAAGGTTGTACCCCATCGCTTCGAGCCAACCTCAAAGAAAGTTCTTCTTTTCATTGGAGGCTTGGCTCTATCTCTTGTCATTTCCATTTGGGGCAATCTCTCCCAATGGCGAGAGCACCAAGATTGGGAGGAGGCAGACTTGAAATATCGAGCATTGAAAATGGCACTTCCATCCGGCGACCCGAATATTCGCTACATAGAGAAGTTTTTCTCTGTTTGTCGAGATGAGAAAGTTATTGATGATGTAAGAAATCGTGTTGCTGCTTATGAGGATTCTGTTCGTCATCACTATGAAATGGTTGAAATGGCAGCATACAAAGATAGTATAGCCAATAAACTTTTGCAAGAATCAAAAAGCATAAAACGTGCTATCAAAAGCTCCAAATAGTGTTTTGGGAAACAAACTAAACTAAATGAGAGGGAAATACAACTTTAATCTATTCCCCTCTCATTTATTTAGTGCAAACTTACATTTAGGATAATTTGAGCACCCATAAAAAAACATATCTTCCTTTGCGTAAAACTAAAAATAGTATAAATCTTCATTATTGGGAAAACTATGCTGAACAAAATGCAAATAAATTGCATTAAACTATAACAGTGATAGCATGACACAGTTTAGCTTACACTCTCGTTAACACACACTAATTCTTGTAGAACCATAATAAAAAACTCCCCATAGAGTTTACTTTTGAATAGAATTTACGTAAATGACAAGATTTTTTGCCTGATTAACAAATATAGAATCTCCTTTTGCTTCATAAGAAAATAATGTATTATTATCCAAAAGTTTATCCTTACTAATCACAACAATTCTAACCAAAGGAATCCCTAAATAGTTTGCGAGTTTTTTATCAGATTCTACTTCACTTTTAGTATAGGATATTATACCATCACTCCTATACACATCTACATTTTGCAGTTTCTTTTTAACATAATAAACACTCTTTTTTATAGTATATTTCTCCCCTTTATATTCTATCGTTCCACAAGAATTATTATATTGTAATCCTGAGGAAACTTCTTTACAATATATTATATTGAAAGAATTATACTCTTGCTCCATAGAGCAAGAGTATAAAATATAGGTAAAAGCGTAAAGCGTAATTAAACAAATGTGATTTCTCATTTTATGGTTACATTTACAGTTTGAGGTCTTTCATTCACATTTCACCCATGTCGTAAGTAGAGGTCGTTACATTGCCCTCCGTGTCGGTGACACGGACAAGGCGCTGTATGCCGTCATACTCAAACGAGGTGGTAATATCACCGTCAGGACCGCTCTTCTGGATGGTCTTCAAGGTCTTGCCACTGCCATTGGTATGGGTAGCCTGAACATAGAAAAGATTTCAAAGATACAAGGGAAATATCCTCTGATAAGCCCTGACGAATTTTAAGGCGGTTTATAGCCTTGTTTTGTTGATACTTTCATACGTCTTTATTTTATGTTTTATCTAAAGAACGATTGACATTTGATTTTATTGCATAGAATTGCTGCATTACTTCAAAATACTGATCTTTCAATGGTTTATACGTATTACGCTATATTTAAATAATCATAGAAAACTTGGCGACATGCATATATTTCAATAAAAAACGAATGATATGCTTTATAAAATAGAGCCAGCTTGGATTCTATTACTGGAACATATTACGGTGTATTACCGTCTGATGTTGAAACAACACTCACGTTAAATGCTGATGGTACCTATTTGTTGATACAGTCATACAATGAAAAGCAGAACGAGCAGGAAAGGTTAAAAGATTCTTTCCAAGTGCTTGACGGCAACATATTGATGCTTGTGCATCCTTCGAGTGGTGACAACATATTCTATAAGGTGAGGGATGGCAACCATATTATTCTGATAGATTCGTTTGGCAATGAACCCCAAATAGAGGAAAGAAAGAATTACATTCTGAGGAAGGAAAGATAAAATGCAAATAAACTGTGTTAAACTATAATATTATAGCCTAACACAGTTTATATTACACTACCTCAAAAATGGGCTATGTTTTTACGTTTACCCAATTAAATCCTTGATATTTTTTGATTGTTTTGTTAATCTAATCAGAACCGACTTAGCTAAATTATCATCTAATGAATTGTATCTATTGATTAAAAAATCCTTCAATACAGAGAAGCTAATAGTCTCACCACAATCCTCAAATATCAGTTCTTTTTTATTAAAATGGATTATTGAATTTATAAAATTTGTTGCTTCCTCCTGCGTTTTAACAGGCTTAACATAGCCAATAAAGCGTGATTTCTTTTCAACAAATTCGTCTTTACTCTCAAATTCAACTGTTTTATATTCTTTCATATTTCACCGACAAAAAACAAGGCAACGATAAAATACCGTTGCCTTCATTTTTTAGATTAGCCTTTTTTTGCATATCTCTTATTGAATCTGTCAACACGTCCGCCTGTATCAACAAGCTTCTGCTTACCGGTATAAAACGGGTGGCACTTTGAACAGATGTCAACCTTCAATTCGCTCTTAGTGCTCTTAGTTTCATAAGTAGCGCCGCAAGCACACTTAACTGTGCAAGTATCGTAGTTTGGATGGATGCCGTCCTTCATTTATTTTCACCTCTTTACTGGTTTTCTACATTTCGCTTTGATATATTACCACAAGTTGCGAGCAAATGCAAGTATTTTTTAAAATTATTTAT
>OHFQ01001333.1_pt1 | contig 9675 bp, 7 predicted proteins | sample 1567581 | NCBI WGS metagenome assembly OHFQ01 (sample SAMEA3879559, study PRJEB24766) | human gut metagenome | biome: human-associated habitat; feature: feces | place: USA | collected 1985/1987 | reverse complement strand
TATTCCTCACCGTCGCCATGGTGCACATTGTGGCGCTTATGAGCCCCGGTCCCGATTTCTTTTTTGTCTCTCAGACCGCTGTTAGTCGTTCCCGTAAAGAAGCGATGATGGGCGTGCTGGGCATTACCTGCGGCGTAATGGTTTGGGCTGGGATTGCGTTGCTTGGCCTACATTTGATTATCGAAAAAATGGCCTGGCTGCATACGCTGATTATGGTGGGCGGTGGCCTGTATCTCTGCTGGATGGGTTATCAGATGCTGCGTAGCGCACTGAAAAAAGAGGTCGTTTCTGCGCCTGCGCCACTGGCAGAACTGGCAAAAAGCGGACGCAGTTTCCTGAAAGGCTTACTGACCAATCTCGCCAATCCGAAAGCGATTATCTACTTTGGTTCGGTGTTCTCGCTGTTTGTCGGTGATAATGTCGGCACCACCGAACGCTGGGGCATTTTCGCGTTGATTATTGTCGAAACACTGGCGTGGTTTACCGTCGTTGCCAGCCTGTTTGCCCTGCCGCAAATGCGCCGTGGTTATCAACGTCTGGCGAAGTGGATTGATGGTTTTGCCGGGGCGTTATTTGCCGGATTTGGCATTCATTTGATTATTTCGCGTTGATGCCAGACGCGTCATCAGAGTAAGTCGGATAAGGCGTTTACGCCGCATCCGACATTATTTTCACGCATGCCTCGCCGATGCTAACAGCGCTCCCACCAGCATAAACAACGAGCCGAAAATCTTATTCAGCGCCTTCATCTGCTTTGGTCCTTTAATCCATAGAGCAATCCGTTGAGCAAGGGTGGCGTAACCGATCATCACAATAATATCGACCACAATAGTCGTGACGCCGAGCACGATATACTGCATCAGTTGTGGCTGCTGCGGCATGATGAATTGCGGAAATAGCGCCGCCAGAAACACAATACTTTTGGGATTGGTGAGATTCACAAAAACTGCGCGCTGGAACAAATGTCGACGCGATTGAGTGGAGGCCAGCGATTTAAGATCAATTGCGCCAGCGGCGCGCCACTGCTGAATCCCAAGCCAAATCAGATAAGCTGCGCCCGCCCACTTCAACACTTCAAACGCAATCACTGAGCGGGAAAATAGCGTCCCCAAACCCACGCCAACCAGCACAATATGAATCGCCAGTCCGGTCTGAAGCCCAGCAATAGACGCCACCGCGCCGCGATAACCATGGTTGAGGTCATGGTGTTGATTGCGCCAGAGCCTGGCGACAGGCTTAAAATGATCGATGTCAGCAGGTAGGCAAACCACCATTCTAAGGTCATGATGAACTCCCGGTGTGTCTATTTTTGTGCCACAATACGCTACTGTCGCAGCGTTGTGTCAGGCACGCTTAAAAAAACGATTTTACGTGGTTTAAGAGGCAGATTACCCGATGTTTCAGCAGCAAAAAGACTGGGAAACAAGAGAAAACGCGTTTGCTGCTTTTACCATGGGACCGCTGACTGATTTCTGGCGTCAGCGAGATGAAGCAGAGTTTACTGGTGTGGATGACATTCCGGTGCGCTTTGTCCGTTTTCGCGCACAGCACCATGACCGGGTGGTAGTCATCTGCCCGGGGCGTATTGAGAGCTACGTAAAATATGCGGAACTGGCCTACGACCTGTTCCATTTGGGGTTTGATGTCTTAATCATCGACCATCGCGGGCAGGGACGTTCCGGTCGCCTGTTAGCCGATCCGCATCTCGGGCATGTTAATCGCTTTAATGATTATGTTGATGATCTGGCGGCATTCTGGCAACAGGAGGTCCAGCCCGGTCCGTGGCGTAAACGCTATATACTGGCACATTCGATGGGCGGTGCGATCTCCACATTATTTCTGCAACGCCATCCAGGTGTATGTGACGCCATTGCGCTAACTGCGCCAATGTTTGGGATCGTGATTCGTATGCCGTCATTTATGGCACGGCAGATCCTCAACTGGGCCGAAGCGCATCCACGTTTCCGTGATGGCTATGCAATAGGCACCGGGCGCTGGCGCGCGTTGCCGTTTGCTATCAACGTACTGACCCACAGCAGACAGCGATATCGACGTAACTTACGCTTTTATGCTGATGACCCAACGATTCGCGTCGGTGGGCCGACCTACCATTGGGTACGCGAAAGTATTCTGGCTGGCGAACAGGTGTTAGCCGGTGCGGGTGATGACACCACGCCAACGCTTCTCTTACAAGCTGAAGAGGAACGCGTGGTGGATAACCGCATGCATGACCGTTTTTGTGAACTCCGCACCGCTGCGGGCCATCCTGTCGAAGGAGGACGGCCGTTGGTAATTAAAGGTGCGTACCATGAGATCCTTTTTGAAAAGGACGCAATGCGCTCAGTCGCGCTCCACGCCATCGTTGATTTTTTCAACAGGCATAACTCACCCAGCGGAAACCGCTCTACAGAGGTTTAAATTTCTTATGTACCAGGTTGTTGCGTCTGATTTAGATGGCACGTTACTTTCTCCCGACCATACGTTATCCCCTTACGCCAAAGAAACTCTGAAGCTGCTCACCGCGCGCGGCATCAACTTTGTGTTTGCGACCGGTCGTCACCACGTTGATGTGGGGCAAATTCGCGATAATTTGGAGATTAAGTCTTACATGATTACCTCCAATGGCGCGCGCGTTCACGATCTGGATGGCAATCTGATTTTTGCTCATAACCTGGATCGCGACATTGCCAGCGATCTGTTTGGCGTAGTCAACGACAATCCGGACATCATTACTAACGTTTATCGCGACGACGAATGGTTTATGAATCGCCATCGCCCGGAAGAGATGCGCTTTTTTAAAGAAGTGGTGTTCAAATATGCGCTGTATGAGCCGGGATTACTGGAGCCGGAAGGCGTCAGCAAAGTGTTCTTCACCTGCGATTCCCATGAAAAACTTCTGCCACTGGAGCAGGCGATTAACGCTCGCTGGGGCGATCGCGTCAACGTTAGTTTCTCTACCTTAACCTGTCTGGAAGTGATGGCGGGCGGCGTGTCGAAAGGCCATGCGTTGGAAGCAGTGGCGAAGAAACTGGGCTACAGCCTGAAGGATTGTATTGCGTTTGGTGACGGGATGAACGACGCCGAAATGCTGTCGATGGCGGGGAAAGGCTGCATTATGGGCAGCGCGCATCAACGGCTGAAAGATCTGCATCCAGAGCTGGAAGTGATTGGTACTAACGCCGAAGACGCAGTGCCGCATTATCTGCGTAAGCTCTATTTATCGTAATCGTTCTTTATTTGGTCAGTTGTCAACCTGATACTTCGCTACAATGGATACTCGTTAATCAAAGAGTTTTCCATTGTGGCGCTACTTATCATCACCACGATTCTGTGGGCCTTCTCCTTTAGCTTTTATGGCGAGTACCTTGCGGGGCACGTCGATAGCTATTTTGCGGTGCTGGTGCGCGTTGGCCTGGCGGCACTCGTTTTTCTGCCGTTTCTGCGTACCCGTGGCAATAGCCTGAAAACGGTTGGCCTGTATATGCTGGTGGGCGCGATGCAGCTCGGTGTGATGTATATGCTGAGTTTCCGCGCCTATCTCTACCTGACGGTCTCCGAACTGCTGCTGTTCACTGTACTGACGCCGCTCTACATCACGCTGATTTATGACATCATGAGTAAGCGCCGTCTGCGCTGGGGCTATGCTTTTAGCGCCTTGCTGGCGGTGATTGGTGCCGGGATTATTCGCTATGATCAGGTCACCGACCATTTCTGGACTGGCTTATTGCTGGTGCAACTCTCCAATATCACTTTTGCCATCGGCATGGTGGGTTACAAACGCCTGATGGAAACTCGCCCGATGCCGCAGCATAACGCCTTTGCGTGGTTCTATCTTGGCGCGTTCCTGGTGGCAGTGATTGCATGGTTCTTGCTGGGAAATGCGCAGAAAATGCCGCAAACCACGTTGCAATGGGGCATTCTGGTGTTTCTTGGCGTGGTGGCTTCCGGGATTGGCTACTTTATGTGGAACTACGGCGCAACCCAAGTAGACGCCGGAACGCTGGGTATTATGAATAATATGCACGTTCCGGCAGGGCTGCTGGTAAACCTGGCTATCTGGCACCAACAGCCGCACTGGCCAACGTTCATTACAGGCGCGCTGGTGATCCTGGCCTCACTGTGGGTGCATCGTAAGTGGGTCGCTCCGCGCTCTTCACAAACGGCAGATGATCGCAGGCGTGATTGCGCGCTGAGCGAATAAACGCTTCAGTAATCGGCTGACGCTGCTCGCCATCGCGCACGGCGGCGTACAGTCGGCTCCACAAGCCTTCGCCCAGGGTTTTGGTCACCACCAGACCCTGGCGCTCAAAACTCTCTACTACCCAATGCGGCAGGGCGGCAATACCCATCCGCGCGGCAACCATCTGAATCAACAATAAGGTGTTATCGACGCTTTTCAGTGACGGGCTGACGCCTGCCGGCTGAAGAAAATGCCGCCAGACATCCAGTCGGCTACGCTGCACCGGATAAATCAACAGCGTCTCGCTGGCGAGATCTTCCGGTGTAATACGCGTTTTTGCCGCCAATGGATGGTCAGGTGCTAACACCAGGCGTACTTCATAGTCGAACATCGGCGAATAATGCAGGCCACTGCGCGGCAGAATATCGGACGTCATTACCAGATCCAGCTCTCCCTGTTGCAAGGCGGGCTGCGGGTCAAATGTCACGCCCGATTTAAAGTCCATCTCGACCTGCGGCCAGTTCTTATGGAAATTTTCTAACGCGGGCGTCAGCCACTGAATACAGCTATGGCACTCAATGGCGATGCGCAGACGCGTCTGCTGCGGTTCATTGCAGGCTTGCAGTGCCTGGCTAATTTGTGGCAGCACCTGGTTTGCCAGTTGCAACAGGATTTCTCCCTGCGGTGTAAAGCGAAGCGGCTGGCTCTTACGCACAAATAGCCGGAAGCCAAGGCGTTGTTCCAGATCGCTAAACTGGTGAGATAGGGCGGATTGCGTCTGATGCAACGTCGCCGCAGCGGCTGCGAGCGAGCCGCAGTTCCGCAACGCTTGTAGCGTTTTCAGGTGTTTTACTTCGATCATGAAAGTCCTTCACTTCGGCATGAATAATTTGCGCTTGAGGAATATACAGTAACCGCCAATTATGGATGTGTAAACATCTGGACGGCTAAAATCCTTCGTCTTTTAAATTTATGGTGCGTTGGCTGCGTTTCTTCACCCCGGTCACTTACTTCAGTAAGCTCCCGGGGATGAATAAACTTGCCGCCTTCCCTAAATTCAAAATCCATAGGATTTACATATAATTAGAGGAAGAAAAATGACAATATTGAATCACACCCTCGGTTTCCCTCGCGTTGGCCTGCGTCGCGAGCTGAAAAAAGCGCAAGAGAGTTATTGGGCGGGGAACTCCACGCGTGAAGAACTGCTGGCGGTTGGGCGTGAATTACGTGCCCGTCACTGGGATCAACAAAAGCAAGCGGGTATCGACCTGCTGCCGGTGGGCGATTTTGCCTGGTACGATCATGTTCTGACCACCAGTCTGCTGCTGGGTAACGTTCCGCCACGTCATCAGAACAAAGATGGTTCGGTAGATATCGACACCCTGTTCCGTATTGGTCGTGGACGTGCGCCGACTGGCGAACCTGCGGCGGCAGCGGAAATGACCAAATGGTTTAACACCAACTATCACTACATGGTGCCGGAGTTCGTTAAAGGCCAACAGTTCAAACTGACCTGGACGCAGCTGCTGGAGGAAGTGGACGAGGCGCTGGCGCTGGGCCACAAGGTGAAACCTGTGCTGCTGGGGCCGGTTACCTACCTGTGGCTGGGTAAAGTGAAAGGTGAACAGTTTGATCGCCTGAGCCTGCTGAACGACATTCTTCCGATTTATCAGCAAGTGCTGGCAGAACTGGCAAAACGCGGCATTGAGTGGGTACAGATTGATGAACCCGCGCTGGTACTGGAACTGCCGCAGGCGTGGCTGGACGCATACAAACCCGCTTACGACGCGCTCCAGGGACAGGTGAAACTGCTGCTGACCACCTATTTTGAAGGCGTAACGCCAAATCTCGACACGATTACTGCGCTGCCTGTTCAGGGTCTGCATGTCGATCTTGTACATGGTAAAGATGACGTTGCTGAACTGCACAAGCGTCTGCCTTCTGACTGGCTGCTGTCTGCGGGTCTGATCAATGGTCGTAACGTCTGGCGCGCCGATCTTACCGAGAAGTATGCGCAAATTAAGGACATTGTCGGCAAACGCGATTTGTGGGTGGCATCTTCCTGCTCACTGCTGCACAGCCCCATCGACCTGAGCGTGGAAACGCGTCTTGATGCAGAAGTGAAAAGCTGGTTTGCCTTCGCCCTGCAAAAATGTCATGAACTGGCATTGCTGCGCGATGCGTTGAACAGTGGTGATACGGCAGCTCTGGCAGAGTGGAGCGCTCCGATTCAGGCGCGTCGTCACTCAACCCGCGTACATAATCCGGCAGTAGAAAAGCGTCTGGCGGCGATCACCGCTCAGGACAGTCAGCGTGCGAATGTCTATGAAGTGCGTGCTGAAGCTCAGCGTGCGCGTTTTAAACTCCCAGCATGGCCGACCACCACGATTGGTTCTTTCCCGCAAACTACGGAAATTCGTACCCTGCGTCTGGATTTCAAAAAGGGTAATCTCGACGCTAACAACTACCGCACGGGCATTGCGGAACATATCAAGCAGGCCATTGTTGAGCAGGAACGTTTGGGACTGGATGTGCTGGTACATGGCGAGGCTGAGCGTAATGACATGGTGGAATACTTTGGCGAGCACCTCGACGGTTTTGTCTTTACGCAAAACGGTTGGGTACAGAGCTACGGTTCCCGCTGCGTGAAGCCACCGATTGTTATTGGTGACGTTAGCCGCCCGGCACCGATTACCGTGGAGTGGGCAAAATATGCGCAATCCCTGACTGATAAACCGGTGAAAGGGATGTTGACCGGCCCGGTGACTATTCTCTGCTGGTCGTTCCCGCGTGAAGATGTCAGCCGTGAAACCATCGCCAAACAAATTGCGCTGGCGCTGCGTGATGAAGTCGCGGACCTGGAAGCCGCTGGAATTGGCATCATTCAGATTGATGAACCGGCGCTGCGCGAAGGTTTACCGCTGCGTCGTAGCGACTGGGATGCATATCTCCAGTGGGGCGTAGAGGCTTTCCGTATCAATGCCGCTGTAGCGAAAGATGACACGCAAATCCACACCCACATGTGTTATTGCGAGTTCAACGACATCATGGATTCGATTGCGGCGCTGGACGCAGACGTCATCACCATCGAAACCTCGCGTTCTGACATGGAGTTGCTGGAGTCGTTCGAAGAGTTTGATTATCCGAATGAAATCGGTCCAGGCGTCTATGACATTCACTCGCCAAACGTACCGAGCGTGGAATGGATTGAAGCCTTGCTGAAGAAAGCGGCAAAACGCATTCCGGCAGAGCGCCTGTGGGTCAACCCGGACTGTGGCCTGAAAACGCGCGGCTGGCCAGAAACCCGCGCGGCACTGGCGAACATGGTGCAGGCGGCGCAGAATTTGCGTCGGGGATGACGAATATTAACGAGTCACTGTAAATTGCAGTACGATAATGGCTTCCAGCACTGGAAGCCATTTTGCATGAGTGCCAGATTGAAGCTGATCTTCAGGAGCAGAAATAACCGAATCGTTTTTTTCGCAAAACACAGTTTTGAGTGATTCCGTTCAGTAATCAACGCTACGTTATTTATTCTCACGTTGCACGAGATTGTATCCCTTTTCACTAACGTGGTAGTGAGGCATAGACTTATTACCGCTATCCTCAATAATAACCAAACCTTCGTTAGCTAATTTGTTAACAATGTTAACAACATTCCCGAATCCTGGAATTTGCCTTATGGATAGTGTGCGATCGAGATTCATCCAGTTCCAGTTTATATCTTTCTCAGTCATAACGTTCAGCACGTTAAGTTCATTTTTAGTGATCACGATATTCTGTACCAAAATTGATGAGTATCTTATTGAAAGATCACAATGTAAATCATGCTCCTGTAATGGCTGGATCAGAAGAGGTTGTCTTGTTGTTCTTTGATAAGATTCAATCCATATTGAGAAACTCTGTAGCGTGGTCTAGAGTTGCCCTCACCATTTACGATATCAACCAACCCATGATTAACCAGCTTTGTTACGATATTCGCTACGTTGCCAAATCCTGGAATATTTCGTATAGCTAAAGTACGATCCAGCACCATCCAGCTCCAGTCAATATCTTTCTCAGCCATAACTTTCAGCACGTTAAATTCAACTATCGTAATCGTCATTTTTTTGCATCCGGATGAAATAAGTCAGTATCTTTAATTTTAAAGTCTTCTAGAGTTGCAGTATGTACATTATTCCATAATTCATATCCATCTAAACCTTTCGGTTCACCTGTTTCCCATCCTAAATTACAATAACGCTGATACTCGCGACATTCATGAGTATAGTAGTTCAGATCGTATTTTTCAGGAAGCAATTCTTTATTTGCTATTTTTTTTAGCCTTGAAATCATTACATCATTAGCTGGATCATGATCAAATCTGGAGATATGCTTTTCAACAATAGCGATACCTTCCCTGTTGATTGTTACGCAATCTATCATCAGGTTTTCAATTGGACCACCGGCAAGGTCGGGATTAAATGGTCTTCCTGATACTGCTCCTCTGGCTCCGAAATGCTCAAGTGATTCCAAATCAGGGAATCTCATTCTTCCCAGAACAACTCCAGCAACTATTGAAGCACCAGCGATGAGTAACCCTTTGTTATCCATAACTTGATCGTAACCAGCAGGTGCATCTCCTCCCAACTTGTTTGCTTTTTCCCTGAATCCTTCGATATTCCCATTGTATATGCCGCCAGCAGCAAGCAGTCTGCCAACCGCTTTACTATTGAGTGTTTTGAGGCCATTATCATCTTTAGTTTTTGGCCGTGGTATAAACAGACGGTTGTAGTTATCGGGAAATGCCAAATAACTAAATTCAGTATTAGCAATCAGATGCCTGGAGAGTATATATTCATAACTGACAGTGATGGTTTCTGTATCCAGATTGTTCTCAGTAAACAGGTGATTGATTGCTGATAAGAGCGCGCCGCGGAGTTGAATGTTGTAATATTTCTCCCATCGACCAAATCTATTGATCCGATAGAAGTCAAACTCCATGAACAACTGCTCGTTATTGTTAATAGCGTTAATAAGTAACGGGGAGCTTTTGTCAATCAACTTACAGAAACTAAGGCCATGCAATTGTGACCCTTTGTCTGTATTCGTAATACTATTAGAGAGCGAGAACGCGAAGATTTCATCTTCATGGCCAATCTGCCAGCGATTACCTATTGATGCGCTCGGTCCACAACGAGAGGAAATACATCCTTGTTGTTCTCCGGTTATGTTCAGGTAAATAATATCACTCATCCTTGAAAAACCTTTTGTTAATTCTTTTGTGAAAGAGAAATAGTATTGTTGTTTTTTTACCTTTATTTACGCCTAAAAGTGATGAACTAAAATGTGAAAAACAAAATGTTTCACTTTAATATCTTTTTATCAGGAAGGTCTGAGATGATTTATAATTAATGTGAGTGTGTTGATAATAATTAATGTTTGTTTGTGAATGGGAGTTGATGGTAAATCTCTAAGGTGTCTGCCATTGAAGAGACTCATTTATGACTATGACT
>OHFQ01001322.1_pt1 | contig 9713 bp, 6 predicted proteins | sample 1567581 | NCBI WGS metagenome assembly OHFQ01 (sample SAMEA3879559, study PRJEB24766) | human gut metagenome | biome: human-associated habitat; feature: feces | place: USA | collected 1985/1987 | reverse complement strand
CCACGTAGGTCAGCTGTTGAAAAGTCATCAAATCATCTCCTGTTCGGAAAAAAGACGAAAAAAGGATACTCCACAAACGCAGATGTGCTGGAGGGCCTGCGCGGCGTACATCCGGCAGTTGATAAGGTTTTGCGCTACCGCACGCTGACGAAGCTGCGTTCCACGTACTGCGAGGGCTTGCTGAAAGCCATCACGGCGGACGGGCGCATTCACTCGAGCTTCAACCAGACCGAAACGCGCACGGGGCGTATTTCCTCGACTGAGCCGAATTTGCAGAACATTCCCATCCGCACCGAGCTGGGCAGCCGCCTGCGCGGCTACTTTGTGGCCGCCCCCGGCGAAACGCTGGTGGACGCCGACTATTCCCAGATCGAACTGCGCATTCTGGCCCACATTACAGGCGATGAAGCCATGCAGCAGGCGTTTTTGTCCGGGGCAGACATTCACCGCGCCACCGCGGCCAAGATCTACCACATCCCGGAATCGGATGTCACCCATGAGCTGCGCACCTCCGCCAAGGCCATCAACTTTGGCATCATGTACGGCAAGGGAGCGTTCTCTCTGGGCAAGGACCTCGGCATTTCGGTCAAGGAGGCAGATACTTTCTTGAAAACGTATCTGAATACCTTCCCGAAAGTGGACGGCTACATGCAGAACTGCATTGAACACGCCAAAGAGAAGGGCTATGTAGAAACGCTGTTTGGCCGCCGCCGCCCGCTGCCGGAGCTGGCAAGCTCCAACTTCCAGGTGCGCAGCTCCGGCGAGCGCATGGCCCGCAACACCCCCATTCAGGGCACCGCTGCGGACGTGATCAAGCTGGCCATGGTGCGGGTGTGGAAGCGCCTGCGGGACGAAAAGATGGCCAGCCGCCTGATCCTGACCGTCCACGATGAACTGATCGTGGAGGCCCCGGAGGCGGAGGCCGAGCAGGCCGCCCGCATCCTGCGGGAGGAAATGGAAGGCTGCGTGCAGTACGCGGTGCCCCTGAGCACCGATGTGCACGCAGGCAAAAACTGGCTGGAGGCACACTAAAATGATCATTCTCGGAATTGAGTCTACCTGTGACGAAACTGCCGCTGCACTGGTGGAGGACGGGCGGCATCTGCTGAGCAACGTCATCTCCACCAGCGTCAAGGAGCAGGCGCTGTACGGCGGTGTTGTGCCAGAAATCGCCAGCCGCCGCCACTGCGAATTTATCAGCGCTACGGTCAAAAAAGCCCTGCTGGACGCCGGCAAGACCATAGACGATGTGGACGCCGTGGCCGTCACCTTTGCGCCGGGGCTAATCGGCGCGGTGCTGGTGGGCGTAAATTTTGCCAAAGGGCTGGCCTACTCGGCGGGCAAGCCGCTGGTGCCGGTGCACCATCTGCGGGGTCACATCGCTGCGCTCTACCTGACCCACCCGGAACTCAAGCCGCCCTTTTTGTGTCTGGTGGCGTCCGGCGGGCACAGCCATATCGTAGAAGTGCAGGACTACACCCATTACCACATTCTGGGTCATACCGTAGACGATGCTGCGGGCGAAGCCTTTGACAAGGTAGCCCGCACGCTGGGTCTGCCCTACCCCGGCGGCCCCAGCGTAGCCGCTGCCGCCAAGACCGGCGACCCCAAGGCCTACCGTCTGCCGGTGCCCCATGTGGAGGGCAAATATAACGTGAGCTTTTCCGGTTTAAAGACCGCCGTACTCAACGAGGTAAACAAGGCGCAGATGAAGGGCGAGGAAGTGAACGTACCCGACCTTGCCGCCAGCTTTCAGGAGCGCATTGCGGGCATTCTGGCCGAAAAACTGCTGCTTGCCGCTGCCGATACCGGGGCAAAGCAGGTGTGCCTTGCCGGTGGCGTAGCCGCCAACGGCCGTCTGCGCCAGCTGGTGAATGACGGTGCCCAGAAGCTGGGCGCAAAGGTCTACCTGCCGGAGCTGAAGTTCTGCGGCGACAACGGCGCGATGATCGCCGCACAGGGCTACTACCAGTACATTGCCGGGCACACCGCAGGGCTGGAACTGAACGGCCTGCCCACCCTGCCCATCGACTATGAATAAACACAACACGGAGGTGTTCCCATGACCGAGCGCAACCCTATCCTGCAAAGCCTGTTCGACCGCAAGTCGGTGCGGGTGTATGAAGAAAAGCCCATCCCTGCCGAGATGAAGCAGGCCATTTTGGAAGCTGCCGCACAGGCACCCTCTGCAGGCTGTCAGCAGCTGTACACCATTTTAGACATCACCGACCCGGCACTGAAGGAAGCGCTGGCCGAAAGCTGCGACCACCAGCCCTTTATTGCCAAAGCACCGCTGGTGCTGGTGTTCTGCGCCGACTGCAAAAAGTGGTACGATGCCTACTTAGAGGTCGGCTGCACGCCCCGCACCCCGGGTGTGGGCGATTTGATGCTGGCAGTCACGGATGCCGCCATTGCCGCCCAGAACGCCGTGGTCGCCGCCGAAAGCTTTGGCATCGGCTCGTGCTACATCGGGGATATCATGGAGAACTGCGAAACCCAGCGCAGCCTGCTGCACCTGCCGGATTATGTGTTCCCGGCGGTGATGCTGGTGTTCGGCTGGCCCACCCAGCAGCAGAAAGACCGCGTAAAGCCCCAGCGCTGCGCCATGGAGCACATCGTGCACGAAAACGGCTACCGTACCATGGACGGTGCAGAGCTGCGGGACACCTTTGGCTACAAGGCTGGCAACGCGCCCTTTGAGCAGTGGTGCACCGCCTTTTGCAACCGCAAGTATAACTCCGATTTTTCCAAGGAGATGACCCGCTCGGTGGAGGAATATCTCAGCCAGTTCCGGTAAATCCGGCGGACATTCTGCATTCCATTTTCACCGGGTTGAATCTGCATGGTTCTATTACAGCGCAACTGTTTCCGCAGGAAACGAGCGCTGTAACTGCCGTTTCCCATCACGCCCCCTAGCGTGAAAAAGTGGTTCAGAAACGTCCGCAGACGTTTCTGAACCACTTTTTATAATAATCATTCCGCTGAATATGCCCAGAGCAACGCGGAGGGCATTCCAAATCGTTTCACCCCAAAAAGCGGCAGCTGCACGGTGTTTTGTGCAGCTGCCGCTTTTCTCGTTTATCTCTGGTTTTCCGCAAACAGTGCGCCCAGCTCCGGCAGGATATCGTGCGGCAGCATCCCGTACTCGCCGCGCTTTGCGGCGGCGCGGTCGGCGGCGGCACCGTGCAGGTATACCGCACAGGCAGCGGCTTCGTAAGCGGGCAGACCGCAGGCCAGCAGCGCCGCAAGCATCCCAGCCAGCACGTCCCCGCTGCCGCCCCGGGCAAGCCCCGGGTTGCCGGTGGGGTTCACGCACACCCGCCCGTCCGGGCTTGCCACCACAGTGCGTGCCCCTTTCAGCACCACCACGGCGTTCCACGCCTTGGCATACCGCAGCGCGATGCCCTCCCGGTCGGCGGCAAGTTCTGCCGCCGAAAACCCGGTCAGGCGCGCCATCTCGCCGGGGTGCGGGGTGACTACCAACTCCCCCGCCGGGTGCGGGAAGGGTTTGCCCTCTGCCAGCAGCTGCGCGGCGGCGTTCAGGCCGTCTGCGTACAGCACCGCAGCCCCGGCAAAGCCGGGCAGAAGCTGCTGCACCAGCGTGCGGGTCTCGGCGGCCCGGGCAGTGCTTTGCGCTGTGCCGCCAAGGCCGGGGCCCAGCAGCAATACGGTGGCCTTCTGCCGCCGGAGCAGCGGCACATTTTCCGGCGCAATGCCGCCCTGTGCGCCCTCCTTACAGGGGCACAGGCAGCACTCCGGCAGGCGGGTGACAGCAGCGCTGACCACCGGCTCTACGCTTGCAAGGGTGACGATGCCCGCCCCGGTGCGCAGTGCACCCTCGGCTGCCAGCAGAGCAGCGCCCCGGTAAAAGGCGCTGCCCGCCACCGCCAGCACACTGCCAAAGGTGCCCTTATGGCTCTCCCGGGCACGGCGCGGGATGCTCTGCCAGACAAATTCTTCGGTAATTTCCACAGCCATGGGTGCACCTCCAGTGGAACGATTTGAATGCCCTCCGCGCTGCTTTGGGCATTTTTTAGCGGAAAAGATATTTTAATTTTGGTCTAGCGGAACGCCTGCGGGCGTTCCGCTAGACCATTTTCACAGGGGTCAGCCTTTATATCTGTCCCTGCACAAGGGCGCGGATCTGCTTTTCCACGTTCTGCACTTCCTCGTGAAACATCCGGGCGGACACGCGCAGCGCGCCGTGACCAAGGATAATGACCTGCTCCATGCCGTCCGAGGTCGCCACTCGGACGCGGCGGCTTTTGCCGATCTCATGGGTGACCCGCTCGATGAACATATCGGCGGTCTCGGCCTCCTTGGTGTAGACCACATGGATATTGTGGTACTGCTCGATAGCACCGGGGCTGCCGGGCACGCGGTAGGCATCGAACACCAGAATGAGCACGCACTTCTGGTAGCCCTGATAGTTGCACAGGATGTCCATCAGCCGACGGCGGGCAGTGTCTAAGCTTTCCTTTGCCAGCGCATTCAGCTCGTCCCACGCAAAGATGATGTTGTAGCCGTCCACCAGCAGATACTCCGGGGCAATTTCCCACTGTTCGGCGGCAAAATCCGGGCGTTCGTTCTTTTGCACCGGACGAAACGCCGCCAGCGGGTCCCGCTTGATGGGGCCGTAGGTGCGCTCAAAAATTTTCAGCAGTTCGGCGTCCTCTTCCAGCGTGGCGCGGTAAGCCGCCATCCGGCGGGGACGGGCCGCTGTTTCTTCTGCTGTCGGGGCGGTGTGGCCCCAGCCGCTGTCCACGTGCATATGGCTGCGCACCTCGCTCCACGGCACCACAAAACCGGCACCATGGGCGCAGAACACGGAATCTGCGGGGTTTTCCAGATCATGCTCCGGCTGATAGCCGCTCTCTGCAATGACCTGCTGCGCGTTGTGGCAGGGGCGGTAGCCGTCCAGCGTCAGGGTCAGGTGTCCCCTGCCCCGGGTGTAGCCCACCACCTCCATGGGGTAGCTGCGCATGGTAGATACCGGCGCAAAGCCGGTCAGAGTAGCCGTGTCGGTGCCGCTTTCCGGCGGGTCAAAGCTGCCCTCCATGCGCTGGATATCGCTCATGGCGCGGCCAATGTTCTCCACCGGCACTTCCAGCCGGAAGGCATACCACGGCTCTAACAGCTGGCTTTTTGCCAGCATCAGCCCCTGCCGCACGGCACGGTAGGTAGCCTGCCGGAAATCGCCACCCTCGGTGTGCTTAAGGTGCGCTTTGCCGGTGAGCAGAGTGATCTTTATATCGGTCAGCGGTGCACCGATCAAAACGCCAAGGTGCTGCTTTTCTTCCAGATGGGTCAGCACCAGCCGCTGCCAGTTTTTGTCCAGCACCTCTTCCCGGCAGTCGGCGGCAAACTGCATCCCGCTGCCCCGGGGCAGCGGTTCCAGCAGCAGATGCACCTCGGCATAGTGGCGCAGCGGCTCGTAGTGTCCTACGCCCTCCATGGGCTCGGTGATGGTCTCCTTATACAAAATGCCGCCCGGGCCAAAGGATACTTCCAGCCCGAACCGCTCAGCCAGTAGGCTGCGCAGCACTTCCAGCTGCACCTCGCCCATCAGCTGCACATGAATCTCGCCCAAGCTTTCGTTCCACACCACATGGAGCTGGGGTTCTTCCTCTTCCAGCCGGTGCAGCTTGCCCAGTGCGGCGTGTACGTCCGCGCCCTCCGGCAGCAGCACCTGATAGCTGAGCACCGGTTCCAGCACCGGCACATCGCTGTCCCGCTCTGCCCCAAGCCCGATGCCGGGCTTTGCATGGGTCAGGCCGGTCACGGCACACACCTGTCCCGGGCCGATGACCTCGGTCAGGGTATATTTTGCGCCGGAATACAGCCGCAGCTGGTTTGCCTTTTCTGCCCACGGTTCGCCGTCTGCTTCGCCAGAGAGCAGAGCCTTTACCTTCAGTTCCCCGCCGGTGACCCGCAGCCACGTCAGGCGTGCGCCCTGCTCGTCCTGCGACACCTTGAATACCCTTGCGCCAAAGGCGTGCAGTGCCGGGGCGGGGCGGGTGTAGCGGTCCAGCCCCTCCAGAAGTGCATCCGCCCCGTCCAGCCGCAGCGCCGCCCCGAACCAGCACGGAAAAACGTGCCGCCGGGCAACCGCGGGGATGATGTCTGCATCGGTCAAGGTTCCCGTGTCCAGCATTTTTTCCATCAGCTGCTCATCGCACAGCGCCAGTGCTTCGTTGCGGGCGGCAGGCTCTGCACCAAAATCCACAAAGCCCTCGCCAAGGCGGTGGTTCAGCTGGGTAAGCAGCTGTTCCCGGGTCATGCCGGGCAAATCCATTTTATTCACAAATACAAAGGTGGGCACATGGTAGCGCCGCAGCAGCCGCCACAGCGTTTCGGTATGGCTCTGCACTCCATCCGTTCCGCTGACCACCAGCACGGCGTAGTCCAGCACCTGCAAGGTGCGCTCAGTCTCGGTGGAAAAATCCACATGGCCGGGGGTATCCAGCAGAGCAATGGCAGTATTGCCCGCCGTAAGCAGCGCCTGCTTGGAAAATATGGTGATGCCGCGTGCTTTTTCCAAGCTGTCGGTATCCAGAAAGGCGTCTCCGTGATCCACCCGCCCCAGCTTGCGGATAGCACCGGCGCGGTAGAGCATGGCCTCGGAGAGGGTGGTCTTGCCGGAGTCCACATGGGCCAGAATGCCCAGTACGATCTGTTTTTGCGTTGTTTCCATGCACTGCTCCTACAGGAAGCTGCTTTCGTAAGCAGCTTCTAAAAATAATATCTTATTTATTGTAACACGCTTTGGAGGGAAAAGAAAGTTTTCGGGCGCAAATCCCGCCGGTAAAAAGCAGCACCGGACAGAAAACGGTCTGCCCGGTGCGATTTTCTTAAAAAAGATCCAGCATATTGTCCAGATAGATTGCCTCCCGCACCTGCAGCTGGTATTCCGGCTTTGTCATGTAGTAGAGCAGAAATTCCAGCACCAGTGCGCTGCCAAGTCCCCTGCCCTCTATTTTAAAGTGGGAAAAACCTGCGGGCAGATACCGCTGCCGGATATCCTCCACCCCGATAAATCCGGGGCTGCGCATCGCCTTGGAAAAGCGATAGCCCCCGGCAGCATCCGGGGCGGCGCAGCGGTGGTCCGGGCAGTCCTCGCCCAGATTCTGACGGCTGACCGTCTCGTAGCAGCGCTTGCGCTCGGTGCAGCCGAACCAGCAGCACTCGTTGCACAAAAACTCTACCTTGGCTTTTTGCTCCGGCGGCAGGGTGCGCAGCTGTTCCAGTGCCGGGTTTAACCGGAAATCCGGCACTACATACCGAAACTGCGGCTTTTCCAGTTCCTGCCGCAGCTGCGCAAAATCGGTGAGCACCTTGGTGGTGGAGGACACCAGATACAGCTCCGGCCAGCGCTGTTGCAGATAGTCCGCCAGCAGGTCGGAGTGGACGATCACGCCGTTTGGCACACTGCCCGCCTTGGCAAACTGCTCACACAGGGCGTTGCACTGCGGGTCGGCAAGGTGCTCAGCCCGCAGCAGGGAGTTGCTGAAGGTCAGCCGCCCGGAGATGCCGTATTCCCGCAGCAGCGCCAGCACCTCGCGCGCAGCCGCCCCGCCGTAGGAGATGCGTCCCCCGCCCCAGATGCAGCCCGCCGGTGCACCGTAAATAGAGCCGATGTCGCACCAGTCGTAAAAATATTCCCGGTGTTCCCGGTACAGCGGCAAAAAACGGCGGTACAACTCGTAAAACTCGAACAGGCCGGGCAGATGATAACAGGCAGCTGCGGGCTTTTCCATGGCGGTTCCTTTCCTGCAAAAAGGGAGCTGCTGCGTAAAAATGCCGTGCAGCGGCTCCCCCTGTTTTTATCGTATTTGCTTTTGTTACACGGTAGCGCCGACTTGAGGAGCGCCGCCGGCAAGCTGCTCTGCCGTAAGCGGCTGAGTTTCCACGGGGGCGTTCAGCCGCTCCTTTGCCACAGCCAGCATCAGCTTGATGCGGTTTTCCTGATTGACCCGGGTGGCGCTGGGGTCGTAGTCGATGGGGGTGATGTTGGCGCTGGGGTACAGCGCACGGATCTTGTTCACCATGCCCTTGCCCACGATATGGTTGGGCAGGCAGCCAAAGGGCTGCGCACACACAATGTTGCCGTAGCCGCCCTGCACCAGCTCGATCATCTCGGCGGTCAGCAGCCAGCCCTCGCCCATCTTGGCACCCAGCGAAATGATGCCCTTGGGCTTTTCCACCAGCTCCTTGAAGGGGCCGGGGGCGTAGAAGCCGGCATCGGCCTCAGCCTTGAGCATGGCGCGCTCCACGCTGTCCAGCCAATTAAGGAACTGATCCGTGCCCACCTTCACAGCCAGCTTGCCGCCGTACAGCACATGATCCTCGCCCATGTTGAAGGCGCAGTACTGCACAAAGCCCATCAGACCGGGGAAGTTCACCTCGCAGTCCTGACTTTCAAGGAATTTTTGCAGATCGTTGTTGCCCAGCGGGCTGTACTTGACGTAGATCTCGCCCACAACGCCCACCTTGACCTTGGGCACCCGGGTGACCGGGATGGCGGCAAAGTCTTTCGCGATGAGCGGGAAGGTGTGCTTCATTTCCCGGGAAGTAAAGCCCTTGCCTGCCAGCAGGGCACGGCCAAGACGCGCGATCCAGCGATCCACCATGCGGTCAGCAGCGCCCTTTTCGTTCTCGTAAGGGGCCACCTGATTGCGCAGCGCACACAGCATATCGCCGTAGAAGATGCAGGCGATGCACTTGCGTGCCAACGGGAGGGTCATCTGGAAGCCGCTGTCCTTTTCCAGACCGGAAAAGTTCAGGCTTGCCACCGGGATCTGCGGGTAACCGGCCTTGACCAGCGCCTTGCGCAGCAGATGGATGTAGTTGGAGGCGCGGCAGCCGCCGCCGGTCTGGGTGATCAGCAGGGCAGTGTGCTCCAGATCATACTTGCCGCTGTTCAGCGCATCCAGAAACTGGCCGATGACCAGCAGCGCCGGGTAGCAGGTATCGTTGTGAACATATTTCAGGCCAAGCTGGGCGACCTCGCTGCCGCAGTTGCCCAGAACTTCCACATTATAGCCCTCGCACTCCAGCGCAGCCTGCAGCAGCCGGAACTGGGTAACGGCCATATTGGGGATCAAAATCTTGTGGGTCTTGACCATATCCTTGGTAAAATTAGGGGTCATGTATTCCATAAAGTGCCTCGCTTGTTTAGGTAGGGGTTAGGAAGTAAGTGTTAGGAGTTGACGGTATGGGAAAGCTGCGCTTAAGTGCTTTTGGCAGCCGCTCTTTTCAAGCGCTTTTCCCTGCTTACGCTATCAAATTTTGCCGCAGGCTTTGCGGCGTGCTTTAACTCCTCACTCCTATCTCCTAACTCATCATTGGTCTTCTTTCCGTTCTTCCAGTGCGGCAAACAGGCTGCGCAGGCGGATGTTGACGGCGCCAAGGTTGGTGATCTCGTCAATTTTCAGCTGGGTGTACAGCTTGCCGCCTTCCTGCAAAATTTCGCGGGTCTCGTCGGTGGTAATGGCATCCAGGCCGCAGCCGAAGGATACCAGCTGCACCAGGTCCATATCCGGCTGGGTGGTACAGTACTTGGCGGCCGCATACAGGCGGCTGTGGTAGGTCCACTGGTTTAGCACGGCGGTATCAAACTTTTCTTCATAGCAGCTGACGGAATCTTCCGTTACCACGGCAGCGCCCTGGCGGATGATCAGCTTATCAATGCCATGGTTGACCTCCGGATCCAC
>OHFQ01001301.1_pt1 | contig 9834 bp, 6 predicted proteins | sample 1567581 | NCBI WGS metagenome assembly OHFQ01 (sample SAMEA3879559, study PRJEB24766) | human gut metagenome | biome: human-associated habitat; feature: feces | place: USA | collected 1985/1987 | reverse complement strand
GACCGGAGTTTTTATATTATGCTGTAATATTTTTTAAAAGTAACCTACCTGTAACTTTACATAATGTATTATACACTTGTATCGCGGGGCGGCTGCACTTTAAAGGACAGACCGCACAGCACTCAAAAATGTATAGAGAAGAAAAGGAGAATTAAATGGAACTGCTTAGAGTAGAACACTTATCAAAAATATACGGAGCCGGAGAAAATCAGGTCAAGGCTTTGGACGATGTGTCATTGAGCGTGGAAAAGGGAGAGTTTGTGGCAATTGTCGGGGCGAGCGGCTCCGGAAAATCCACACTGCTTCATCTGCTCGGAGGTGTTGACAGGCCAACAAGCGGAAAGGTGTATATAAACGGCACTGATATTTTTGCAATGAATGATGATGAGCTTGCCATATTCAGAAGAAGACAGGTAGGCATCATTTATCAGTTTTATAATCTGATACCTATATTAAATGTGGAGGAAAACATGGCAATTCCGATGGAGCTTGATGGAAGAAAGGTGGAAAAAGCACAGATGGATGACATGCTTTTGCGCCTTGGACTTACAGAGAGACGTACTCATCTGCCAAATGAGCTCTCAGGTGGACAGCAGCAGCGCACATCTATAGGAAGAGCCCTGATTACGAGACCATCTATAGTGCTAGCGGATGAGCCGACCGGAAACCTGGATACCAAAGCCAGCAACGAGATTATGCATCTCTTAAAGACCTCAAACCGTGAGCTCAACCAGACAATCATTATGATTACACACAATATGGAGCTTGCAAAGGCGGCTGACCGCACAATAATGATAGAGGATGGTAAAATCAGATGAATTTGATGAAGACACTCACATTAAAAAACTTAAAGCTCAACAGGAAAAGAACTATTGTCACGATAGTCGGAATAATTCTTGCAACAGCGCTTTTGTCGGCGCTTGTCACACTTGTGTCAAGCTTTCAGTACAGTATGATTGAATACCAGAAGCAAAAGGGCGGCGACTTTCATGTGAAATTTTCGAATGTGAAAATGTCTGAGCTTTCGGAGTTTAAAAACAACAGAAATATTGAAAGCACATTTGAGACAATGGGAATGGGCTTTGCAAAGCTAGACGGCTGCAAGAATGAGGATAAGCCATATGCATATGTCATGGCAACAGATGAGGCCGGCTTTGAGAGAGGCTGCTTTAAACTGATAGAGGGACGCATGGCAAAAAATGAGGATGAGATAGTCATTCCAAGGCACTTAAAGACAAACGGACGAATCGACATAAAGGTGGGAGATGAGATAACACTGGATGTCGGAAAGCGATATGATTCAAACACCGAAGGTGTCATATCGGAAAACAGCGCATATGAGAATGAGGCAGAGACACTTACCGATACTGTGACAAAGCACTACAAGGTGGTAGGCATCATGGAAAGACCGGGCTATGGAATGGAGGACTATAGTGCCGCCGGATATACATTTGTCACATACTCTGATGAACTGGCAGCAATTGATAATGGCACAAAGAGTGAGGAAAGCGAAGCTGACACTACACTCACAGTGTACAGCAGATACACTAAAAAGGCTTTAAGAAACAAGGATGCTGTGACTGCTGATATAATTGGTGTGGATGAAAAGCTGTTTGAGAAAGCAAATAATTCATCTGTTGAAATGTCTGCTGAGGAGAGTGATAGGTTTCTTAAAGAGATGGAAAATGCAAAATATGATATATATATGAATGGATACCTTATAAGCTATGAGTGTGTTTTCCCGATTGACGGCACATTTAAAGCACTGTTTACAGTGGCCGCTGTTGTGGCTTTGATAATCATACTGACATCAGTGTACTGTATCAAAAACAGCTTCAACATATCAATCACTGAAAAAATCAGGCAGTATGGCATGCTTGCAAGCGTGGGTGCTACGAGGCGCCAGATAAAAAGCAGCGTTAAGACAGAGGCAGCAATGCTTGGAGTGGTTGGTATTCCTGTAGGTACCATGAGTGGTATTTTGGCATCGCTTATACTTGTCAAGGTGGTAAATGTACTGTCAGCAGGCTGGCTTAACGTTGCTTTGAACTTTCACACATCACTGCCTGCACTTATTCTTGCTGTGATACTGAGTATAGCAACCATTTATTTCTCAGCAACAGGCAGTGCAAGAAGGGCTGCAAAGGTTACACCGCTTGAAGCAATAAGAAACACAAAGGAGATTAAAATAAAGTCAGCAAAGCTTAAGACACCGGCGATTATAGGCAGAATCTGGGGTATTGGAGGCGTTATCTCATATAAGAATATAAAGAGAAACAATAAAAAGTACAGAACCACAGTGACATCCATTGTCATCTGCTCAGTAACCTTTATTGTGATATCATACTTTATGTCTATGGCCTTTAGCAGGGTTGGGATGTCATATGCATCAGTAGATTACAATATCGGAATAAATATGTCATGTAAAAAGGACCTTGATATTGAAAAGCTCTCTAAGCTTTTGAGTGGCATTGAAGGAGCTGAGGATTATCTGGTTGGAGCAGGTTATTATTTTGATGTAGATAAGCCGGAGTATACAAAGGAATATGGAGAGTATTGCGGGCAGCTTTATGATGACAGTGAGGATGTCTCACAAGAGTTTTTAATCACAGTTTTGGATGACAAATCGTATGATAAGTATGCGTCCGACGCAGGCATAAAAAATGCAGCTGCAGGAGCAATTCTTGTGAATAAAGGCACATTTGATGTGTATAATGAGAATAGCTCAAAATACGTCAAAAAAGAGATGGAGCTGTACAAATATAAAGCAGGAGATACAATCGAGTGTGGTTATAATGTGTATGATGATGCTTCTTCTGATGACAATGCAGCAGAAGGCGATACTGAAAGCAGCACAGATGATAATAATGCAGTGGAAGGTGATACTGAAAGCGGCACAGAGGATAACAGTGGATACGTTGACGAGGAAACAATAAATAACGGAGTCAGAAAGACTGTGGATGTAACTATTGCAGGTGTCACAGACAAGGTACCAACAGGTTATAAGGGCTACGGCAATACCACGCTTTTGTTTATGAACCAAAAAGGCTTTGAAAGCCTATGGGCTGACGGCAAGAGCGGTAATGAGTTCAAACCGGGACATGCGTCATATTCGGCATATGTGGTTGCAGAAAATGCAGATGAATATCAGGATACATTCGAAAAGGAGACGGAAGGAAATACTGAGTATTCGCAGATTAGTTTTTATGTCAGCAATCTGGATAAGGAGATGCGCGATGAAAAGTCACTCTTTACACTGCTTGGAGTATTTGCATACGGACTTATTGTGGTCATTGCCTTAATAGGAATCACAAATATCATCAATACCTTAAGCACCGGAATGGAGCTTAGAAGCCGCGAGTTTGCCACATTAAGAAGCATTGGAATGACAGATAAGCAGTTTGTGGGAATGGTCAGACTCGAGAGTGTGTTTATATCTGTGAAGGCACTTGTAATAGGAGTACCGCTTGGTATTTTAATAAGCTATCTCTTATGTGTTATGATGAACAGGATGGATGATGCAATCATTTATGAGCCGCCGTATAAAGCAATTATATTGTGTATAGTGGTTGTAATAATGCTGATTTATGCTATCATGAAACTATCAATGACGAAGCTTAGACACAATAACATTATTGAGACAATCAAAAATGAAAATCTGTAGGAAATGCGGGAGCTGATATGAAAAAAATACTTCTCATAGAGGACAATAAAGGAATAACAGAGGGACTGTGTGATACCTTTACAGAACCTGAATATGAGCTTTTGACAGCAGGCAATTTAAAGGAGGCTGGGGCGCTTTTGAGTGAGCACCCCGGCCTTGTGCTACTTGATGTGTCGCTTCCGGATGGGAACGGCTTTGATTTTTACAGCGAAAGGCTGGAAAAAGAAAAAACACCGGTGATTTTTCTTACCGCAAGGGATGAGGAAAATGATATAGTAAAGGGCCTTGAGCTTGGAGCGGAGGATTACATCACAAAGCCTTTTTCTGTAAGAGAGCTTGTGGCGAGGGTAAACCGCGTATTTTTACGTAGGAAAAGTGATGACAGTTCATCTGTCATACACGCAGGAAGCATAAGCTATGATTTGGACAAAAAGGAAGCAAGAAGGGCTGGACAGGTGATTGCTCTTTCAAGTCTTGAAAACCGTATACTTGATCTGCTTTTTACCAATCACGACAAGGCTGTGTCCAGAAATGCCGTGCTTGACTGCATCTGGGAGGCGACAGGCAACGATGTCTATGACCATACCGTGACTGTCTATATGAAGCGCATCAGGGCAAAGCTTGGTGAGGATGTGATAAAGACTGTGAAGGGAATCGGGTATCGTGTTGATTCAGATGAAACTCTTTAAACAGTATCGGCCGACAGAGCCGGTTCCCGGGGGAAAGCATGAGAAAGAAGAAATATAATTTAGAGAACAGAAAACATTTTGTGTATTTTACAATAATATATACATGTATATGTGTGACGGTTATGGCTTTTACCGTCTTTTTTCAGTACAGGGCATATACGAAAAACTATAACATCACAGTGGCTAAGCTATGTGCACTCATTCATGAAAAATATCCCGATGTATCAGATGGCAGTATAGCCGCGATTCTAAATGACAGCAGCTTAGGCAGCGATTATACAAATTTAAAAAGCGCAGAGACGCTCTTAAAAAAATACGGCATTGATATGGAAAAGGATTCTGCGGTTTTGTCAAATGAAAAAGCGCTTAAAGGAGCGCTTTGGTTAGACATATTTCTTGTTGTGCTTTTTGCAGGGGGATTTTGCCTTTACATTGTGCTTATAAGATTTAGCTTTAAAAGACAGGTCAGACAGGCTGCGGATTATCTGCGCCGCATAAATCAGGGAGACTACAGACTTGTTATGGCAGATAGCACAGAGGGAGAGATTTCTATACTTAAGGGAGAGCTTTACAAGACAGCAATCTATTTGAGGGAGTCTGCGGAAAATGCAAAGGCAGACAAGCTTTTGCTAAAGGATGCGCTTTCTGACATATCGCATCAGCTTAAGACACCGCTCACATCACTTTCGATAAATCTGGAAAATCTGGAAGGAAATCCTGATATGGCACCTGAAAACAGAAGCAGGATAATGCGCAGGGCAAAGCGCGATGTGGACAATATATCGCATATGGTGCAGGCTATCTTAAAGCTTTCAAGGCTTGAAGCGGATGTTGTGGAGTTTGATGAGAAGGATACGCTGCTGTCTGAAATTGTGTCTGAGGCAGCTGACAATGTGATGGCACTTTGCGATTTGAGAGACATAAGGCTGTCCATAGATGAAGGCTCTGATAAGGATGCCTGTATACATGCTGATGCATACTGGCAGTGTGAGGCCATTACAAACATAGTAAAAAATGCAGTGGAGCACGCAGAGAGTGAGGTAAAGATAGGCTTTTACAGGTATGAGATGTATGCAGAGATAACAGTGCAAAACGATGGAGAAGCCATAAGTGATGAGGACAAAAAGCATATTTTTACGCGTTTTTACAGCGGCAGCGGACAGCCGGCAGACAGCATCGGCATAGGACTTTCGCTGGCGGAAGCAATTGTGCGTCATGACAATGGATATATCCTTGTGGAGGATTGTAAAAAAGATGTATTAAATGAAAAAAATGAATGCAGTGGCACACGCTTTGTGGTAAGATATTTGTGATAAGTTGAGAAAAATTATCAATAAATACACTAGGAAGCGATAAAATGACACTAAAAGAACTTGGCATAGGACAGAGTGCCAGAATACTTACAGTAGGCGGTGAGGGCGCACTGCGCCAGCATTTCCTGGATATGGGAGTAATCCCAAAGGCCGAAGTAACAGTTATCAAATTTGCACCGATGGGAGACCCGATGGAGCTTCAGGTGCATGGCTATGAGCTCACCTTGAGGCTTGATGATGCGGCACAGATTGAGGTAGAATTAATTGACAGCCGTTCAAGAAAGCATGAGGGCCCTAAAAAGATAAGCAACACAGCCCATCCCGGACTTGGTGAGGAGGGTAAATACCATGTGAAGGGCAGTGGCAATCCCCTTCCGGATGGTGAGAAGCTCACATACGCACTTGTGGGAAACCAAAACTGCGGCAAGACAACACTTTTCAACCAGCTTACAGGCTCAAACCAGCATGTCGGCAATTTCCCGGGAGTGACGGTGGACAGAAAGGATGGCTCTATTAAAGAACATCCGGATACATCAATCACAGATTTACCGGGCATTTACTCAATGAGCCCATATACGAATGAGGAGATTGTGTCGAGAAACTTTGTGCTCGATAACAAGCCAAAGGCCATAATAAATATCGTAGATGCGACAAATATCGAGAGAAACCTGTATCTGACCATGCAGCTTCTTGAGATGGATATACCGATGGTTATCGCTCTAAATATGATGGATGAGGTGACGGCAAACTCAGGCTCAATCGATGTAAATAAAATCGAGGGACTGTTAGGAGTGCCTGTTGTACCGATTTCAGCCGCGAAGAATCAGGGTGTTGATGAGCTGGTGCGCCATGCGATACACATTGCAAAGTATCAGGAGCGCCCGGGCAGACAGGATTTCTGTGATGAGAATGATTTTGGCGGTGCCGTGCACAGATGTATACACGCGGTCAGCCACCTGATTGAGGATCATGCAAAGCTCGCCGGAGTTCCGATTCGCTTTGCTGCTACCAAAATTATCGAGGGAGATGCACTTATATTAGAGCAGCTTCATCTTGATGAGAATGAGAAAGAGGCAATAGAGCATCTGATTGTCCAGATGGAGAAGGAGCGAGGCCTTGACAGAAGCGCTGCAATTGCGGATATGCGCTTTACATTTATTGAGAAAATATGCGAGAGCACCGTGGTAAAACCAAAGGAGAGCAGGGAGCGTATCAGAAGTGAGCGCATCGACCGTGTTCTTACAGGCAAATATACGGCAATACCGTGCTTTATAGTGATAATGCTTGCTGTATTTTATCTCACCTTCAATGTAATCGGAGCAGGCCTTCAGTGGCTTTTGGAGCAGGGCATAGGAGCACTGACCGCGCTTACGGATAAGGCACTCACAGCGGCAGGTGTGAATGAGGTGCTGCACGGACTGGTAATAGACGGCATCTTTCAGGGTGTCGGAAGCGTCTTAAGCTTTTTGCCGATTATCGTGACACTGTTCTTTTTCTTATCCCTCATGGAGGACAGCGGATACATAGCGAGGGTTGCATTCTTCATGGACAAGCTCCTTCGTAAGATAGGACTTTCCGGACGAAGCATAGTACCAATGCTCATAGGCTTCGGCTGTACGGTGCCAGCTGTCATGGCGACACGTACACTGCCAAGTGAGAGAGACCGTAGAATGACTATACTCCTCACACCGTTTATGAGCTGTTCGGCAAAATTGCCAATTTATGCATTCTTTGTTAGTGCATTTTTCCCGAAGCATGGCGGACTTGTCATGGGAGGACTGTACTTCCTTGGAATAATTGTCGGAATACTTTTCGCATTTATCTACAGAAAGACTTTGTTCAGGGGTGACGCAGTGCCATTTGTCATGGAACTGCCAAACTACAGGATGCCGGGCGCCAAGAATGTGTGCCAGCTCCTCTGGGAGAAGGCAAAGGACTTTTTGCAGAAGGCATTTACAGTAATACTTATTGCCACAATGCTGATATGGTTCTTACAGAGCTTTGACATACACTTTAACATGGTAACAGACTCAAAGGACAGCATGCTTGCTGTTATTTCAAGTATTATCGTGCCTGTCTTTAAGCCTCTGGGCCTCGGAGACTGGCGCATATGCACATCACTTATCAGCGGACTCATGGCAAAGGAGAGCGTGGTATCAACACTTGAGATACTGTTTGGCGGAACGGTTACGACAGCACTCACAACACTTTCAGCCGCATCTCTTCTGGTGTTCTCGCTGCTCTACAGTCCTTGCGTGGCTGCTATAGCATCCATAAAGAGAGAGCTGGGTGCAAAGTGGGCAGTCAGTGTGGTGCTTTTGCAGTGTGCGATTGCATGGGTGGCAGCATTTATTGTAAGAGTTATTGGACTGCTTGTGATGTAATTAAAAACAGACTATTCAGAACCACTGAGAACCAAAAAGATGATGTGTCATGCTTGCATGTAAGCAACAGGTTTTCTTGTTCTCAAGGTGGTTCTGAATAGTTACAAAAAATATAAAAGGAGATATGTGATGGAGATTAAACTGGAAAATGAATCACTTGAGCTCACGATAAACAGCTTCGGAGCAGAGCTTAAAAGCATCACCGGCAAGGAAACAGGTACACAGTATCTGTGGGATGCCGATGAGAAATACTGGAAGAGAAGCGCACCGGTGCTTTTCCCGTTTGTCGGCAGCTTAAATGACAAGAAGTTTACCGTTGATGGGACAGATTATCCGATGGGACAGCACGGCTTTGCAAGGGATATGGAGTTTGAGCTTGTGTCACAGACAAATGATGAGGCATGGTTTTCACTTAAATCAAATGATGAGACTCTTGCAAAATATCCGTTTGAGTTTGTGCTCGAAATCGGCTATAAGCTCTCAGGCAGTGAGATAAAAGTGACCTGGAGGGTGACTAATCCTGCGAAAAAGGATTTACTTTTCTCAATAGGTGGTCATCCGGCATTTATGTGTCCGGTCGCAGAGCAGGGAAAACAGTCAGACTATTATCTAAAGCTTGACACAGACAAAGCAATCACCTACGGACTTATCTGTGACGGAGGACTTTTAGACAAGGATGACAATCTGCTTAAGGTGGATGAGGATGGATACTGTCAGATAGATGAGCATATGTTTGATAAGGATGCGCTCATAATAGAAAACAGACAGGCTTCAAAGGTGAGTCTGTGTACACCGGATAAGAAGCCATACCTTACGGTGTCATTTGATGCGCCTTTATTTGGTCTGTGGTCACCGGCAGGAATGGGAGCACCGTTTATCTGTATTGAGCCGTGGTACGGCCGATGCGACAGAGCAGGCTTTGCCGGAGAATTAAAGGACAGGGAGTATGGTAATTCGTTGGCACAGGGTGAGAAATTTGAGAAGTCATATACGATTGCAATTGAGATGTAGATTTTCTTGTTCTCAATGTGACTTAAGACTTAAATAGTTACAAACAAAAATATAAGATATAGTTAGAATCATGGGACTGCGATATATTGTAGTCCCATGATTTTTGTATTGACAAAATGCAAGATATGAAATATATTATACTTAACTAGTGACTAATAAACAGTAGAGTGTTAATCAGTAGAGAGGGTGTTATAATGCAAAAGCAAAATTCAAAAAAGAAATTTTTGGAGAAACTTTATATTAGCTTATCATTTTATTTTGGGGATGATGACTGTGATAGTTTAATTAAAGACTATGAAGAATGGTTCGAAAATGAAGAAATGGCTGAAAAAAGCGAGTACGAAATATGTTCCGGCTTAGGAAAACCGTTTGATATCGCGAGAAATTTATACAAAGATTCAAAAGAAGGAAAAGAGCATACGTTTCCATTGAAGAGTAGTGTTTTATTACAGACAATTGCCACGCTGGTTATATATTATGTGCTATGCGTCAGTTTGTTAAGATACTTTGATAAAAACGGCTGGAATTTTTATCCGGTTGCTCTGATAGCTAATGTTCTAGTATTTGTTGCAGGTTTGTTTATTCTTAAAAAATCAAAATTAACATGTGATATGCAATTTAAAAACCATCTGTTATTAATCGGATTATTCTTTTTTATTTTATTAACAGAGGTATTTCTGGTAATGAAAAATAATGAGGCTGGCTTAGGGAGTTATTATGTGGTATTAGTTACAACAGCTATAATTATTCTGAGTTGTATTATTATTTACATC
>OHFQ01001286.1_pt1 | contig 9942 bp, 8 predicted proteins | sample 1567581 | NCBI WGS metagenome assembly OHFQ01 (sample SAMEA3879559, study PRJEB24766) | human gut metagenome | biome: human-associated habitat; feature: feces | place: USA | collected 1985/1987 | reverse complement strand
GCGGCAAGGCTCCGCACCCGACAACCCGCCTTTCAGGCGGGCGCACGCTAAACCCCGGCTTTCAGCAGAGGGTATCCTTCCCGGAACAGCGGATCATCCGCCAGCATGGCGCGCAGCCGTGCGTCGCCCGCGCAGCAGGCCGCCGCCGTTTCGGCCATCCGCAGAAAGCGAAGCCGCAGGAACCGGCAGGGAAGCATCTCGGTCCCGTGGTCGTAATAGTCGCCGTCGAGGCAGGCGAGCGCCGCGTCCCGGTAAGCCCGCACGGCCGACGGGCGCGACCCGACGCGGAGAAAGAAATCGCCGAGCCGCTCCCACTCCACGCTTTCGGCAAAGGCGCGCCGGTCGGCGCAGCATTTCAGCCCCTCCGCCCTGCGGACGGCCCGGAGGTGTTCCTCCTCCACGGCTTTGCGAAGATCCGCATCCAACAACAGTTCGTTTCCGCGCAGGCGGGCTGCAAGGCGGTAATTCGCCTTGCCGGTTTGCATTGTTTTCATAAAAGCACATTTTGAAATTAGACAAACGCCGGAGCCTGCCGAAGCGAATCAAAGAACGCAACAGGGCGTAATATCCCCGTCGATGCGGTCTTCGACAGACTGCCGATTTTCAAATGTGCGAATGATATGCAGGTAAAAGAATCACATAATTTCCGGACAAACGGCCCGGGTCATGCCGGAGATAACCGTTGCGGGGACAAATATAAGGCAAATTTCGGCTTCCTCCAAAAAAATCCGCATCCCCTCCGGTGCACCCAGACCCCGCATCGGAACAATAATTGGCTTTTTCACGGGGTTTTTCAATTATTTTTTCTTATTTTTGCATCAATTGGAAAATAATGAACTTAAATGCCGAAGTTTTATGACAAGGTAGATGTACTAAAAAAACCCGGATGGCTGAAAATCCGACTCCACCGCACTCCCGAATGGGGCGAAGTGCGGCAGATCGTCGAAAAGCACAATCTGCACACGATTTGCAGCAGCGGCAGGTGTCCCAACCAGGCCGAATGCTGGAGCCGGAGGACAGCGACATTTATGATTCTGGGAGACATCTGCACTCGGGGCTGCCGTTTCTGCGCAACCAAAACGGGCCGTCCCCTTGCTCCCGACGCCGAGGAGCCACGACAGGTGGCCGAAAGCGTCGCACTGATGAAACTGCGGTATGTCGTCGTAACTTCCGTGACGCGCGACGACCTCCCCGACGGCGGAGCAGCCCATTGGGCCGCAACCGTGGAGGCCATCCGCACACAGAACCCCGACGCCGTAATTGAGCTTCTTATTCCCGATTTGGACGCACGGCCCGACCTGCTGGAGGTGATCGTCGCGTCGAAGCCCGACATCATCGGGCACAACATCGAAACCGTCGAGCGACTGACCCCCGTGGTGCGCTCCAGAGCCAAGTACCGTACGAGCCTGGAGACCCTGCGCTGTCTGAACAGGCAGGGCGTCGTAACGAAAAGCGGACTGATGGTCGGACTTGGCGAGAGCGATGATGAAGTTTTGCAAACCTTGCACGACCTGCGCGACGCAGGCGTGCGGATTGTGACACTCGGTCAGTACCTTCGGCCCACTCTGGAGCACTACCCCGTTGCGGCGTACATCACTCCCGAAAAATTCGAATGGTACAGACTCCGGGCGCTGGAAATGGGTTTCAGCTACTGCGCGAGCGCACCTCTGGTCCGCTCGTCGTACATGGCCGAAGAAGCCCTGCGAAGCGTAAAAAGTTTGTAGCGATGAAAGCCTACTGCCGGGACCTCGGACGCATGGACTACAAAACCTGCTGGGATTTGCAGCAGGAGCTGTTCGACGCCGGGGTAGCCCGAAAGCGCACCGGTCCCATTCCGGTCCCGGGCGCAGACGGCGCGGACGATGCGGGCACGGTCCTGCTGGTGGAGCATCCGCCGGTTTACACGCTGGGCAAGAGCGGGCATGCCGAAAACCTGCTCGTCAATCAGGAAGCGCTCGAAGCGATGGGCGCACAGTTCTTTCACATCGACCGCGGCGGCGACATCACCTTCCACGGCCCCGGGCAGCTGGTATGCTATCCGATCCTCGACCTGGAGCGTATCGGCATCGGCCTGCGGGAGTATATCGAAGCGCTGGAGGAGGCCGTGATCCGCACGGTCGCGGAATACGGCATCGCGGCGGGACGCATCGCCGGAGCCTCGGGGGTCTGGATCGACCCCGGAAAGGCACGGCCGCGCAAGATCTGCGCAATAGGAGTCCGTTCGTCGCGTTATGTCACCATGCACGGGTTCGCACTGAACGTGACGACCGACCTTGAGTGGTTCTCGCGCATCAACCCCTGCGGATTCACCGACCGGGGCGTCACGTCGATCGCCGCCGAAACGGGGTCGCAGCCGTCGATGCAGGAGGTAAAACAGCTGGTCATCAGGGAATTGGCCACAGCCTTGCAGTGTGAAATAACGAGCGGTTCGTGAAAGAGGGCCGGCAAAAGGGTCTGGCATCTCACACATCTCCCACCCTGAAGGAGGGCCGGAGCGGAGATTTTTAAACGATGCCACAGGCGGCGGCGACAGCGGCGGACAGCGCCGAAACGATATAAAGACGCAATAACGATAATTGGAAATTAAATGTTAAAATATATAAATAACAATTCGTATGCCTATAGAAAAACGCTGGGTAGTGAAGCCACAGGGCGACCCCGCGACGGCAGCCATGCTGGCTGCCGCTCTGCGGATCTCGCCAGTACTGGCCAATCTGCTCGTACAGAGAGGCATAGACACCGTAGAAAAGGCGGAGAAGTTCTTTAAACCGAGCCTCGCCGACCTGCACGATCCGTTCCTGATGAAGGACATGGAGAAGGCGGTCGAGCGGGTCGAACGGGCCGTTGCGAACCAGGAGAAGATCATGGTTTACGGCGACTACGACGTGGACGGCTGTACGGCCGTCGCGCTGGTTTACAAGTTCCTGCGCCAGATCGGGCACAAAAACCTGATGTTCTACATCCCCGACCGTTATACCGAAGGATACGGTATTTCGATCAAAGGTATCGACCTCGCCGCCCGCAAGGGCGTGGGGCTTATCATCGCCCTGGACTGCGGCATCAAAGCCACGGAAAAGGTTGTCTATGCGAAGACGAAAGGCGTGGATTTCATCATCTGCGACCACCACCTCCCGGCCGAGGAGATTCCCCGCGCCGTAGCCGTTCTGGACCCCAAGCGGGTCGATTGTTCCTACCCGTTCGACGAACTGTCGGGCTGCGGCGTGGGATTCAAACTCGTGCAGGCCTATGCGCAGAAAAACCGCATGCCTTTCGAGCAGATCCTGCCCCTGCTGGACCTGCTGGTCGTATCGATCGCCTCGGACATCGTGCCGCTGGTCGGCGAGAACCGGATTCTGGCCTATTTCGGCCTGAAGAACCTCAACCGCGAGCCGTCGAAAGGTCTGCTGTCGATCATCAAGATCTGCGGGCTGGACAAACACAATATCACCATCGACGACATCGTCTTCAAGATCGGGCCGCGCATCAACGCCGCCGGCCGCATGCGAATGGACGAGAACGACGAAAACGCCTCGCCTTCGGGCGGGCACGCCGCCGTGGAACTGCTGATCGAGGGCAACGAGTCGATCGCCGAGGAGTTCGGCAGCGTGATCGACGCCTACAACCAGGACCGCAAGTCGATCGACCGCTCCGTCACGCAGGAAGCGCACGACTATATCGAGGGCAATCCCGAAATGAAGGCCCTCAAGAGCACCGTGATCTACAATCCCCGCTGGATGAAGGGCATCGTGGGCATCGTCGCGTCGCGTCTCATCGAGACCTACTACCGCCCGACGGTGGTGCTGACGATGAGCAACGGATTCGTGACCGGATCGGCGCGTTCGGTTCCCGGATTCGACCTTTACCAGGCCGTCGAGTCGTGCTCGGACCTGTTGGAAAACTTCGGCGGACACATGTACGCCGCAGGGCTGACGATGCGTCCGGAAAACGTCGGCGAGTTCACGCGGCGGTTCAACGCATACGTGGAGGAGAACATCGACCCGCAGATGCTCGTCCCGCAGGTGGACATCGACAGCGAACTGCTCTTCTCGGACATCACGCCGGCTTTCCGCAAGGACCTCAACCGCTTTCAGCCCTTCGGGCCGGGCAACACGGCGCCGGTCTTCGCCACCTGCGGCGTGAGCAACCACGGCGACGCCAAGCTCGTCGGCATGGAGTGCGAGCACCTGCGCATGGACCTGATGCAGCGGCAGAAGCCCAACACCAAGATCCAGGCCATCGCCTTCCAGCAGCCCACGCATTACGAATGGGTGCGCTCGGGACGCCCGATCGACGTCTGCTACCAGATCGTCGAAAACCACTACCGGGGAACTGTGACCACCCAGCTCCGGATCAAGGACATCAAACCCGTTCTGAACAGGTAGTCTCCGTCTTCGAAAGAGAGGTCAGGAACACAACTCCGGGCCTCTCTTTTTCAATTTACATGCGTCATTGCATTTAGCCGGTCATCCGGCTCCTTCACTGCAAACAAATGAATCTTCGGAAGAAACCGTTCAGCATTTCCCTCCAGGCCCTGGCGGGAGTTCTGATTTTCAGCTGCCTGCTGGCACATCCCTTCTCCGAAGCTGCGAGCAGCCCCCCGGGCGACAAGCGCGACTACATGCTGGTGCTGAACACCTACACCGAATCGGCGCCCAGGAGCAGCCACATTATCAACAGCATCGTCGCGCATATCGACCAGGTGGACAACTTCGAAGTCTACACCGAAAACATGAACTCGCTGTTGATGACGTTCAAAAAACACAAAACCGGCGAGATCGAATCCTTCAAAAACAACCTGCTGCGGGAATACGGCAAGAATCCGCCCCGGATGCTGGTGCTGCTGGGCGCTCCGATCGCCGTGCTGCGCGACTTCGTGAAACAGACCTGGCCCGGCGTGCCGTTGATCCTCTGCTCGGAAATGGACTACATAGGTCCTGAAAACGCCTACCTCGACCGCCGCCCGCTGCGCCCCGAGGAGCGGCTGCCGCTGTGCGACAAAGCCGTGTCCGACAACATCACGCTCATCCGCACGCCGCTCTACCTGCGCGAGAACGTCGAGCTGATGCGCCGGATGATCCCGGGGATGGATTCGCTGATCTTCGTCGGCGACGGCCGCTATATCAATCAGCAGGCCGACAGCGACCTGCGCGAGCTGCTGGACCGCGAATTCCCGCAGATCGACTACCGGTTCTACTCGGCACACGAAATGTCGACCGAAGCGCTGCTGGACTCGCTCAACCGCATCGACATCCACCGCACGGGCATACTCTTCTCGTCGTGGCATTACACAAAAAAAATCGGCGACAACATCGTCTCCGTCACCGACTCCTACCGCGTCATCGCCAGCGTGCAGGCCCCGATGTTCGCGCTGATGCCCGCAGACATCCGCGACGGCGGACTGGTCGGAGGCTATGTATACGACGACGCCGAGGTGAACGCACACGTCATTTCGACCATCGACGCCGTTCTGGCCGGACACCAGCCACGCGACATTCCGTTCTACGCCCCGCAGGACGCCCGCCCGGTCTTCAACTACGCAGCCCTCGAACGCAAGGACCTCTCGCCGCACACCTGCCCGGCCAACACGCTCTTCTACAACAAACCGGTATCGACGCTCGAACAGTACAAATGGGCGATCGGGGGCGTCGTGCTGCTGCTGGCCTTCATCGGCATCCAACAGTGGCGCATTCGCATGATGTATCGCGTGGAATCGGCCCGGCAGCGGGAATCGGAAAGTCTGGCGAAATATTCGAACCTGTTCAACGCCATGTCGATCGTCTACATCCAGATGAAGGTGATTTACGACGAAAACGGCAACCCCGCAGACGCCCTCTACTGCGACGTGAACTCCCGTTACGAACGCATATTCATCCCCCGCGAGCAGGCGATCGGACGACGGGTCAGCGAACTGTTCCCCTTCCCGATGACCGAATTCATGCGGCTGATAAAAATCGCACAGACCGAGAACCGGACCATCACCTACCCCTATTATTACGAACCGCGCGACATCTTCTACGAAGTGGTGATCAGCCGCTCGTACCTCGAAGAACACATCGACATCTTCTGCCTCGACGGCACGGCGCTCTACAAGACGCAGCAGAAACTCGATTCGATCAACCACAAGCTGGCGATGGCGCTCGACGTGGCGGACATCGTGCCCTGGAAATGGGACCTGCGCAAAGGGTCGATCCTGTGCGACGTGAACAAATCGGTGCACGGCCAAATGCTCGCCGGGACGAACGCCGACCAGCAGCTGGAAGTCCCCTCGGAAAGCTATTTCGCCAAGATCCACAAGGAAGACCGCGAGCGGGTGCGCCGCGCCTACGACGACCTGATCGCCGGACGGAAGGACAAGGTGCGCGAGGAGTACCGCGTAGCCTCCGACGCCGGAGGACGCTGGCATCTGGACTGGGTGGAAGCACAGGCCACCGTGGACCAGCGCGACGACGACGGGCGCCCGCTGAACCTCATCGGATCGTCGCTCGTCATCACTCCGCGCAAGCGGCTGGAGCAGGACCTCCGTTCGGCACGCGACCGCGCCGAAGAGTCGAACCGCCTCAAATCGGCCTTCCTGGCCAACATGAGCCACGAAATCCGCACGCCGCTCAACGCCATCGTAGGGTTCTCGAGCATCCTTGCCGAGACCGACGAGGAGCAGGAAAAACGGGAATACATTTCGATCATCGAGAACAACAACGCCCTGCTCCTGCAACTGATCGGCGACATCCTCGACCTCTCGAAGATCGAGGCCGGAACTCTGGAGTTCAACTTCTCGGACTTCGAGCTGAACGAACTGATGCACGAAAAGGAGAACATCATCCGCATGAAAACGGCCGAAGGCGTCGAACTGATCTTCGAACCGGGGCTTGACGCATGTCTGTTCCACTCCGACCGCAACCGGCTTTCGCAGCTGCTGATCAACCTGCTGACCAACGCCGCGAAATTCACCGCCAAAGGGTCGATCCGCTTCGGCTACCGGGCGGAGGGCAGCCGGCTCCGTTTCTACGTCTCCGACACGGGCTGCGGCATTCCGCCCGAAGGGCAGCGGCGGATTTTCGACCGGTTCGTCAAACTCAACTCCTTCAAACAGGGCACGGGACTCGGGCTTCCGATCTGCAAAAGCATCGTCGAACATCTCGGCGGAGAGATCGGCGTGAAGTCGGAAGAAGGGCGCGGCACGACCTTCTGGTTCACGCTTCCCTACATCACCGGCAAGCCCTGCGAAACCCCGTGCGGGGAGGTCCCGACGGTTTCGGTCGAAAAGGACAAACTGACGATCCTCATTGCCGAGGACAACGACAGCAACTACCGCCTTTTCGAAACGATCCTGCGCCGCGACTACCGGCTGATACACGCCCGGGACGGGGAGCAGGCCGTAGAACTGTGCCGCACGGAACATCCGCACCTGATTCTCATGGACATCAACATGCCCGTGATGAACGGTTACGAGGCCGCGGCGGAAATCCGCAAATTCGCGGCGGAAATCCCGATCGTCGCCGTCACGGCCTACGCCTACGCCTCCGACGAGCAGAAGATCATGCAGAACGGATTCACGGGCTACATGCCCAAGCCGATCAACGCCCCGCAGCTCAAAAAACAGATTCTCGACATCCTGCGGGAACGCATCACGCTGATATGAAACGTTAAAGGACGCCTCGAAGGGCGTCCTTTAACGTTATCCGAGCCGGAGAATCCGCGCCTCGTCGTCCGCAGGCGGCAGCGGGGCGGGGGAGAAGTCAGAATAGCCCAGGGCGATGGCGCAGAGGGGTTCGCAGCCGTCGGGAACGGGCAGGAACGTCCGCAGGTAATCGGCGGCCCTCTCTCCGTCGGGGGCGTCCTTGCGGCGGGGCCGTCCGTTGACGTGCACCCAGCACGAAGCCAGCCCTTCGTCGACGCAGGCCAGCTGGAGCACCGTGGCCGAAATCGCGGCGTTCTCACGCCACAGATCGCTCGCCGAGGTGTCGCCCAGCACCAGGACCGCCAGTGGCGCGCCCTTCAGAAACGCCGACCCGTAATCGCGCATTTCGGCCATGCGGGCCACCAGCGCGGGATCGTCGACCACCAGAAAACGCGTCGTGCGCGTATTGCGCGCCGAGGGGGCCGTGAGGGCTTCGGCGAGGATGCGGTCCACGACCTCGCGGGGAACTTCGCGGTCGGTGAATTTACGGACCGAACGGCGTTTCGCAATCAATTCCTTGAACTCCATAATCTGTTGTTTTTACGTACGTTATTGCCGGAAAAGAGCCTCTGTTCCAGACAGACTGCGCCCCGGACCGGCACGAAAGCGACCGGCGTCGGGGCCGGTTTGCGCTGTTTTTGCAAAAATACGAAAAAAAAGCTATCTTTGGTGTCGGGGTCGCTGCGGCCCCTTCATCTGTCGGAAGGTTTTACCGAACCGCATGCCATACGGTTTTGCAGCCATCTGATTTTTAGCAGCTTTAAAATCAAAACTTTGAAAACGATGGAATTCAGATTTACCATAGCACTGATCTACGACTTCGACGGAACGCTCGCTCCGGGCAACATGCAGGAATACGACTTCATTCCGGCCGTCGGCAAGAGCAACAAGGAGTTCTGGACCGAGGCCAACACGCTCGCCGAGGAGCAGGACGCCGACATGGTCCTTACGTACATGGCGCGGATGATCCAGGAGGCCAAGTCGAAGGGACTCTCGCTCAAACGCGAGGCGTTCCAGGAGTCGGGCCGCCGCGTGACGCTCTTCAACGGCGTCAGGGAGTGGTTTTCCCGAATCAACCGCTACGGCGAAGAGCGGGGCATCCGCATCCTCCACTACATCAACTCGTCGGGTCTCAAGGAGATCATCGAGGGAACGGAGATCGCCCACGAGTTCCGCAAGATCTACGCCTGCTCGTTCCTCTACGACGTGGACGGCATCGCCTACTGGCCCGCCGTGGCGGTCAACTACACCAACAAGACGCAGTTCATCTTCAAGATCAACAAGGGCGTTGAGTCGGTTTTCGATTCGAAGCTCGTCAACCGCTACATCCCCGAAAACGAGCGTCCCGTACCGTTCAAACACATGATCTACGTGGGCGACGGGACCACCGACATCCCCTGTATGCGGCTGGTCAAGAACTCCGGGGGCCATTCGATCGCGGTCTACAACCCCGACCGGAAGGGGGCCAGCAAGGAGATGGCCTCGCTGATCCACGACAACCGCGTGAGCCACGTATGCCCGGCCGACTACACGGAGGGTTCGGAGATGGACATCCTCGTGAAGACCATCATCGACAAGATCGACCTCGACGACAGACTGGAAAAACTGGAGGTCGTCCGATAACATGCTTGCCGGGAAAGTCTACTCCGGACGGCTGGTGCGCCCGGCCCTGTTCGGCGGATCGCCCGAGTGGACCGCCGGGGTGCGCCGGCATCCTACTGCGGTCGTCGCCACGGCCGTCGTGCTCACGGCGGACTTTGCCGACGGCATCACGGAGATCGGCATCGGCCAGCCGGGCGGCACGCTCGAGGTCGGTGTGCAGCGCACGGACGGCGCGGTAACGGGACTGTCGATCGGCGGCGCGGTGCGCCTGACGCAGACGCTGACCGTCACGCTGCCGGGACCGGCGGCCGCGCCGTGTTAATTCGTAAACTATGCTTGCATGTTGGCGCATAATCATGTAGCATATTCTAAGATATTGAACAGGGCGCTGTGCAAAACACACCCGAAACTGCCATATTCGGAGAGGAGAATGTGTGATGAAATGTCCCCGCTGCGGTCATGAAATGACGCTGGATACCCATCGGAAATACGCACTGAACATGTGCTATGAGTGCGGCTATATCGAAGGCCGCCTGATCGACCCCGAAAAGAAGGGCGAGACGAACTTCGAGCGCCTGAAAAAGCTCAACTTCAACGAGATGCTCGCATTTCTGTCCAAGGGTCTCGGTATGGACGAGGAAAAACTTGCCGACTGGCTGGAC
>OHFQ01001274.1_pt1 | contig 9988 bp, 10 predicted proteins | sample 1567581 | NCBI WGS metagenome assembly OHFQ01 (sample SAMEA3879559, study PRJEB24766) | human gut metagenome | biome: human-associated habitat; feature: feces | place: USA | collected 1985/1987 | reverse complement strand
CGGTATCGTCATTGTTCTTGCTGTTGCTGCCTGTGGACTTGGTGTGTGGCTTGACAGAGCCAAGTCAGACAGTCAGGACAACAGCACTGACGCACAGTCTAAGAATTAAATGATAAAGGCGGTCACATCAGATTCTATTCTGATATGACCGCTTTTCTTACCACTTTTACTTGCTTTCATGGTAGCTGTTAAGCAAATCTTCAATTCTCATATTAATATTTTCAGGAAATGTTGCATCATTTCCGATTTTAACCCACAAATCAATGTTCTTATATTTCTTCTCTCCCATTGTATTATGTCTGTCCTGCTTCGAAGATACTTCTATCTTTACCATTGCACGCTTCTGCTCAAGTATCGGAATAAGCACATAATATAATCTGTCATCTTTAAATGATATGTATCCCGCTTCTTTTCCCGAACGAGTCATTAAATACAGTCTATGCTTTTTTATTCCTGCCGGAAACAGCTTCATTCCAGCTTTGATAAATCCAGATTCAGGTGACATTTCAAGCATTGCTCCGACATAAAATACATTTGCAGCATCATCAATTGATGTAAGAATATTTCCCAATGTATCTGATGTTGCAGTAAACTGCTGTGCTAACAGATATGCAAGTTCTGCCTGATATATGATTTTGTATTCTGAATCATGCACTCTTCCTGTTTCTTCATCAATTCTGTTAAGAAGTTCCTCACTACATTCATATATACTGCGCAGAAACAACTTAAAATCCTCATCTGGCATCCACATATATCTGCCTCGTGCAACCTTAAATCTTCCAATGTTGTTGCCATTGTAATCTTCAGCATAATGATACACATTGCGTTGGCAAAAGGCATGTTCATTCTCTGGAGCTGTAAAATCATATTCTTCATTTTCCTGATCAGTGCCATAATATTTCTCATCATATTCGGAATATTTATAATCATATTTATAGTTACTCTTCAATGATTCCTGCCCAGTCTGATTGAAAAGAACAGTATATGCTTCATTAATTTCATATGCACTGTATCTATATACATTTTCTTTGTTTGATTTATCTCTGTTTAGCACAGCATCCGGATGCACCATATGCATAAGCCGTCTGTACCGCTTCTTCAATTCCATCTTAGTAATATCTGATCTGACATCAAATATTTTATATGCCTGCTGAACCGTCATAAATACTGTATTCCTTCTACATTTTTTCTAAGTTATCATACACCATTTTTAAAAATTTTACTATTTTTATTATTCCTGTTGACAGTTATATTGTTATAGTGTACTATTGTGCTAGTGCACAGGTACGCGTCATGTGCACATTACCTATTACAGGAGGAGGGATTATGGACTATAAGGCTAATATACCAATTTATCTTCAGGTAATCGATGATATTAAAAAAAGAATTCTTACCGGTGAGATTAAGCTTGGCGACAAGCTTCCATCAACCAGGGAACTTGCCGTACAGTACACGGTCAATCCTAACACTGCTGCAAGAATATACAATGAACTTGAACAGTGTGGTCTGTGCTATACCAAAAGAGGTCTTGGCACATTTGTATCAGAGGATGTGCATCTGATTGATACATTAAAGGCAGAACTTTCCAGTGAAATGATTGAGACTTTCGTTTCCGGAATGACAAGCCTTGGTTTTTCTAAAGATGAGATTATTAATCTCATTAAGAATTATCACGAATAAAATATGGAGGGATTTAATTATGCTGCAATGTAAAAATGTTACTAAAAAGTATATGAAGATGACTGCCGTTAATGGTGTTTCCATCGACTTCATGCCTGGCAGAATATACGCTCTGCTCGGCTCTAACGGAAGCGGTAAAACAACTTTAATGAAGATGATAGCAGGTCTGGTAAAACCCACTTCCGGGGACATCACTCTTTCAGGTGTTCCAATAGGAGTAGAAACTAAGAAACACATAGCTTATATGCCTACTGAAAGTTATTTTTATAACTATATGAGCTGTGCTGATATTGGAAAGTATTATGCTGATTTCTTTGAGGATTTCTCACTTGACCAGTACTACAACTATCTTAAGGAGATGAAGCTTACGCCTGACATGAAAGCCAGCAAGATGTCATCAGGAATGATGGCTAAGCTTAAGCTTGCTGTTAATCTTTCAAGAAATGCATCTGTTATTATGCTTGATGAACCACTTAACGGTGTTGATATTGTTGCAAGAGAGCAGGTTATCAATGCGGTAATCAGCAAGGCTTCACCTGATAAGATTATCATCATGTCGAGCCACCTTGTTGATGAGCTTGAAGCTGTTATTGACTACGCAGTATTTATCAAAGACGGTGTGATTGTTTCACAGGGAGATGCTGAAAATTTACGAACAGCTTCGGGCATGTCAATCGTTGACCAGTACAAACGCATTTATGCATATTAAAAGGGGGAATCTTCAATGTTAAAATTAACAAAATACGAATTGAGAAAGAATCTTCTCGGTATAGGAATCGTGGCAGGTATTATCTGTGTACTTCAGGCTCTGTTTATGTTTTTCTGCCTGACTGAAAATCTTAACTATACAAGCCTTTTCGGAGGACTTTTAATAATAGCTGCCTCTGTAAGTTATTTTATTGTATTTATATTTGGAGTTGTAACATATAACAGAGAACTTTCAAGCAAAAGCAGTTACCTGATATTCATGACACCTAACTCATCTCTTAGCATAATTACATCAAAGCTGCTCTATACACTGATTATTGGAATAGGAATTTCAGCAATATTCATCGGCTTTGGAGTTCTTGATATATTCATGATGGCTGGTGTCTTTGGTGACCTGGCTGACGCACTCAAGAATTTCTCAGAAATGTTAAAGATTATGGGTATTGATGTTATCAACATAATTATTAATATTGTAGCTGGAATAATATCATTCCTTATAGCTTTCTTCTTCCTTATATCACTTGCATACTTTGCCATAACACTATCTTCAACTGCCTTGCAGAACAAGAAGATTAAAGGATTGATATCAGTTGTATTATTCTGTGTTCTTGCATATGCAACAATTAAGATTTCTTCTTTGTTGCCTGAACTTTACAAGAATCCAGACAGCTTATCCCAGGCATTAATGTCAAGCCTTCCAGCTACCATATTCCAGTTATTAATGGTGGTTGCATGTACATTCGGAAGTGCCGTGCTTCTTGATAAGAAGGTAAGTCTGTAATTCGTATTCTCACAGGATGGGATGCCGGCAAAACCTACTAAAAGCTTCACAGGATTTAATCTAGTAGGTTTTCCGCCTGTAATCCCAGTATTTTACTTACTCTTCCACATAATCAAAAGCAACAGCTTCCATGCGCTCCTTAAACAGCTTGTTAAACACTGCAATTACACGACCAACGCCAATCATCGAAAGAATTGTTCCAAGTCCAAGACCAAGAAGTATATGTCCAGTAAAGAGTCCTATTAAAAATGTTGTGCAGACATTGAATATATCAAAACAATTCTTGCAGAAGCCCACACCCTTGCCGGTTCTGCCTTTAAGCCTTGTAGTATCACTTATTGCCTGTACAATTCCATCTCCCGGATTAGGTATAATTCTCATATTCAGTGACATTGCTGCTCCTATTCCTGTCAATAATACAGCAAGCAACAATACTATAATCTGTAATACAATGTTGTTATGTACAGATGGAATAAGTGCTGAGAACACATTCAGAAAACGGGTAAATACTATACTTACCGGTATCTGTAAGGCATCTCTTATAATATACATTCCAAGATACTTAGCTTCTTTTCTGTCTGTAAGATACCACACAGTATGCATTATCATCTCAATTAAAACAAAGATAAAATATACAATCATCGTCATATTGGCGAAGTTAAATCCTATGATATGAGATATCGAATATGGCACTGAAATTATTGGTGAAACACCAAGATTAGCTTTCGTATTAAGCATAATTCCAAGTGCAAGTATCAGTAATCCCAGAAGATAAAACACCCATCTGATAATAAGTTTATTTCTGCTCTTCATTCTTAATTGCCTCCCAGAGGTTTTTCTCAACTTTGCCTGCCATAACAGATAGTGTCTGCACCTCTTCTTCACTGAATCCATTATATATAACATTATCGATTCTGTTAAATATCCTGATAACTTCATCAGCCTTCTGGCTGCCATAATCAGTAAGTAACACATTCCACGACCTTCTGCTTACCGGATTATTTTCTCTCTTTAACAGACCATCCTTTTCCATTCTGTCTAATGTTCTTGACATCGTAGTTACATCCATAAGGCAAGCATCCGCCAGCTCTTTCTGATTCATAATCCCATGTTCTCTTAATTCCTTAAGAATTCTTGGCTGCCCCTGGCCAACTGTAAGCCCAAGTTCAATAAAAAATGGCCTTATCAGCCGTCTTCGAAGCATTTCAATATCAAAGAACACATTTTTAATTTCATTATCCATAATTACATTTCCCCTCTTAAGCACTGATTTCATGCGGTATACGACACTGTCTAATCAAGCTCAAATTGTCCTGTATACAACTGGTAATATCTTCCCTTCTGCTCTAACAGTTCATCGTGGCTACCTCGTTCAATGACTTCACCCTTTTCAAGAACCATTATAGCATTGGAATTTCTTACTGTCGAAAGTCTGTGAGCGATAACAAATACTGTTCTTCCCTCCATTATTGCATCCATTCCCTTCTCTATAAGCCGCTCTGTTCTTGTATCAATTGAGCTTGTAGCCTCATCAAGAATAAGCACCGGCGGCTTGGCAATCGCTGCTCTCGCGATAGCAAGAAGCTGTCTCTGTCCCTGCGAAAGATTGCTGCCATCAGCAGTAAGCATCGTGTCATACCCTTGAGGAAGTCTTGTTATAAATGAATCAGCATTAGCAATCTTAGCTGCCTCCCTGATTTCCTCGTAAGTTGCATCAAGCTTTCCATATCTTATATTATCTGCAATAGTTCCTGTGAACAAATGTGTATCCTGAATTACCATTGCGAGAGAACGCCTTAAGTCATCTTTCTTAATATCCTTTACATCAATTCCATCATATGTAATTGTACCTGACTGAATATCATAAAATCTGTTTATAAGATTAACAATAGTAGTCTTTCCTGCTCCTGTCGAACCAACAAATGCTATCTTCTGTCCCGGCTTTGCAAACAACGAAATCTTGTTAAGCACCTTCTTTTCAGGCACATATCCGAACACAACATCATTAAATCTTACATCACCCTTAAGCTCAATAAGCTCCCCTGCCGGCAGCTTCCATGCAAAAAATCCTGTCTTATCAGAAGTTTCTGTAAGGGTATTATCCGCATTTTTAATGACATTGCACAGAGTTACCTCTCCTTCATCAATCTCCTCCGCCTCGTCCATCATGTCAAATATTCTCTCAGCTCCCGAAAGTGCAGAAAGTATGAAATTAATCTGCTGTGTGAACTGATTTAACGGCATGGCACTCTGTCTTACATACACAAGATATGCCGATATGCTTCCAAGGTCCATAATTCCCTTGATTACAAATATGCCTCCAACACAGGCAGATAGTGCATAATTAAAATACGACAGACTTACAATTACAGGAATAAGCATTCCCGAATATGCAAGTGCATTAGTTGATTCCTTCCTGAAACTTTCATTCATCTCACAGAATTTTTCAAAATTCTTCTGCTCATGATTAAAAACCTTCTCTACCTTCTGTCCTGCCATCATTTCCTGAACGAAGCCGTTGATATTACCAAGCTCCTTCTGCTGTCTGTGATAATATTTCTTGCTGCGTTTACCATTGTATTTGATAAAGATAAACATAAGAATAAGAAAAACAACAACAATAATAGTCAGCCTTACGCTTAATACCAGCATCATTGTTATAGTTCCAAAAAGTGTAAGAAAGCTCTGGATTACCATCGCAAAGCTGTTGTTCATCGCTTCCTGCACAGTGTCCACATCATTGGTGAAATGACTCATAATCTCGCCATGTGTATTATTGTCAAAATATTTTAACGGAAGCTTCTGTGTATGCTTAAACAGATCCATTCGAATCTCACTTACCACCTTCTGGGAAGTATGCACCATAAGCCTGTTGTAGCCAAGCGTTGACAGTGCGCCACACGCATACATTACACCCATTCCACACACAGCCATAATAAGGCCTTTAATATTGCCCGGCACAATGAAATTATTAACTACAGGCTTTATTAAAAATGTTCCCATAATTCCTGCGCCTGCACTTATAAATACAAGAATTGCTATAAGCAGGAATGCCCATTTGTAATGACCCAGATATGTAAGGAGATGTTTAACAGTCTTTTTCGTATCTTTAGGTCTTTTATATCCAACATACTTAGCCATTAAAGATCAGCTCCTTCCTTCTGTGATTCATATATTTCCTGATATATCTTATTAGTCCTTAACAGACTTTCGTGTGTTCCGATTGCGTCCACACGACCGCCGTCCATAATAATTATCTGGTCTGCATGACACACTGACGATATTCTCTGTGCAATTATAATCTTTGTCATATCAGGCAGCTTCTTTGCAAGTGCATTTCTTATCTTTCCTTCAGTTGCAGTATCAACCGCACTCGTTGAATCATCAAGAATAAGAACCTTCGGCTTCTTTAATATTGCTCTTGCAATACATATTCTCTGCTTCTGCCCTCCTGATACATTGACACCTTCCTGTCCCATCTCGGCATCAAGTCCACCCGAAAGTCTGTCTATGAATTCATCAACACACGCTATGCTACATGCCTCTTTAATCTCATCCAGAGTCGCATTTTCATTTCCCCATCTTAAGTTATCAATTAGTGAGCCCGAAAACAACGTATTCTTCTGCAATACAACTGAGATTGCATCTCTTAAATGTCTTACCGGGTATTCCTTAACGTTTATTCCATCTATCTTAATCTCGCCATTACTTGCATCATAGAGTCTTGGAATAAGCTGGATAAGCGTCGTCTTTGATGAACCTGTCTGTCCTATTATTCCGACTGTCTGACCTGCATTAATGTGAAATGAAACATCTGACAGCACATATTCTTTAGCGGTTTCATTATATTTAAACCACACATGGTTAAATTCTATCTCACCCTTCTTAACTTCGATGTTCCTAGCATTCTCGTCAGTTATATCAATCGGCTCATCAATTACCTTCATGATTCTTTCTGCAGAAGCAAGTGACCTCGTCATAAGAAGGAACACATTTGACATCATCATAAGTGAATTAAGAATCAGAAGAACATAGCTTAAGAAAGAAGTAAGCTGTCCAATCATCATCTGTCCTGAATTAATCAGTCTTCCACCAATAAGAAGAATACCAAGAATTGTAGAATACATAACGAACTGCATAGCAGGCATGTTTAGTACAGCTATTCCAAATGCTTTCTCTGATTCGTTTTTCAGATTATCATTAACGTGTCCGAATTTTTCAATTTCGTAATCGCCACGCACATATGATTTAACAACTCTTACTGCTGTAAGATTCTCCTCTATACACCTGTTTACAAGGTCAACTGCTCCCTGCATTCTTCCATATCGTGGACCAACATTAATGATTATTATGATGAGCAGGACTGCCAGAACTGGCAGTGCTACAAGAAAGACCAGTGCCAGTGTTGAATTAATCTGGAATGCCAGAGTCGTTGCAAATATCAGCATTACCGGACTTCGTCCAAATGGACGCATTCCTGTCGATACAGCATTCTGGATATTAGTCACATCACTTGTGAGTCGTGTAACCAATGACGAAACACTGAAATGGTCTATATTAGAAAATGAATAAGACTGAAGTTTCTCATACTCAGCCTTTCTTATATTAGCACCCAGTCCCTGACCTGCAAGCGCAGAAAATCTTGCACTTCCCACACCTAATATAAGTGCAGCAACTGCACATACAGCCATCTGGATACCTTTAGTTATTATATATGGCACATCTGAATTGGTCACACCTATATCAATCAGGTCAGCCATCAGCTTAGGCACCATAATCTCAAGCACAACTTCAACACCTATACATATAAGCGCCAGCCATGCATATTTCTTATATTCTTTCATATAAGAAAAAATTCTTCTCAACATTACTTGCACCTCCAATTGTTGTATATGCAACTATTGTATTTCCAAGTTCAAGCAATGTCAAGAAGACATTTTTATAACTATTTTACATTTTTCTTATATACTATATAAGAAATTACTGATGTAATCACTTCGGTAATCCAAAAAGCATGCCATACACCAATAGCACCGACTATCCTTGACATAACGAATGCAACTGGAATTATTACAGCAACATATCTACATACAGATATGATAAGTGACGGAAATCCTTTCCCAAGTCCCTCAAGTGCGCCCGCTGAAGTCACTGATACAGTTGACACAATAAATCCGGCACTTATTATTCTTAACGCTGTCTCTCCTGCATTTATTGTGTCAGGATTGTTTGTAAACAGACCAATCAGTGAACCTGGTATTGCAAGACAGAGAATTGTACCTGCTGCCATAATAGCAAATATAAGCACCATCGATGTCTTATATATCTTTCTTACTCTCTCATGCTCTCCCGCTCCGTAGTTATATCCCATAAGTGGTCTCATTCCCTGCACAACTCCGTTGGCTGGAAGATAAAGGAATGTCTGCAGCTTGTAATATACTCCAAGTACGAACACATACACAGCCGAGTAAGCCGCAAGTATTACATTAAGCACTGATATAAGAATAGATGGAAGTGCAAGGCTTAAGCTTGCCGGCATACCGATAGAATAAAGTCTCTTTGCCATCGAACCTTCTATTCTCATCTCTGATTTTCTGAATTTAACCGGAATAGGCTTAACAATATATATGATTATATATAACACTGCTGCCGAAGTCTGACCTATTCCTGTAGCAAGCGCGGCACCCTCAATTCCCATTGCAGGAAATGATCCTATTCCGAATATCATCATCGGGTCAAGCACAATATTAACTATACAGCCTGTCATAAGGCAGACCATAGAAGCATTCATTCTTCCAACTGCCTGAAACACCTTCTCAAACATAAGCTCAATTCCAAGCATTATTGAAAATGCAAATGCAATATTGGAATATTTAAGTCCCAGTGAAACTATCTCTGCGTCCTTTGTAAACATTTTTAAAAATACCGGCATGCCTGCTATGCATATAACAGTAAGCACAACAGCGTGTATACAGCTTAGGAGCATACCCTGACTAGCTGCCTTGTCAGCCTGCTTCTGGTTCTGTGCACCCATAAAAAAAGATATGACCGCATTAATTCCTATTGCAAATCCTATCATAACCGAGCTTATAAGATTCTGTACGGGAAAGACAAGTGACAAGGCTGTCATCGCATTTTCACTTATCTTGGCAACAAAGAAGCTGTCAACAATGTTGTACAATGAATTAACCATCATTGAGATTACCATTGGAAGCGACATTTTTAATAACAATGGAAGTATCTTCTGCTCTTTCATATATGTCTGATTCATATTAACTACCTGTCCTTTTCGTAAAAAAAGAGCCAACGAGTGGCTCTTTTTCTAATGATACACGATAATATTTAATTATTCAACCAGATTCTTTCTCGTATACATAAGCAGTTCCATTATAAGTATCAGTGGCATTGTGAATATGCACCATACTGATTCTCTTAATGCTTCAAGCATACAGATTCTTACTATCGTTCCCCTTCTCATCCCCAGACCATGAAGCAGCTTATATCTTTCTTTTCTGCGTTCAATCCTGTTTCTTACAATGATTGCCATTATAAGAAGCTGGATTACAACTGCCGCTGCTATTGTTATTCCATTGCGTCAACATTAGAACCATATGCAAGGTCATTATTCTCGAAGTACACTGACAGCTTGTTATTAGTTGCTGAAAATGCTGATGATAAATCATACTGTACACTCAACTGGTTATAATGCAGGCTGAAATCAAGGTCACCCGTCATCTCATCACCTGTCATTCTCTCCATAAGGTTTCGCTGGTTATCAACTGCCTGCTCTGCCAGTGACATTCCGGCAAGTGCTGTGTA
>OHFQ01001266.1_pt1 | contig 10041 bp, 10 predicted proteins | sample 1567581 | NCBI WGS metagenome assembly OHFQ01 (sample SAMEA3879559, study PRJEB24766) | human gut metagenome | biome: human-associated habitat; feature: feces | place: USA | collected 1985/1987 | reverse complement strand
AATACTCGCTATCGGCAACAGGTTGTCCCCAAAGCGCAACGATTGCGTCTTGCCGGTAAAAGCTCCCAGCAGGATGTCGGGCAGCATGGCCATGACATATCCGAGGTTGCCCGTGATATCGCCCAATCCCTCTAATCCCAATGTACCGAGCAATCCGCTCCATCCGTTCGTGTTGGTCTGCACAGCCTCTCTCTCTTGCTTTTCTTCCTCATGTGGAATAACCACCTGCCGTTCCTCTTTCTCCACTTTTTCCCTCTGTTCCATTTCCGGCTGTGTTGATTCCTTTGTGGATTTTACAGCCGTTGCATTCTTATATTTCTCCAAATGCTTCAAATAGGCTTCTTCCTGTCCGGGAGCGACGATGAGCGGCACATCCTTGTACCGTTCGGCACGTTCATTTTTCTTTTCAGGGTGTCCGGGCTTTTCGGACATTTGGAAAGGGGTAAACTTTGGTGTCTGCATCCACTCCAAAAAATTAAAGTTCATCACAGGTATTTTTTTCTTCAACTGCTCGTTGGCCGCCACAATAAGCGCACTATCACCCGTCTGTACTGTTGCAGCCTCCTTACGGAAGTCCGTAAACACGTTCCGTTCGCTACCGAACACACCTTTGCTGATACATTGCTCCACAGAGAGCTTGGGCGACTTTTCAGGCTCGAAGCGTGAGGCGACTGCCGAGATAGCCACGTCCGCCCCGACAAACTTTGCCAATGTCGCCCACGAACCTGCGCCACCCATCATGACGGCATCCGCCGTTGCGCCCAATACCCGACCCGCACCTTTTTCCCATCCTTTCGGACGGTAGGCCGCTTCGCCCCGTGCCTCGATTTCCTCAGCAAGCGGCGAGCGGTTCAAGGTCTGCGAAAGTCCGAGCAAGCTTGATTCTGCGGCTTTGCGGATGATGTAGTCGGCTGACGATTTCGGCATTCGCTCCTTGACCAGCCGGTCGATCATCAGTTCCTCTACCCGGTAGTCCATATAGGCGTAGGCAAGGTCACCGCCCAATTGTTCCGACAGTTCGTTGTACCGTTCACGCCCGATTTCCCGCACGACGGTATCGCGCCATTGCCCGGCCATGTATGCGAGGTCTTGCTGTATCTCCTTGGAGCCGGTAATCTCCGCCTTGCACATTCCGATGTAGTCCTCCGTCGTCTTCGAGTTCCATTCGCCCGTAACCTTGAGTACCTGGTACGGGTCGCCCATCGGCTGTGCCGCAGACGCCATTGCGCTGAGTATGCCGCCCAATGAGGTGGAATACTCCCTCATTTCCTCGCCCTGCTTCTTCGTGAGGAAAGCCTGCGTTTTCGACATGACGGGAGCGAGATGGCAATGGAAATAATCGCTCACAAGACGTTCTATTTCCGCGAATTGCCGGCTATGTCTGATTCCATCCATGTTGTGTATTATATATTTATCTGTTTCAATAGCTGTTCTTTCGTCTGCTCGATGGCGTTGTGGTAAACCTCCATCTGCCGGGGAAAGAACTCTTCCAGCCATGCGTCCTTTTCGATGTTGTCCTGCATGAACCGTATCGCCTGCTCCCGTTCGATTTCGACGGATGTCTCGCCCTCTTCCCGATTGTTGAACCATGCCTTGGTCCACCAGCGCACACCCGCCCGGTCGGGATAGACCGTGACAAGCCTCGGTATGTCGAAGCTCTGTATGTCGATGTCCAGTTCCGCCAACGGGTCTATGATGCCGCCATAGGTCAGGGCTTCGTCATGGAGTTTTTTTTTATGTCACTGCCCGCAGTGGAGAGGTACACATCATGCCGCAGGGCGAGGTAATGCAGGAAATCCGCAATAAGGAGGTTCTGCACCTTGCAGGCCAGCGGCATGGCCTTGTGTCCCAGTCCGAGCGGATTGGCCATGCTCGGCATATTCTCGTAGAAATACTCCTTCATCGCGCCCACCGTGAAGATGTGGCGTAGCGACTGCTCCGTATTTCGGGGCAAGGTGTATGCTCCATGCCGCAAATCCTCCATATAGTGCGGCAGGAAGTGCAGCATCAGTTCCTCTATCTCCCTTTTGTCCCGTTCATAATCGGTTTTCAGTTCCATCTCCAAGCCGGATAAATAGTCTGTCTCGTGTCCGCCGGCCTGACGCATTGCCTGGATATTCCCGTACAGCATTGTCAAGAATTCCAACGGATTCAGTTCCTCGCCCTTGAAGCGGACGCCGACGTGCAGCCGCTCGCCGCTCAGGGCCACCGTCTGTCCGGCCTTTACGCGCTGCCCGAACTGGGCGTAGACGTTCGACAGGTGGCCGTATGTCACCTCGTACTCCCCGTAGCGGATCGTCTGGCAGATGCCGTGCACGGGGTCGCTGCCCACACCCGACACGATGCCGTCGGCCACGGCCGCCAGCATGCGGTACCGCACGGGAAAGTCGATGCCGTGGTGAAAGAACTGCTCACCCGTTTCCGGGTGCGTCTGCTCGCCGTAGCCCAGCGACAGTTCCACGTCCTCTCCCTGCGGGGCCTCGAACGGCATGCAATAGCCGCTGTCGGAGTGCAGTATCATCTCTTCTTCCGTATATTTCATGGCCTTCCGTCCTCCCTCTGTTTTATCTCTTATCTTCTCATCCCTCCGCTCTGCACTTGTTCCTCTGACGGTACGGCTTGCGACGGCGTGCGCATCGTGCGTTCCGCCTCCGGTGTGCGGAATACCCCCGCGTTGTTGCCGATCAGCATCATGGCGAGGAACGCCCCGGCGATCTTGCCCAGCCAGCCGAAGCGTCCGAAGACGAGCAGGGCCGCCGCGATCAGCCCCGCGATGCTCAGTCCCGACACGTTGCCGCGGCCGAGGTTGCGGAAGAAGCCGCCCAGCATCTCCATAAGGCCGCCGCCGGAGGCTTCCCGCAGGAAGTTCGATACGCCGTTCAGCTTCGAGTCTCCGCCGTCCGCGGCGCCGCTTACTGCGGAGACCGTCTCTCCGGCTTTGTTCCTCAGCTCGCGCACGCCGTCGGGTACGCCTGCGATGGCGTTCGTGGCCGATTCTCCGATTACGGCGTCGCTGACGATCCTCGCCACGCTCTTGTCCGAGGTCAGCTTCTCCCAACCCACGTATCCGACCGCAGCCCCTACGGTGGCGGTCTTCACGGCCTGGCCTGCGCCCCGCAAGGTCTGCGAGGGGTGCAGCATCGCATGGCCCGCGCTCCTGCCGGCGGCCGTTACCGCCTGGTCGCTCTTTTTCGCGGCCGTGACGATGGCCTTTTTACCGGCTTTCAATATCGCATCCCATCCCATATCTTCGTTTTTTTAAGGTCTTACGTTCTTCCCGATCTGCCGCCAGCGCCTTCGGGCCGCCTCCGCTATGTCGTGCTTGTCGGCCGCGGGGCGTGCGCCTCCGTCTATCTCGTACCAGATGTCGCACATCGTGGTGTACTTCACGGCCTTGGTCAGCCGCTGCAGCGTCCCGTTCATCCCTTGCAGCTTCGGGCGGACGGAGAAGACGATCTCCATGCGCTCGCGCTCGGTCATCTTGTTTTCCGCCAGACAGACCGCCCGGATGTCGTTCACGATCTCCACGCTGCCGAGCAGCAGCTCCCTGTATATCCGGTTGCGCCGCGCGGAGAGGGCGACCGCCAGCGCGTTCGTGGGGCTTCGGCCCAACTGCCGGGTGAAGTCGTCCATGTTGTCCGTCAGCCGCGACACTTCGTGGTAGAAGCCGTAAATCTGCGCCGCGTAGCAGACGATCGAGCGGAACGAGTCCAGGTAGTTGTTCAACTCCCGTTGCAGATCGGTCGTGGCTTCCACCTCTTCCTTCGTCCACAAGTGCCCCGTGGTCTGCATCAGCATGACCTTCTCCTGGTTCTTCAGCTCCTTTTGCGCCTTGTCGGTGTAAGCCGCGATCATCCCGGCCAGCACGGGGTCGTTCTGCGCCCGTGCCTTGCCGGCGCAGACGCATAGCAACAGAATCCATATCGGGATCATTTGCTTCATCATTTCCCGTTTTTATTTCCCTTCGTTTCAACGGATGGCCACGGCCGCCCGGTGCCAGCGCGAGAGGGCCATACGCGCCGCCTCGCCGTTGTCCGGGTCTATCATGCCCGCCGTTATGTCGTTCCACACGTCGCAGAGCGTATAGTAGCGCAGGCTCAGGTAGAGCCGGTGCAGCTTCCGGCTGAACGCCGCGAGCCTGTCGTTCAGCGCCCAGAGGGTCGTGCTGCGCTCCGCGCCCGTGAGCATGTTCTCCTCACCGCCTGCGGCCACCGCGTCACGGAGCAGCGTGAACACCGACACGAGCTCCGTCGCCGTCTCGATGTAGAGGTTGTTCATGTTCATGCTGGCGACAATGCCCTGCGGGTTGTCCCTGACCGCCCGGCCCAGCTTCCCCAGCGTGAGGAAGATCCGCACCCCGTCGTTGTAGAGGTGCGTGCAGGCTTTCAGCGACGAGGCGTAGCCGCTGGCCGTCTTGAGGTAGCCGTTGTACTGTCTCTGCCAGTCGTGTATGCGGTTGAACTCGGCCGCTATGCTGTTCTGGAGCAGGGCCGTCTGCGTCTGCCCCTTGATCTGCTTTTCGATCTGCCCGTTTATCGCCTCGTTGCCCTCGGCCAGCGCCACCCATTCCAGCGGGTTGGAGGCTGCGATCTGAGCCCCGGCCTGCTGCGGCAGCAGGCCGGCGAGCGCGGCGAGCAGACAGAGGCTAATGATTCGTGATCTCATAGATTCCCTTTTCCCGTTTGTTCTGTTCCACCCGTTCGCGTATCAGCGGTACGATGTCGTCGCCGCGCCGCATCCCTGTAAGGTCGAGCCTCGGCATGTTGCGGTCCGTCGAGAGGATGCGTACCGTCTTCAGCCCGCAGAGCTGTTGCAGTAGGTTCTGGTATTCCTCGAAGTCCACGATGCGGTACAGCTCCATGTAATCGACCTTGTGCCGCAGAAGCCCGTGTTCGCAGACGAGCTGCTCCGCGTCTATCCGGTAGCGTATGCGGCGCAGGCAGGCGAAGCGGTACAGCAGCGCGAGGAGCAGCGACAGGGCGACGGCCCTCGCCGTACCGCCCAGCGGCATACCCTCCATCCCGCCGTACACCAGAGCAGCTATGCAGGCCAGTATCAGGGGCAGTCCGTCGATCAGGAACTGCCCGGCGTGCGGCCGCCGGACCACGTTCCGGCTCTCCCGTATGGTGTGCGTCGCTGTCATCGGCCAAGGCGTGTTTGCCGCTCCTCTTCGGCGCTTTCTTCCCGTTCCTGCCGCTGCCCGACGGACTCTTCCCGGCGCTGTTCGGCGAGAAGCTGTCCGTTCCAGCTCTTGTGGCGGTAGTCCGGCTCTTCTCGGGTAAAGTCCACGTCGTGTTCCCTGTCGATCCCGAGAAACTCCCGCAGCTTTTCGCGGTACTCCCGGTAGCACCTGTTCATCGTGTCTATTTGGTCCTGCACGTCTTCCGGGGCGCACAGCCTGCTCGAACGCATCGACATGGCCTCCTCCCATTCGCTGTCGAACCATTTGCAGCTTTCTTGCAGGCCGCCCTTGGGCAGCAGGTAATACTCTCCTTCGGTCAGGTCCTGCCCGTCCGGGATGGAGTCGAGATAGGGCTTCCGCTCGGGCGTCTGCTCGATGGCGTCACGTACCGTACAGTATATCTCCCTTTCCAGCTTCCATGCGGAATCGTGCCAGGCCGTACTGCTGTTGAAACAGATGTGCTGTCGGGCCGGGATCGTCTGTTCGAGCACGCCCCGCATCTGCTTCGTGGAGGGGAAGTTGCTCGTCGAGACGAAAACCGCCTTGTCCAGTTCCCTGTTCCGATCCCGATGAAGCTGGTAGTAGGCCATCGCGTCGAAGGCGCTCTCGAACCAGTAGACGTGTTTCGCCTCCGCAAGGGGCGTCCCGGCGGGGCTGGCGATCCACACTCCCTCGTCCATGTTGCTTCCTTGGGCGTAGTCCTCGTAGCTGGAGCTGCCGTCCGCGCGGGCGCGTCCCCGTTCCTCGAAGCCCACGATCTTTCCCGCCTCTTTGGGCAGGACCATCGGAAAGGAGAGACGGGTGTACCTCACGCCGTCGTCCCGCTTTTTGGTCGCCAGACAGAAACTCCGGTGGAAGGCCGCCTGCGTGCGCAGGTCGATGCCGCGATATGTGAAATAGGTGTAGAACCGCTTTTGCGTTGCCCGTTTCTTCGGGTCGAACCGGTGCAGTTCGTAGTCCGTTATGTCGAACGGCCGGACTTCCCAGTCGGGTGGTTCTACGGTCTGTTTCCTGAGTGCCCCGGCGGGGATAGGTAGCAGGCGGTCGCTCACGAACTCCACCAGATCGTCCGGGTCTATGCCCTCGTAGTATTCCGCGAAAAGCTGCGGGTGTTCCTTGATGAACGACACGGCGTCGTATTCCTTTTTCCGGGGCGGTCGGAAGCAGCGCTTCCCGTCTTGCGCGAGGACGAACTTGTCGCCCCGTATGCGCTTGCCCTCGCTGTCCAGCCGGACGTAGGAGGGGAGGCGCAGGCCGAAGCGGCGGTTTTGTCGGTATCCTGCGTCGAGCAGCACCTCCCGGATGTCGAGCTGTTGCGGCATATCGTCGTGTTTCGGGTCTTTCTCTTCCATCGTTGTTTTCGGTTGTTATGGGTTGCGCCCGTCGTTACCTACGCCGGCACGCCTGCCGTTCCTCTTCGTGCGCTTCCTCTTTAGCCGTCTCCTCGCGGGGCGATTCCTGCCGGGCGATCTCCGCCAGAAGCAGCGCGTTCCAGTCCTTGTGGGGATATTCGGGCTGCTCGCGGGTAAAGGTGAAGTCGCCCGCGCTGCCGAGAAACTCCCGCAGTCCCTCCCGGAACTCCACGTAGCACTTGCGTGCGATCTCCTCCTGCTTCCGTATCTCGGCCGGGCTGTGGCGGTTGTCCATGCGCATCGACAGGGCCTTCTCATGCTCGGCCTCGGACCTTTCGCAGCTCTTCTGCAAAGCCTCGGGCAGTAGCCCGATGTTCCCGCCGTCCAGGTCATCGCGGTCGGGGATGGAGTCGAGGTAGGGCTTCCGCTCGGGCGTCTCCTCGATCGAGGCGCGTACCGTGCGGTACATCGCGTGTATCAGGTTCCGGGTAAAGTCCATGCCGGCCAGGTCGGTGTCGAAACAGATATGCTGTTCGGCCGGACGGGTAACGGCCAGCACGCCCCGCATCTGCGTGGCGGTCGGGTTGCCGCCCGTCGATACGAAGACCGCCTTGCGCAGCTCCTTGTTCTGCGCCTGATGAAGCTGGTAGTAGGCCATCGCGTCGTAGGCGCTCTCGAACCAGTAGACATGTTTCGCCTCCGAGAGCGGCATCCCTGCCGGGCTGGCGATCCACAGCCCCTCGCTCGAATTGCTCCCCTCGGCCTTGCCCTTGTAGCCGGAGCTGCCGTCCGCGCAGGCGCGTCCCCGCTCCTCGAAGCCCACGGTCTTTTCCGGGTCTTTGGGCAGGGTCATCGGAAAGGCGAGGTTGGTGTACCGCAGGCCGTCGTCCCGCTTCTTGGTCGCCAGACAGAAGTTCCGGTGGAAGGCGTACTGCGTATATAGGTCGATACCCCTGCTCTTGAAGTAGGGGTAGAATTTCTTTTGCGTCGCCCGGTCCTGCGGGTCGAACCGGTGCAGGTCGTAGTTCCCGATGTCGAACGGGCGGATGTCCCGCGCGGGCCGTATGATCCGCGCCTCGCGGTTTTCTATGGGGTGGTTCAGCAGGCGGTTGCACACGAGGTTTACCAGCCGGTCGGGAGCCATGCCTGCGCTGTACTCCGCAAACAGTTGCGGGTGCTCCTTGATGAACGAGATGATGTTGTATACCTTCTGATGGGGCGGCTGGAAACAGCACCGGCCCTGCTGCGTTACGATGAACTTGTCGCCCCGGATGCGCCGTCCGTCGCTGCCTATGCGGACGTAGGAGGGGTAGCGCAGGCCGTCGCGCCGGTTCTGGCAGTATCCGGCGTCGATCAGTACGTCCTGTATGTCGAGCCGTCGCAGAAAATCGTCGTATGTCAGTTCTCCGTCTTTCATATCGTCTTTTTATCTTCCTCTTCGCATATCGTCCGCCTCGCGGTTCATCTCCGCCTCGAAGGCGCGTATCGCCACGTCCCTCGGCGTATCCACGCCGGGCTTGAAGTAGGGGCGCGGCGGCCCGCCGTAGTGCCCGCCGTATATCTCCGGAGCGTGGCGGTGGTGATGCAGGCCGTGCGCCACGCGCCGGCGGTCAGGGCCGCGAAGATTTTCACGCCGAGGCCGCGCTGCGTCTCCGGCCGCGGCTTCATCTCCACCTCGCTGAAAATCTTCGAGAAGAGCTTCATGCGGTGGTAGTCGTCCACGGCGAGGAAGCGGTCGTAGTCCCGCTGGGTGATCTCGTGGCTGACGACCCGGCCGTCGATCACGGCGGTCATCACGTATTTCCCCTCCGCCTGCGCCGGGTGTACGCCGATCTGGCCGACCTCCACTTCCCGCCCGTACATCTCCTCCCGGTACCATCCCTTACGCTCGTCAAGCAGCGGCAGGTCGCGCCCGTCTACGGCCGCATCGGTTCCGTGCAGTATATCTTCCTGCGGCATCGGATTCTCCAACGGCCGCAGCAGCTCCTCTTCCTGCCGTTGCCGCTCGGCCAGCTCCCGAGCTATTTCCGGGTGCAGGCCGATGTCGATACGCCGCTCGCTGTCGAGGACTTCCACCGTTACCGGGTCGGCGAAGTCCTCGCCGATGATGCGGTTCAGTGTCTCCAGCCGCCTTTCGACGGGGTGTTCCTCGATGGAGCCGGAGGTCAGCGCGGCCGTCTCTTCTTCCGTCAGGTCGTAGACCATATCGGCCGCGACACGCTCCGACTGTACGGTCAGCGTCCGCCGCTCCGCATCCACGATCAGCCCGTGCGAGGCGAGGCACTCCAGCCATTTCTCGTTGGAGAAATAGACCGGCGAGGCGATCAGCTCCTTGTAGGGCCGGGCCGGTTCCCCGCTGCGCGGGATGCCCGCCATCGGTTCGATGACCGCCTCCAACTGTCGCAATACGTCTTGCTGCACGGGGGCTGCCTGCGGCTGCCTGTCGCCTTTGTAGTAGAATCCGTATCCGCCCGACTGCATCTCGCCGGGCTTCATGCGCCCGTCCCATCGTTCGGGAACGGTGTACGGTCCCGGATAGAAGAGCCGCCCGCCGACCCGCCGCAGGTGGAAGCCCCATTGGTGGCGCGGCGTCCAGCCCAGAAACGGCGGGGGCATGCCCAACCGTCCCAGCCGTCCGTACTCGCCGATGCCTATGCGGTAGCCGTGCAGCCCCATGGCTACGCGGCCGTTGGCGTTGCGGGCATGGACGAAATCCTTGGGCAGGTAGAAATCTTTCGACAGGATACCCGTCAGCACGTTGTAGGCTTTCTTGTTGGCCGTGAGCGTCCCCCAGTCCGTGAGCGCGAGCATCTGCCGCTCGGTGATCGGGTAACTCAGCAGCGGCGAGTCGTGCCCCTGCACGAGCAGCCGGTAGCCCCCGCTGTCGAGCGCCACGTGGGCCTGAAGCCCGTTGCGCATCAGTATGTCGCGCAACTCGGGCTGCAAGTCCATCTGCCGGGGATTGGTATTCGTTCGTATCGCCATAGTCCTGTGTCGTGATGGTTGCCTGTTATGCGTCGCCGGCCTCCATGGCCGCCTCCAGTTGGTCGTCCTTGTAGCGGACGAACTCGGCGGCGGATTCGTTGCCGACTGCAAGCCCTTTTTCCTCGCAGTAACGGGCGTATTCCTCCTGCCAGTCGGCGGAGAAATGATTGACGTAATCGAGCCAGCCGTATTCGCCGCTCTGCATCTTCCCGACAAGTACGTCTTCGGGATAATATTCGTTCTGTGCCATAATGTACGGATTGATGTTTTACTTATGGAGAGCTGTCGCACGATTGCGCTCGCCGCTCTTCTTCTGTTCGTTCCACAGCTCTTCGGTGTAGTCTTCCTCCGAAACGTAGTCAAGGTTACCGTCATCGTCCATGACCCAGCAGCCGTAGCACCCGAAGGTGTATTTGTCCCACTCTCGCTTGGGTTGGTTGCGCCATTGCTGCGCGTCGCCCGAACAGATGCGGATGCCGGTCTTGGCATGAAGGTCGATGCCCACTGTGGCAGGCTCGCCGC
>OHFQ01001262.1_pt1 | contig 10047 bp, 7 predicted proteins | sample 1567581 | NCBI WGS metagenome assembly OHFQ01 (sample SAMEA3879559, study PRJEB24766) | human gut metagenome | biome: human-associated habitat; feature: feces | place: USA | collected 1985/1987 | reverse complement strand
ACAGCGCAGCTTTAAAGCTACATGTCAATAACTTTACTGTAATGCATTATGATCCAATCTACGAAAATTATGCAGCACAGCCATTAGCTGCATACAACACATTAAGCGCATAAGGAGAAAATAAAAATGAAAAAAGGGAAATTTTTGTTTGTTGAAAATAATAAAGACGAAAAAGCGGAATATCAAATTTTCGTTTTGTATCCAGAAAGAACAAAAAACGATAAAGCAGATGAAATCTATAAAAAAATCTGTCAAGCTATCGGCAATGTAAAAACCAGAGTATTTGCTAATAGACTTGATAACAACCAAGCTGTACAACCCACAAACACATCACCTGATATCATACTGTGATTCAAACTGGAACAATCTGGATGACATCGACTCTTACGGACATGATATCGAAACTTCTTGGCTGCTGACGGAAGCTGCAGAGACTCTGGGTAATCCGGAGGTCATCGGGAAATGCAGGAAGGTAGCGTTAGAACTTGCAGACGCTTCCTTGAAAGAGGGTATCAACCCGATGGGAGCCATGATGTACGAACGGCATAAGGACAAAATCAGGAGAGATGCTTCTTGGTGGTGCCAGGCGGAAACTGTGGTAGGCTGTATCAATGCTTGGCAACTGACCGGTGAGCAATCTTATCTGGAGAGTGCCGTCCGTACCTGGAACTTCATCAAGTCACGGATGATAGACAAAGAGCATGGCGAATGGTTCAGAACCGTACTGGAGGATGGAACTCCGCGCTACAAGGAACCTAAAGCAAGTATGTGGAACTGTCCTTATCATAACAGCCGTATGGGATTTGAGATTGTTGCAAGACTGAAATGATAAACTTCGGGTCATCCCTACGTGTAGGAGCCTTGAAAGGAGATATGGAGATTACTGGAAAAGAGAAACAAGTCCCTCCCGTTTTCCATCGCGAAAGGGGCATGCAGGCAGTGACGACTACACTGCGCGGTGTAAAATTACCTTATTGTCAGGCGAATAACTCTAAAATTATATGTATCTTGCCCCGTCAGGGGAAAGTTGCCGTAATATAATGATGGCGAGGTACGTGAATTTACTGTTGTTGATACTGTTACGGGTGATTGTGTGTTTATAGGTAGCCGGAAGGAATGGAGGTATAAAATGTGTTCTGTAGGCTATATAAATGTGTTTGAATATTTATTCGGCAACAATTTTACCCTTTCAAAGAAATATTTGGGACACTGCAGAGAATTGTAAATCTCTATATTTGCATTAATTGGATTCTATTTATTTCATAGTATATCAAAATGAAAAAAGTTCTATTTGCATTATGTGCGATTTTATGGTCAACAGTAGTGCTTGCCCAAGTACAGGCAAGAAGTAATGGTTTTGTCGTGACAGTTAAAGGGGTGGTTGTTAAGGTGGAGTTTTATACTCCCAATATTGTTAGAGTTTCGAAGACATTGGAGTCGGGCAATGTCAATCTGAGGAAAAGTCTGGCTGTGGTGCTTGAACCTACTCAGGTTGAAGTCAATGTTTCTCGGCAAAACGATATGGTAAAAGCTTCTTCTTCATTGTTGGAAGTTATTCTAGATTTAAATACGGGACGTGTCCAGTTCAGTAATCTGGATGGGAGTAAACTCTTGACCGAAAAAGACTACGGTGTCCAGTTGATGCCGTTGCAATATGTTCAGAGAATAAGGGAAAAGAAGGTGGAATCTCATGTTGCTGGTGAGGTTGTACCTACTCAAAGTGCTCCAGGACAAAATACTCCCGGTTTGGATAGAGGAAAGATGCGGACTATTGTTGAGAATACTTATGAAGTGTCGCAATCATTTATTTTGGACGAGGATGAGGTTATTTACGGACTGGGCCAACAGCAGACTGGCAAGATGAATCAGCGGAACCAGCGGTTGGTTCTTGAACAAAATAACATGCAGATTGCTGTACCTTATTTCGCGTCTGTCAAAGGTTATGGTCTTTATTGGGATAATTATTCGATTACGACATTTGATGATACGCCTATGGGGACATCATTTAGATCAGAAGCTGGTGAAGCGATAGACTATTATTTTCTTTATGGTGGAAACGGAGATGCTACTGTAGCACTTTTGCGACAGCTTTCGGGACAAGCTCCTATGGTACCTTTATGGACTTTGGGCTTTTGGCAGTGTAAGGAAAGATATAAGTCGCAAGATGAGGTGGTGGAGGTTGCTGAAAAATATCGTAAATTGGGCGTACCGCTTGATGGGATAATTCAGGATTGGCGTTATTGGGGAGAGGATAATTCCTCTTGGAATGCGATTCAGTTTCTCAATCCAAATTTTTCCAGACCTCAAGAGATGTTTTCCAGTTTAAGGAAGATGAATGTGAAAATGATGATTTCTGTATGGCCGAGTTTTGGAAATGGAACGGAAATTTTCAAGGAACTTGATAAAAAGGGGGCATTATATCCTATGGTTTCTTCGCCCCGTGAGGCAAGAGTCTATGACGCTTTTAATCCGGAAGCTCGTGGGATAGTATGGGATTATATGAACAGGTATATGTTCCAGCTTGGTATGTCGGCATGGTGGATGGATGCTACAGAACCGGAATTTTATGGTGCCAAACAGTCTGATTTCAATTTTCAGACGAAAGAAGGGGCTTTAAGAAATGTCCGTAATATTTATCCTCTGTACACTAGTAAGGCTATTTGGGATAATCAGCGTGCTACCACCTTGGATAAACGTGTATATATATTGACTCGTTCGGCCTATATAGGTTCGCAACGTTATGGTGCCGGTTCATGGAGCGGTGATATCCGTGCAAGTTTTGATGTTTTCAAGAAACAGATTCCGGCAGGTTTGAATTTTTCGATATGTGGCATTCCTTATTGGAATACCGATATTGGTGCATGGCATCCCTATGGCAATGTTTATAATACGGCACATAAGGACCCTGCTTACCAGCAGCTTTATGTGCGTTGGTTTCAGTTTGCTACATTTAATCCGATGATGCGCTCGCATGGTACAGGTTCACCCCGTGAAATTTATCAGTTTGGCGAACGTGGGTATTGGGCTTTTGATGTGCAGGAACAATACATTAAGTTACGTTATTCACTGCTCCCTTATCTTTACTCTACGGCTTGGCAAGTTACTAAAAATGGTTATTCGTATTTGCGCCAACTTTCTATGGAAGCTCCTCATGATACATCAACCTATCAGATTTCTGATGAATTTATGTTTGGAAGTGCTTTCTTGGTTGCACCGGTTGTTGAAGAAGATGCTGTTTCGCGTAGTGTCTATTTGCCCGATAATACTAAGTGGATTGACTTTTGGACAGGACAGATTCTGGATGGCGGGCAAGTAGTGGAACGTGCCACTCCTATAGAGATTATTCCGGTATATGTGAAGGCCGGCTCTATCGTACCTTTCACTACCAATGAGGTACAATATGCCACAGAACGGAAATGGGATAAACTTGAACTTCGTATTTATCCGGGCGATAATGGGGAGTTTGTACTGTATGAAGATGAGAATGATAATTACAATTATGAGTCGGGAGCCTACAGTGAAATTCCTATTACATGGGATAATGAAAAACGTATTTTGACTATAGGTGATCGGAAAGGCCGTTTTGCAGGTATGGTTAAGAATCGGAAATTCATTGTGAATATAGCAGGTAGTTCTTCTTCAAAAACAGTTTGTTATAATGGGCGGGAATTAAGGATTGAATTTTGAATCTATCGTTTTTGAGGGGTGTATATTTTGTGCAAATGTGTATTTGTTTTGTTGCTTTATTATGGAGAAATGAACTATGAAACAAAAGCAGGCATAAAAATACTATTTTTTCTCCCTTATGTTTAATCTATGCTAAATAGTTTTGTGAATGATATTTCATAGCTCTTTCTTGATGGAAAGAAGGACTTTTGTTAAACCAAATTATTTAGTATTTATGAAAAATGTAAGGAAGTATTTAGGGCTTGTGTCCATGTCGTTGGTATGTACCAGTCCTCTTGCGGCAATGGTTATACAACCGTTTGTAGGTGTTACCATTGTACAACAAAATGTCATTACAGTGAAAGGACAAGTGATGGATGAAAAAGGAGAGGCGATTATCGGTGCTAATGTCATTGTAGAGGGTACTGCCCAGGGAATGATTACTGATATGAATGGAAATTTTTCTTTTCAATGTCCTGTTGGGGCTATTCTAAAGGTTAGTTATATAGGCTATTTGTCACAAACAATTAAAGTCTCGGGAAATGCTGGTACATTGAAGGTCATTTTGAAAGAAGATGCAGAAACCTTGGACGAAGTGGTGGTTGTAGGTTATGGTATGGTTAAGAAGAGTGATCTTACAGGTTCGGTGGCTTCAGTGAATGTTGATGAGATGGCTAAGCGTAATCCGGTGAATATAGGCCAGGCATTGCAAGGTGCTGCTGCTGGAGTACAAGTCATGAGAAATGGCGGTGATCCTTCCGGAGAAACCACAATCCGGATTCGTGGTATCGGTACAGTCCAAGGTTCTGCCGATCCCCTTTATGTCATTGATGGTATTATCAGTAGTGCTTCTATGGTTAATCCTGCTGATATTGCTTCTATTGAAGTCTTGAAAGATGCCTCGGCAACTGCAATTTATGGTTCGCGTGCGGCAAATGGAGTGGTAATGATTACTACTAAACAAGGTGACAAGAACAAGAGTCGTATCAACTTTACTGCTAATTTATCGGTTCAGTCTGTAAACAATACGATAGATGTTGCTGATGCCGACTTGTTTACTTGGGGTGTTCGTCAGAGTAAAGCGGCGGATGGTAAGTCCTTGACCAATTTAGCTTGGGGAGAACAATATGCAGGGCAACTTCAAACTATAGACTGGCAGAAAGAAATGACACGGACTGCTTTGTCGCGTAATTATCGGTTATCGGCCTCCGGAGGCAGTAGCACTTCCAACTATATGGCTTCCATAGGTTATACAAAAAATGATGGTACCATTATCAATTCTTGGTATGAACGGATTACAGCCCGTGCTAATGCAGCCAGCAAAATTCGTGACTTTCTGACTGTTAATACTAATCTTGCGTATGTTCGTACTGGTAGTCACGGAGGTGGGAACATGCGGTCATATGCTTTGACGGTTCCAACTATGGACCATCTTGATGAAAATGGTAATTTGATGAATGTACCTATCAAATATCCTAACGGAAGTTATGGGGTACCTTTGCAAGAGATGAATGGGGATGTACCGAGAGGTAGTGACAATTTAGTGGCGAGAGCATACGATAATGACAGCAAGATTTTATAGACCGGGTACAGATTGATTTTGGTTTGACAGTGGACATTTTGAAAGGCTTAACATTCAAAACCACTAACAGTTACAATGTAACCAATAAAAGTTCTTGGGATTATTCACCTCGAAATGAACGTACCATTACTTCTGATGGTTTGGATACCTTTTCCATGGAAATGAGTCGTAGTAGTGATTGGAACAGTGAGAACTACTTTAATTATATTCTTGATACAAAAGGGCATCATATCAATGCTATGGTAGGACAATCATTCAATCAGTCGGTAGATGGATTTGAACTAAAAGGAAGCGCTAAGGATTTTCCTGCGGATAACTATCGTGACATCGCTTCTACATTGAATTCTACTACTAAAAACGTTGAAGGTGCTTTAAAAGTTAAAACTACCAGTCTTTCTTATTTCGGTCGTTTGATTTATTCTTATAAAGATAAGTATTTATTTACTGGTACAATCCGTCGTGACGGTTCTTCAGCTTTCGGACGTACAAATCGTTGGGGAACTTTTCCTTCAGCTTCGGTAGCTTGGCGACTGAATGAAGAATCTTTTATAAAGAATCTGAATATTTTCAGTAATTTGAAATTTCGTATTGGCTGGGGTAAAACTGGTAGTTCTTATGGTGACGGTTCTAAATCTATTGCCCAGATTTCAACAAGTAAGATGTATTATTATTGGTGGAATGGGGTAAATTACACAGAACAGATGGGAGCTGCCAAAGACAAGGAAATTGATACGAATCTTCATTGGGAAACGAATGAACAGACCAATTTGGGTATTGATATGGGATTTATGGACAATGCCTTGAATGTAACATTGGATTATTTTATACGTAATTCTTATGATTTGTTGCTGGATCGTAATATGCGTCCTTCTACCGGTTTTACTTCCATTTATACGAATGCCGGTAAAACCCAAAATAAAGGATTTGAATTTGCTGTGAATTATCGTAAGACTTTTGGTGACTGGTTTGTCAATGTGGGAGTGAATGGTTCTGCACTTAGGAATGAAGTAAAGGAAGTCGGTGATCCTATTTTTGCTACAGAGGCTTCGAAGGGATATGAATGGGACAACCATTCCATTATTAAGAATGGTTATGCCATAGGTTCGTTTTATGGCTATCGCGTAAAAGGAATTTTTCAAAATCAGGCCGAAATTGATGCTCTTAACAATGCGTCTTCCACTGGTAAATACCAATCCGGTTCTACACAACCCGGTGATTACTATTATTGGGATAAAGATGGCAATGGATATATCAATGCGGACGATAAGGATATAATAGACAATGGATTTCCTAAACTGACTTATGGTATCTCTATTAATGCCAATTATCGTAAATGGGATTTTATGCTTTATGGTTATGGGGTTTACGGGCAAGATATTCTATCGTATTCGGCCATGAGTCTGTCTTCCATCCATAATTCAACGGGTGAATTTCAGAATTGCTTACAAGAATATATAAGTAATGCATGGACACCAGAGAATCACAGTACCAAATATGCTCGTATGACGGTTTCGGACAATAATAAGAATACACGTGTGTCTGATGCTTGGATTAAAAAAGGTGATTTCTTCAAACTTCAAAATATTCAGGTCGGTTATACCTTTGATTGAGGAATGAGAATCTATGGGAGCATTGAGAATTTATTCACGATTTCTTCCTATAATAAATACGGTGATCCGGAGATAGGTACGGGGAGATTGAATTTGGTGGGATATGATTCAGGCCGTTATCCCTATCAGAGAACTTATAGTGTGGGTATTAGTTTACAATTTTAAAAAATAAGAATATGAGAAAGAACAAAATATTATCTGTTATTGGTGGATTGGCAGCCTTTATATTTACTTCATGTGATGGTATATTTGATGTGGATTATTATACATTTTTGTCCGAAGATTATATATTTACCAATGAATCTACTATTGAGGAGGGGCTATTGGGATGTTACGAATTGCTTTATCCGAATAGTTTCGGAGGAAGTTCGTGGGGGGTACGTCCTCATATGATGCTTGCGAACTTACCTACTTTAGATGTACAAGCTTCCGGATGGGATTTTAATTATTGCAAGTATGAGTGGACTGCTTCCGAGAGCCAGTTTCGTTATTCATGGAAGTGCTCGTATGCTGCTATCAGTCGTATAAACAGTCTGCTTGCGGGAATGGAGAGTGTCAAGGAATCCGTATTTAAGGAAGGGATAAAGGCGAAAAATGAAGTTATTGCTCAAGCCCGTGCCTTGCGTGCGTATAATTATATTTATTTAGGTAAGAACTTTGGACGTGTACCAATGTTGATGACCGGTGAAAACTACTCAACCTCTCCTGCCAAGCCTCGTCCTGAAACAGCTGATGAAATGTGGAAGCTCATTATTGAGGATTTGGAATATGCGACTGGTGTGCTTGATTGGCAACCGTTAAATGGCCAGTATGGGCGTATAACGAAAGGTATGTGTCTGGCCTATTTAGCTGAGGCTTATATGTATAATAATGATTATGATTCTGCCAAGCAAAGGTTGAAGCAGATTATTGATAGTAAGACTTATGAATTACTTCCTTGTTTTGCTTCAGTTCACGATATGGGAAATTATTGGTCGAAAGAAAGTGTTTGGGAACATTCCTTCTATAAATTCTCTACAATGACCAGTAGTGCGAGTAAACTTACTGATGCCTTGATTCAGATGGGTTACCGTTGTGCTTCTATGGAACATGCAGGTTATGGCTCATTCTGCTTGTCATGGGAGTTTTATAATTCGTTTGAACCGGGTGATAAACGAAAGCAGTATTCGTGTGTTGCATTGGGTGAAAACAATCCTTATACCGGTGAAGCTATAGGGGTTGATCCTGCTTATAATGCAGAGTTTGTAGGGACAGACCATAATCCGAATGTTTATACATTGAAATATTGGCGGGAACAGCATGGAGCCATGAAAAAAGATCATAACTATAATCCTTGTTCACTTACCATGAAACGATATGCAGGTGTATTGTTGGATTACGCAGAGTGCTGTTTCCGTACCAACGATGAGGCAACCGGTTGGGAAATAATCAAGCAGATTCGCAACAGGGCGTGGGGAAATCTGGAAACTGGGATGTCGGGTGAATATGTGTTTGGTTTTGAGGATCTTTCTTATGTAAGAGATGATTATAAACTTAATAAGGTAAAAGTAGAGGTACCTGATGCTAAGAGCTTCTATACCAGATATAAGGCAGAAAAAGGATATACGGCAGATGTATGGTTAGTGGCTCTGACGATTGAACGCCGTCATGAGTTCAACATTGAATTTGAATTGTGGTATGATTTATGTCGATCGGGAATGGCCGAACAGTTTATCAATTGCGAATATCCGATGAATGAAGGTTGGACGAAACGCGATTTTCCGTTCTATGACTACTACATGCTTTTTCCGATTCCTACGGATGAGATTTTGAATAATGATCTTATTAATGAAGAAGACCAGAATCCCGGATATTAAAAATAATAACCTATAAATTTTTAGTATATGAAACGATTGAGGTGTATTTGCATTTTACTGTTTTTGTTTAGTCTGGCTTATGCTCAGCAAGCAAAATATGTATTCTATTTTATTGGTGATGGAATGGGAGTAAATCAAGTGAATGGTACGGAAATGTATCGTGCCGAAATCCAGAAGGGCCGCATTGGTGTAGAGCCTTTGCTTTTTACACAGTTCCCGGTGGGGACAATGGCTACTACTTTCTCTGCCACTAATTCCGTGACTGATTCTTCGGCTGCGGGAACTGCTCTTTCCACCGGCGAAAAGACTTATAATGGTTCCATTGGGATGGATGATCAGAAGAATCCTTTGCAGACAGTTGCCGAGAAAGCAAAAAGGTCCGGTCGGAAAGTGGGCATAGCAACAAGTGTCAGCGTGGACCATGCAACTCCTGCTGTGTTTTATGCTCATCAACCGGATCGTAACATGTATTACGAAATAGCTCTCGATCTTCCAAAGGCTGGATTCGACTTTTATGCAGGTAGTGGCTTTTTGAAGCCTGCAACTTTTGCCAATGGGAAAGAAGCACCAACAGTTTTTCCTGTCTTTGAGGAGGCTGGATATGCGATAGCCAGAGGTCTGGATGATTTTAAAATAAAAGCTGCACAAGCCGGTAAGATGATTCTTATCCAGAAAGATGGTGCATCGCCTTCCAGTTTACCTTATGCTATCGACCGTAAGGAAGGGGATATGACATTGGCACAAATTACGGAAAGTGCCATCTCTTTCTTGACCAAGGACCGGGATAAAGGTTTCTTTTTAATGGTTGAAGGTGGGAAAATAGATCATGCCTGCCATGGTAATGACGCTGCTACTGCTTTTGAAGAGGTCATTGATATGGATAATGCGGTGAAAGTGGCTTATGAGTTTTACAAGAAACATCCGAAGGAAACTTTGATTGTTGTTACGGCTGACCATGAAACGGGTGGTATGGGTTTAGGGACTATCAAATACGAGTTGTCACTGAAATCTTTGGCTAGTCAGAAGCAATCTCAAGATATCTTGTCGCGTTATATTACAAACTTGCGGAAAGATAAAAACAATAAAGTTTCTTGGGAGGATATACAATCATTATTGGCTGATAAAATGGGCTTCTGGAAGGAACTGCCATTATCTTGGGAGCAAGAAAGGATGTTGCGTGATGAATACGAACTTTCTTTTAGAAGAAGGAAAGCTGTTTTTGAAGAGACCCTTTATGCACGTACTGAACCTCTTGCTGCCGCAGCCAAGAAAGTGATGAACCAGATTGCCATGGTGGGGTGGACGAGTGTAAATCATACAGCTGGATATGTAC
>OHFQ01001253.1_pt1 | contig 10078 bp, 4 predicted proteins | sample 1567581 | NCBI WGS metagenome assembly OHFQ01 (sample SAMEA3879559, study PRJEB24766) | human gut metagenome | biome: human-associated habitat; feature: feces | place: USA | collected 1985/1987 | reverse complement strand
TGTCTCATGTCAGGGGCATTGTCATTCGTTTCTGGATCTTGCCGCACTACCCTCTTCCGTGTGGAAGTCGCGGCCGGCGGGACGCTGGTAGACGGCAAGCCCGAATTCGGGCAGCGTGGCGAGCAGGTGGTCGAACAGTGCGCTTTGGATCCGCTCGTAGGCGGTCCATTCGGTGTCGGCCGTGAAGCAGTAGACCTCGATGGGGATGCCCTCGGTCGTCGGCTGCAGCATGCGGACCATCTGGAGCAGGTCCTGCCGGATCTCCTGCCGCCCCTTGAGGTAGTGCATCAGGTATCCCCGGAATACCCGGAGATTGACCGCCTCTTCGTCGGGTTCCTCGTCCCCGATGTAGCCGAGACTGCGGAAACGTGCGATCTCCTCTGCCGTGCAGCGCCGTACGGTCCGGGCATCGATCGCTATGGAGCGTTTGATGCGCCGTCCGCCGCATTCGCGCATGCCGCGCCAGTTCTGGAAAGAGTCGCTGACCAGCGCATAGGGCGGGATGGTGGTGATGGTCTTGTCGAAATTCTGCACCTTGACCGTCGTCAGCGTCACCTCCGTCACATAGCCGTCGGCGCCGTATTTGGCCATCGTGATCCAGTCCCCGGGACGCAGCATGTCGTTGGCCGAGAGCTGGATGCCCGACACGAATCCGAGGATGCTGTCCCGGAAAATCAGCATGATGATGGCCGCCGAAGCGCCCAGTCCCGCGAGTACGGCCGTGGCGTCCTGCCCGATGAGGATGCTGACAATGAGAATCGCCCCGACGCATACCGCCAGCAGCTTGATCATCTGGTAAACGCCTTTCAACGGACGGTTGCGCAGCGTCTCGTGGCGGCTGGAGATCTCGTAGAGCGTATCGAGGAACGCCGCGACGAGTTGCAGGACGGCGACGATCAGGTAGATCAGGCAGGCCTTGTGCAGCACGTTCAGCAAAACGGGCGTGTCGTAGAAAGCCACCCGGAGCAGGACGTACCAGATCAGAGGCGGAATCAGGCGCGCCGCGCGGTGCATCACCTTGTCGCTGAAAAGGTGGTCGTCCCACACGGCTTTCGTCCGGGCGCTGATTTTTTGCAGAAGCGGAACGACCAGGCGGCGGAACAGAACCGCCGCCGCATAGGCGACGACGAGTATGCCCAGGATAATGACTGCCTTGACAGCCAGATTGACATACGTTTCGCTCCATCCGGCTTCGGTCAGCCAGCGGGCTATCGCGTGGTTCGTCTCTTCCATATGTTTACGATGTCGATTGGTCCGATGACAAAGGTACGAAAAAGTCGGATCGTTGCAAATCCGAACCGCATGCGATTCGGCAAAACCCCGGAAGGTAAAAAAGGACCGGCGGTTACATACTCCATGAAGAATCAGAAAGCAGTGACGCAACGTTCAGCCGCCGGTCCGTATGGCCGGGCCGGCGCTTTCGAAAAAGAAAGGCGCAGGCCCCAAGATACCCATACTCACGTGAAGGTCGACTAAAACCCATGCCGAATACAGATACAAGGAACCCACGCCCGTAACGCGCAGTTTCGATAATAAGCAAGTCAGAACCCCTCGTTGCCGGGCCGTGGGCCGACAACTCGCGGAGCATCCTTGCACCTTCGCCTCGACATTTGAAAGTTAGTCGTTTTCACGTGAAGCAAAGCAAACAATCCGCACGCAGGCGAATCGTCAAGACAAAGGTAGCAAAAAAAACGTTCCGTGCAACAGTCGGGCCGTTTATTTTGGCGGAACGGCTTCGTTTGCGGATGCCGACGGCAAAAGGCAGAATTACGGTTTTCCCACGCGGGGTATCGCTGCCTTTTGGTGGCAAAAGGTAGCAAACACAGTCTTCGACTGCTGTTCTTTGCCGCTTTTTGGTCGGCAAAAAGCGGCGCAAAAACCGACCCGCCGACAAAAAAGGCTGAAAGACGCGGCCTAACGCTGGCTCCGGGCGACTATTCGCGGGTTTGTAAACAAACCGTCCCCTCCGCTCGCGCTTTTAGCCCGTCCCTTGCCAACGGCTCCGGTATCCGGTCGGATTTCTGTACTACCCAAAAATAGTAACGCCGGTGATACTAATGCTTGAAGTGCCTCTCACCGGTGAATACCATGGCGATGCCCTTCTCGTCGGCCTTCCGGATCGAATCCTCGTCGCGGACCGAACCGCCGGGCTGCACGATCGCCGTCACGCCGTATTCGGCGGCCAGCGTCACACAGTCGTCGAAAGGGAAGAAACCGTCCGACGCCAGCACGAGACCCTCGGTGACGCCTGCGGCATGCGCCTGCTTCAGGGCGATCTCCGCCGAGCCGATGCGGTTCATCTGTCCGGCGCCGACGCCCAGCGTCCGGCCGTCCTTCACCGCCACGATGGCGTTCGACTTCACGTGTTTGACGATATGCCAACCGAAATTGAGATCCTCCATCTGCTCCGCAGCGGGCTTCGCCTTCGTGACGCACATATCAGCCGTAACGGCCTTCGTCGCCACGTCGAGGTCCTGCACCAGCAGGCCGCCGTTGACGCTCACATACTGTTTCGGGTCCACGTCGCCCTTGTCCATGCTGACCTCGAGCAGGCGCAGGTTCTTCTTCGCCGAGAGCACTTCGAGCGCCCCCTCGTCGAATTTCGGGGCCATGATGATTTCGAGGAAGATCGGCTTCATCAGCTCGGCCGCTTCGCGCGTCACCGTGCAGTTCGTCGCCACGATGCCGCCAAAGATCGACACCTTGTCGGCCTCGTAGGCCTTCGTCCACGCCTCGACGACATCCTTGCCCGTCGCGGCGCCGCAGGGATTCATGTGTTTGAGGCCCACGCAGAACGGCTTGTCGAACTCGCGCACGATGCACAGCGCGGCGTTGGCGTCCTGGATATTGTTGTACGAGAGCTCCTTGCCGTTGAGCTGGCGGGCGAAGGCCAGCGAATAGGGCACTTCGTGCTCCTCGCGGTAGAACTTCGCACTCTGGTGGGGGTTCTCTCCGTAGCGCAGCGACTGCACGAGGTCGAACTCGAGGAAAAGCTTCTCGTTCAGACCCGCCTGCGCGCGCATATAGGCGGCGATCATCGCGTCGTACTCGGCGGTATGCGTATAGGCTTTGGCCGAGAGCTTCAGGCGCGTGGCCTTTTCGGTATTGCCGCCGGCGCGAATCTCGTCCAGAATCGCGTCATAGTCCGCGGGGTCGCACACCACCGTCACGTCGGCCCAGTTCTTGGCCGCCGAGCGAAGCATCGAAGGTCCGCCGATGTCGATGTTCTCGATGGCGTCCTCCATCTTCACGCCGGGTTTCGAAATCGTCTCCCGGAACGGATAAAGGTTCACACAGACCATGTCGATGAACTCGATATGATTATCCTTCAGGGCTTTCAGGTGCTCCGGATCGTCGCGGCGGGCCAGCAGGCCGCCGTGTACTTTGGGATGGAGGGTTTTGACGCGGCCGTCGCAAATCTCCGGGAAGCCCGTCACGTCGCTGATGTTGATCACCTCCACGCCGCTTTCAGCCAACAGTTTCATCGTACCGCCGGTGGCGATCACCTGCCAGCCGAGCTCTCGAAGTCCGCGCGCGAACTCCACCACGCCGGTCTTATCGCTCACACTGATTAATGCTCTCATATTGCTAATTTATATAGGCAATCATATCTTTCAATATACCATTTCCGACGATCGCAACATCGAATCCGAGAGTCGCTTATTCGCGGTCCAATGACCGCATTTACCACTCCGCCTTCCCCTAATCCTTTCTCGAAAGGGAAAGGGTCGCTGCATTTCCAAAGAGGTACACTAAAGGATATGATCGCGTTAATATATACGTAGTTTTATCGTTTTCGACTCGCGGTCGCCGTTATTCACGGTGTCCGACGATGTGTTTCCAGGTCCGAATCCGCACTAAACCGCGACGTTCCCGCGATCCTATTGCTCCGCAACCAGCTTTGCCACCGTTTCCACATACAGCGGATGTTCGACGGCATGCACCCGGGCTTCCAGCTCTTCTGGATCGCTCCCCAGATACTCGAAAGCCCGCTGGGCGATGATCCGGCCCCCGTCGAGCTCTCCGTTCACATAGTGGATCGTCACACCGAAGACCTTGACGCCGTAAGCAAAGGCATCGGCAATGGCATGCGCCCCCTTGAACGCAGGCAACAGCGAGGGATGAATATTGACAATCCGGTCGCGGTACGCCTCCAGCACCACATCGGAAAGGATGCGCATATACCCCGCCAGACAGATCAGCTCGACCCTTTCGGCCCGAAGCCTGCGGACGATCTCCCGTTCGTAGTCGGCTTTCGAAGGGTACTCTTTGGGGTTGAACGTAAAGGTCGGAATACCGTAACGGGCAGCCCGCTCGTTCACGAAAGCCCCCGGCTTGTCGCAGACCATGAGGGCAATGCGAGCCGCAATGCGCCCGTCGGCACAAGCCGCAGCCAATGCTTCGAAGTTGGAGCCGTTTCCGCTGGCGAATACTGCGATCGTCTTCATCGCCCTATCGGATTTCCACGCCCGGACGATCCGTCACCCGGCCGATCACCGAAGCTTTCTCGCCCTGTTTCTCCAAAATGGCGATCACTTCGGAAGCTTCATCCTGCGAAACCGCGATCACCATACCGATACCCATGTTGAAGATATTGAACATCTCGCGGTGAGCGATCTTGCCGTATTTCTCCAACAGGCGGAACACGGGCAGGATCTCCCACGTCCCCTCGTGAATCTCGATACCCTGGCCCTCGCTCAGGATGCGGGGAATGTTCTCGTCGAAACCGCCGCCCGTGATATGACTGATGCCGTGCACGTTACAGGCTCGGATCACTTCGAGCACCTGTTTCACGTAAATTTTGGTCGGCGTCAGGAGCACCTCGCCCAACACACGGCCGTCCAATTCGGGATAAGCCTTGCGAAGATCCAGTCCTGCATCGGCAACCACCTTGCGCACCAGGCTGAAACCGTTCGAATGGACACCGCTCGACGCGATACCCACCAACACGTCGCCCACACGCACCTTCGTACCGTCGATCAGGCGCGACTTCTCGACCACGCCGCACGTGAAGCCCGCAATATCGTACTCGCCGCCGGCATACATGCCCGGCATCTCGGCCGTTTCGCCGCCGATGAGTGCACAGCCGGCCTGACGGCAGCCTTCGGCCACACCCGCCACGATCGCTTCGATCTTCGCAGGCTCGTTGTGCCCCACGGCTACATAATCCAGGAAGAAGAGCGGCTCGGCCCCCTGCGCCAGCACGTCGTTCACGCACATAGCCACGGCGTCGATGCCGATCGTGTCGTGCTTATCCATCTCGAAAGCCAGCTTGAGTTTGGTTCCCACGCCGTCGGTACCGCTCACGAGCACCGGTTCCTTGACATTCAGCGCCGAGAGATCGAACATTCCGCCGAAGGCGCCGATGTTACCCATCACGCCCAACCGCGAGGTCGAAGCCACGTGTTTCTTGATGCGGCGCACCACTTCGTATCCGGCCTCGAGGTTCACACCGGCCTTTTCATAACTTTCCGCCATAACAATAGTTGGTTTTAGCTGTTTCCTGAATATTTCCACCCGATGTTTTCGAAATACGCATGCAGGACAGGTTCTTCCCTGACACAGCAGATCGAAAACGGAGCGGTTTGTTTAACATTTTTCTTTTTTGTTCGCCTCCTCGATCGTCCCGTAAAGCGACGTCGGATAATTGCCCGTGAAGCAGGCCATGCACAACTCGCAGCGATTGCCCGCCTTCAGCAAGGCATCGGGCGAGAGGTAAGCCAGCGAATCGGCTCCGATATACTCGCACGCCTCCGGAACCGACATACGGGCGCACAGCAGCTCCTCGTACGTCGAAGTATCGACACCGTAAAAACAGGGATTCTTGAACGGAGGGCTGGCGATGCGGACATGAACTTCCGTGGCCCCCGCCTCACGCAACAGACGCACAATGCGCCGGGAGGTGGTACCGCGCACGATCGAATCGTCGATCAGCACCACGCGCTGCCCCGAAACGATACCGCTCACCGACGAAAGTTTCATCCGCACGCCCTTCTCACGCATCGACTGCGACGGCTGGATGAAGGTACGGCCGATGTATTTGTTCTTGATAAGTCCCATCTCGTAGGGAAGACCGCTCGCTTCGGCGTATCCCATGGCAGCGCTCAAACTCGAATCGGGCACTCCGACCACGATGTCCGCGTCTGCCGGCGCCTCCTTGTAGAGCAAGCGTCCCGACTCCTTGCGGAAGGCGTGCACGTTACGGCCCTCGATGTCGCTGTCCGGGCGGGCGAAATAGATGTATTCCATCGCACACATCATGTGGCGCTTGAACATCGAATAGTCGCTGCTGCGGATGCCGTGCCGGTCGATCGTAACGATCTCGCCGGGCTCTACGTCACGCACGAATTCGGCACCCACCACCTCGAAAGCACAGGTTTCGCTGCTGACGACATAGCCGTCTCCCAACTTGCCGATCGAAAGGGGCCGCAGACCGTGTTTGTCACGGCAGGCATAGATGCGGTTAGCCGTCATCACCAGAAACGCGAACGCTCCTTCGAGCATATTGAGCGCCTCGATGATCGAATAGATACGGGGCCGGTTGTGGTTGCGTACCTCCTTTTTGATAAGATGGGCGAACACTTCGCTGTCCGAAGTGGACTGGAAAAGACTGCCCTTGTTCTCCAGGTAGTTGCGCAGCAGATCCGCATTGACGATATTTCCGTTGTGGGCCAATGCGAAATCACCCGTATTATGATGGAACAGAAAAGGCTGTATATTCTCCGTTCCGCCGCCTCCGGCCGTCGAGTAGCGGACATGACCGATAGCCATGTCACCCGTAAGAGTCGATAGTTTCGCCTCGTTGAACACCTCCGTAACGAGTCCTTCGCCCCGGACACGCCGCATCGCCCCTTCCTTCGAAACGCTTACGATACCGCACCCTTCCTGCCCGCGATGTTGCAGGGAATGAAGGCCGTAGTAAGTCAGGTTAGCTGCGTCGGGCACTCCCACGACGCCGAAAACGCCGCACTCCTCGTGCAGCTCCCGGTCGCAGATCGGCTGCATTATGCTCTCTTTGTGCATCGGAACTTATTTGATTACTTTTTCCAGACGGGCCAGGATCTCCTCGTAAGCCTCGCGCACCTTACCCAAGTCACGACGGAAGCGATCCTTGTCGAGCTTCTCGTTGGTAGCCATATCCCACAGCCGGCAGGTATCGGGCGACACCTCGTCCGCCAGAACGATCTCGCCGTCCGACGTGCGGCCGAACTCGATCTTGAAGTCGATCAGGTTGATATTCATCTTGGCGAAAAGCTCCTTGAGCACCTCGTTGATCCGGGCGGTCATGGCATAAATCTGTTTCAGCTCGTCGTAGGTTACGACACCCAGCGCCACCGCATGATGATCGTTGATCAGCGGATCGCCCAGCTCGTCGTTCTTGTAACAGATGTCGAAAATCACGTTCGAAGGCTTCGTTCCCTCCTCGATACCCAGACGCTGGGCCATCGAGCCGGCGATGACGTTGCGGACGATCACCTCCAGCGGAATGATCCGCACACGGCGGCACAACTGGTCGCGGTCGTTCAGGGTCTTCACGTAGTGAGTCTTGATTCCCTGCTTGTTGAGATATTCGAAGATCAGGGTCGAGATCCGGTTGTTCAGCACGCCCTTGTTCTCGATCGTGGCCTTTTTGATGTTGTTGAACGCCGTCGCCGCATCCTTGTAGTGAATCAGGATCATATCCGGATCGTCCGTCAGGAAAACCTGTTTGGCCTTACCCTCGTAAAGCATTTCGCCTTGTTGCATAGTGGTTGGTATTTTATAATTGTTATTTTGTTTTCCGGAAATAGTTCACCGCATTCGTGAAGATGTCCTGCACCTTCTCTCCGGCGATGTTCTTAAAGAGGTTCTCCCCGTAACGCTCCGTATGGCCCATCTTACCGAGTATCTGCCCGTCGCGGCTCACGATACCCTCGATCGCATAGTACGATCCGTTGGGATTGTACGGGGCTTCGGCCGTCACGCGGCCTTCGGCATCGACATACTGGAACGCCACCTGCCCGTTCTCGAACAGCTCGCGGGCCAAAGGCTCGCTCACGACGAACTTGCCCTCGCCGTGGCTCACGGCGATCGAATGGATATCGCCCACCGAGAAACTCGACAACCACGGGGAGTTGGTCGTCGCCACGCGGGTCGAAACGATCTGCGACACATGACGGTTGATGTCGTTGCGGAAGAGCGTCGGCGACTCCCGGGTCACCAGGCCCAGCCGTCCGTAGGGCAGCAGACCCGACTTGACCAGCGCCTGGAAACCGTTGCAGATGCCCAGAATCAGACCGCCCCGGTCGAGCAGACGATGTATTTCCTCCGAAATATCCTTGTTGTTCAGCACATTGGCAATGAATTTACCGCTGCCGTCCGGCTCGTCGCCCGCCGAGAAGCCGCCGCAGAGCACGAAGATATGGCACGCAGCGATCGCCTCCTTCATCCGGCGGATCGAATCGAAAATAGCCTCCGCCGTCAGGTTGCAGAACACCTCGCTGCGCACTTCGGCACCCGCCCGGCGGAAGGCCTTCGCGGTGTCGTAGTCGCAGTTGCTGCCCGGGAATACGGGGATGAAGACCTCCGGACGCTCGACCGCCTCGCCCGGATAGGTGAAGCTGCGGGGAGCCGGCATCGCCTCCATGACCGGCGCATGGTTGATTCCCTTATCGGGATAAACCGTCGCAAAGCGTTCGGTATTGGCCCGGTAAAGCTCCTCGAGCGGCATTTTTTCGCCGTTGATCGTGAGCGCTCCCTCCGCCTCGGTATGTCCCAGCAACTCGGCGGCCGGAAAATCGAGCGGCTCGGTGCTCTCCACCACGATCGAGCCGTAGGAGTTGTCGAACAGCGTCGCTTCATCCACCTTGACATCGGCACCGATGCCGTTGCCGAAAGACATCTTGGCCAGCGCTTCCGCCACACCGCCGAAGCCGACGGCATAGCCCGAAACGATCTTGCCGGACTCGATAGCCGAACTTACGAAATCGAAATTCCGCTTCAACGCCCCGGTATCGGGCATATGGTTTTCGAGCGGGGTATGACGCACTAGGTAAATCGAATGGCCCGCCTTCTTGAAATCGGTCGAGATGACGCGTCCGGCATCGACAGTCGTAATACCGAAGGCCATCAGCATAGGCGGGACGTTGATCTGCTCGAAGGTACCGCTCATCGAGTCCTTGCCGCCGATCGAGGGCAGTCCCAGTTCGACCTGCATCTTCAGGGCACCGAGCAGCGCCCCGAGCGGCTTGCCCCACGTACGGGGCGACTTGGTCATGCGCTCGAAATACTCCTGATAGGAATAGCGCATCTTATCGTAGCGGGCACCCGCCGCCACGACTTTGGCCGCAGCGTCCACGACGGCATAGGCCGCACCGTGGTAGGGACTCCACGACGCCAGGAAAGGGTTGTAGCCGAAGGCCATAATGCTGGCCGTATCGGTATATCCGTCCGTCGGCAACTTCTGCACCGACACTTGTGTTTCCGAACGTTGCGTACGACCGCCGAAAGGCAGCAGCACGGTCGAAGCGCCGATCGTAGAATCGAACATCTCGATCAGCCCCTTCTGCGAGAGGACATTGTCGTCCGCCAGGTTCGCAAGCATCTTTTCGCGCAGCGTACCGCCCTTCACCTCGCGGCGGAAAGGATCGCGTTCCTCGACCGCACCGATCGCGGCCTGGGCATAGTGCTTGGCCCCTGCGCTGTCGATGAACTCGCGCGAAAGATCGACCACTAATTTGCCCTTGTTGTACATCCGCATACGGCGCGAGTCCGTCACGTCCGCCACATGGGTCACTTCGATATTCTCCTCGGCGCAGTAGCGCTTGAACTCCTCTTCGGCACTCGCTTCGATCACAACGGCCATACGCTCCTGCGACTCGCTGATCGCCAGCTCCGTCGCATTCAGACCGCTGTACTTGGTCGGCACGCGATCGAGGTAAATATCCAGGCCGTCGGTCAGCTCGCCGATGGCTACGCTCACACCGCCCGCACCGAAGTCGTTCGACTTCTTGATCAGGCGCGTCACTTCCGGACGGCGGAACAGCCGCTCCAGCTTGCGCTCTTCGGGGGCGTTGCCCTTCTGCACCTCACTGCCGCA
>OHFQ01001252.1_pt1 | contig 10087 bp, 10 predicted proteins | sample 1567581 | NCBI WGS metagenome assembly OHFQ01 (sample SAMEA3879559, study PRJEB24766) | human gut metagenome | biome: human-associated habitat; feature: feces | place: USA | collected 1985/1987 | reverse complement strand
ATTAAGTCCTACTTTCTTTTTATTCATTCCCTATAGTATATTATACAATATTTCTATCTTGCCTATCTATAATTTAGATAATAAGGCCACACACTAAGAAACCAACAAATCATCTTTCAATAATTTTATTCAATTTATCATACCATTCCTTAGAGATACGTTCTATTGAAAAAAAACGACTATGTCTATATGCAATCAAACTCATTTTCTGGCACAATATTCTATCATTCATCAGCCTTTCTAATGCATTAGCCATAACATTTGCATTAAACCCATCCTTATGAGAATAAGGTACAATGATACCATTTTCTCCATCTACCAATAAATCATATATTGCAGAATAACTACCTAACACAACAGGGATTACCCCAAAACTCATAGCTTCAGCCACAACTAGACCAAATCCTTCGTATTCAGAAGTCAGTATCAATATTGATGCTATCTCATAATAAGAACGAGGATACTGAAAGCCCTCAAATCGAACATTTTTAAGTTCAAGTTTCTGTACCATATGCTCAATATTGTCACGCTCAGGTCCATCGCCTACAATCCTTAATATCCAATCAGCATGTTTATGTTCCAACAATGACCATGTTTCAATAATACGTGATACTCTTTTTTGAGTGTAATCAAGACGTCCAACAAAAACAAGCTCCTTTTTTTTCCTCTCAAAATCATAATTATAATCCGATATATCTATAGTTATAGGATTGGTCTGTACAATTAGCCGATCTGCCTTTCTTATCCCAGTAAACTTCTTGAACCCTTCTACAAAACTCTGAGATAAAACCATATATCTATCGCTATTTCTATAAACATATCGCATACTAGCAGCTGTTATTTGCCTATACAACCAATATTTCATTTTTAATCCTAGATATACAACTATATTTCGGTTTTTCTCCATTGCTATCTCCACATCTTTTAACCGCCCATTAGTAGAAGGATCATTATGATATACTGCTATTATTTTTACAGGTATTCCTCTCGAAGCCTTTTTTAAGACATAAGCAGGAATAAAAGGAAGTCCCCATTGATTTATAACAATTTGAATTTTCTCATCAATAAGCACTGTTCTCAATGCATTAATATTACATTTGGACAAATTAAAACCAACCCCATATACAAGTTTCACATTTTCATCTAAACGCGACACAAGTGAAGTTTTTCCTTCAGAAAAAGTCCATATAACTACTTTATGCCCTTCCTTTTGAAATTTGTTTGCAAGCGTTGTTGTTACAACTTCCAGTCCTCCAACTTCAAAAGATTTCAATAAAAACAAGATGTTCATTTAAGTTTATTATTTATGAACAGCATTAATCAAAATAATGCTTCACTTTTAATATCAAAAAAAAGACTGTCATTTTAATACGATGAATGAAAGCCCTCGGTCTGCTTACTCCATATTTAACAAGAATCTGATAACGTTCTGCTAGTGAAGCTATATTGTCCGTACTGAGTCCTCCTAATGAAAAAACAGCAATCATATCAGAACATCGATTAGCTTTCATTCCAACAAAAAAGGCATGATTTATCAAATCATAATCTGCAAGTATCTTATATTTCAGATCGTATCCTCCCAGACGCTCTATAGCATCACGCTTCATTATAATAGCCTGATGACTTGCAGGTAATGAAAATGGCATTTCTTTCTCCCAAAAAGACGCTTCTTTATCTTTCGTACACTTACTCCTGTATTTCATTCTTATCCCACCATAAACTAAATCCACACCATCCGCATACTCCATTAAACTTTTTATACCATCCGGTAACAACTCATCATCACTACCTAAATAATAAATCCATTCACCTTGTGCTTTCTGCCATCCTTTATTAAAAGCATCAAACACACCTTTATCCGGTTCTGAAAATACTCGAAAACGATTATCTTTATCTGCGAAATATTTTACTTTTTGTATCGTATCATCTTGAGACATACCATCTATTATAAGACATTCCCAATCCTGAAATGATTGCTTTTCAACACTACACAAAGCTTTCTCGATAGTAGGTCCTGCATTATAAGCAGCTATAATTATTGAAACCTTTGGATTCCTCATACCTTTTTTACTGAAGTATATACAACGCCATAATTAGGCATATAATGGTTAAACAAAGCATAATAGACACAATAGAGAAAAACACTATTAGTCCAAAATTCATAGCTAATACTGAGAAGAAGAAATATTAACGCAAACAATATCGTTCCTTTTTTATTGAATACCTTTATAATCAAAGCAGATGATTTAATCAACAAACCATAGAAAAATAGTCCCATGAATACTCCATACATACTAAATATCTGTATTACACCGTTGGCTAGCCACACCTCTTTACCATCAAACAATGCACTCATAGAAAATGCGTTTTCATTCACATTATACCCTAGCCAAAAATCATTTAAAAAGTTCTGTAATTCCAAATAAGCACCAGTTATTCTTTGCGGAGTAATTGACTCCACCCCCCTGTCAAACATCCACTGCATATCACGTATCTCTTGTTCATAATCCATAAGCGAAACTAATTTCCCCCCCATAAAAGACATTCCCCAGACAACAGGTATCAACAAGCATCCAGCGATAATCATTGTCACCCTATATGCCGTAGATTTATTATACACATAATATAGCACAAGAGAGAAAGAGGCTATAATACCCGTAGTGGAAAGTGTAGAAACCAATCCTGCCATTAGTATATAAAAAGAACGGTTTTTCCTCCATGAAAGAGACATATTATGAAGTGATAGATTAAGAAACATGGCAAATACAAGAAAGCAAGAAAAACGTCCTGCCTCCCATGTAAATCCAATATTACGTTTAATCATTAACCCTTCCACTGTTTGATTGCCAATACCTACTACAAATATATTGGCACGCATGGTAGCCGCATTATCTACTACAGAGACAGAATCCATTACTTCTCCAATTAAAGATGGCATTATAACATACCCTCCCCATACAATTAATGAAAGTATACACAAATGAACTAATACCTTTTCTGCATAAATAAAAAACTCATACTGTTTAAATAAATTAAAAGCTATATAAGCTATGACAGTACTAATAAGAATACCAAAATAAATCGTTTGAACTCCACCATATTTTATACAGATAGCGCTATACCATAGCGCAAATATGCCTAAAATTATATATAATGGTTTCAAACATCCTTTTCTACAATACTTCTGATAATAAAAAACTATGATGATTAAATATACACAAGTCATAACCATATTATCAGGGGCTATTTTCAACAGTTCTGTAGTCTTCGCAGACCATAAAATCATCATAAGCATAAAAAAATACTTATAAGGATTTCTATATTGTAAAAGTGCATAATCTAATATTGCATTCATTTGATACCCTATTGCTTCAAAAGTTCTTCAAGGCTTTCAAACACAATTTTGCCCATTACTCTTTCGATCTTCGAAGAATCAAAATAAGTAGAACCACTTTCCATTTTTAAATCACGTTCCGGCCAAGAAATAAAAGAAATTTCTGCTTTATAATAACTTGCAATAATTTCAGCTGCATTTCTCAATGAGTACGTATGCCCACCTATATTATAAATTTCGCCATCACTCACTCTTTCCATTCCAACTTCTACAATTTGCTTACACAAATCATGCATAGACGTGAATGTCCGTTTTATAGAGCCATCACCATAAAGGGTAATACGTCTATCATTTGATGCTTGACGGATAAAAAATCCTATAGTTCCAAATGAATAATCATCGCTAAACATATTACCAAAAGGTACACAAATTCGAAATATAGTATAAGGAATATCAAAATTTTGCCTATAAGCATAAAGCAAATTCTCACAAGCTATCTTATTTACAGCATAAATCGTCTTTGTTTCTTTTTCATCATCTTCTTTCAAAGCTTTGTCGGCACCTTTATATATTAATCTAGTCGAAGGGAATATTATTTTAGGACGATACTTAGACTCTCGAATGCAATTTAAGAGGTTTATCAAACCCATTTCATTTACATTAACAAAAATATTTGCCTTATCAAAACCTACATAAGTTCCTGTCAGACCCGCAAACATAAATATATAATCCACTTTTAAATCTATTATTCTCCTAACAGATTCAAAATCAGTTAAGTCACACCTATGATAATTAACATCTTCACTTTCAACTACATCATAGCAAACTACATCATTCTTTTTCTGTTTTAAATAATATTCTAAATGCTTGCCTATATACCCCTTAGATCCTATTATTGCACATTTACTCATTTTCTTATCTATTTGCTTAGTCGCTCAATATCATCTAGTCCACGACTTTGAAATAATATATCAACATAATGCTTTTCACGTGCATTGTCGTCATTGCAGATACGATAAAATTCCTCCATAGCACCTACAAAATGATTATACGCTGGACAATGAATTTCTTCTCTATTTCCTTGAGTTTCAACAACAATAATTGTTTTATCTTCTGGTTTAGGAGTGAACGCACGTAAAACTGAAATTTTACCAATACTACCCCATATTTCATAATTACATTGATAGAAATTATCAAAACCAAAAGATATTTCTGCACTTAACTTACCATCTTTCAACAATGCTGTTCCAAAAAGACTAGTACCATACTCATTATAACAAACATTGGAAGACATTACCCCAAATCTATTGTCGTTCAAAAAATTTACAGCTCTCAATACATAACCAGCCACATCTTTCAAAGCTCCTCCTCCTATCTTATTGTCATAACGGAAATTAGCTAAGTCACTAAATGGAGGAAAACCGAAAGAAGCACGAATCAATCTCATTTCACCAATAACATTGCTCTTTAATAAATCTTTTACCACCTGATGCTGTTTATGATACTGAAACATATATCCTTCCATTAAAGCGACACGATTCAGTTTAGCACAGGTTACCATATCTTCAGCATCTATCCCATTCATAGCAATAGATTTTTCTGCATAAACATGTTTACCATGTTCCAAAGCTTTTATAATCCATTCTTTATGTAGCCCTGTTGGTAGCGGTATATAAACAGCATCAATATCATCACGTAACACCAATGTATTATAACCCTCAATTGATTCACAAGCGAATCTATCAGCAAAACTTCTTGCTTTATCAGCTGTCCTACTAGCAACACCTACCAATTTAAATTTTTCGCCCAATTGCTGAATAGCAGGTATCACAAGTCGCTGTGCAATATCAGCACATCCCATAACACCAATTCGAATCTTCTTATCCATATATAAATTATTATTTATAGAATTGAACAGCAGACAATAAACTACGTGCCGCAATGTTTAAGAAGTTATTATAATTCACTAAACAAAGCATTTGATTAAGGGTCATCCAACAATAATTTTCTTCAACTTCAACAGAAAAATCATCATGCACCTCTACAATGATGTTAAGATTCTGCTCTTTAAAAAAACGTCCACCTTCTTCCGACTGATAAGCTTGATACCAGATATCTTTAATATCAGCATTTAAGAAATTATCAATATACGGAATACTATATTCATTCTGACCATTACGGTAATTTCCGGTAAGACATTGCACGGTAGGGGCAAGTTCCACAATATCAAAATTTCCACATTCTAATTTTGCCTGTACCAGGAAATGATAGATTCCATTAATTTTTTTTACAAGAAATCCCATAATACCTTCTTGTGCCGCCTTAACCATAGGCTGATCCCAATGGGTCACTTCTCTATTACCGATTGAAACATCAACACCAATCACAGAAAAATACTTTTTATCTTTATGCTCGATCACATTACCATCATAAATCCAATTATTCATTTCACTAAGTCCAATCTTGTCAACATTCAATTCATATTTAAACTTTAACGATGTTAGCCATCGAATGATAGAATTCATGGTATTATAATGGTTATCACTGCTCAATACAGAATAAAGAAAAGAATCAGAATGTCCCAAGTTAGTATCCAAACGAAAGACGGAAAGTAGCTGCAAATCTTTTTCACTATAATTACCATATTGTATACAGGAAATAACAGTACGAGTATCCATATTTACAACATTAGGATAAGTAAGCAATTCTTTTATTTGCCCTAAAGATGCCCAAACGAAATTCTCATATACAGGCAATTCTTCGTTTTCATCCACTTCTACAATAATATTTCTATTCCGCTTCTGATAAAAACGGGCACCCTGTTCTGACTGTAATTGATCAACTAAGATTTCAACTTTCTTCTCACCTGTAAAATATTCCAAATATAGTGGAGAGCGCCCTTTATGCACCCTAGTGTAATTACTTCTTGTAGCTTGAAGGGTAGGAGACAACTGGATAACATTAAGATTACCAGGCTCTATTTTTGCTTGAAGTAAAAAATGTAGTACATTTTGTTTTCTTTGTACTATAAAGCCAAGAAAACCTATCTCAGGCTGATTGATTATAGGTTGGTCCCACTGTGGAACCAATCCATAGTTAGTTGACACTCTTATACCTTGAATGGAAAAAAACTTTCCAGTAGAATGGGATATTTTATCGTTTTTATCAGTCCAATCCTTTAAATTCTTAAGGGGGATCTGCTGAAGATGGTAACAAATTTCATTATTTTTTTTCTTCATCCATGAAAGGATATCTTTTGTAGACATACAACAACCACGATGTATGGCAGAAATTAAAAAGTTCAATTGTGGATTTAGCATCTTTTCCTCCTTATGTTTTTAATTATATTCTTACTTATCAAGCACATTGTTCTCTTTACTAATCTCAGCTTATTCCTTAATCCGAAATCCTTCAATCTATGAAGAACAATTACAATCGGATACTCATTTTTCATTTTTACCCCAACATAACGGGCACCTCTTACTTCTGGATACCCCCAAATACCGAATTGGGTAGGATCTTTATGCGGAGAAACATTATATTTCTTACATAATAGGCTAAAACAAGACTGATCCATTCGATGATTCTGAAATGTTTCAATCTGTTTTCCTATATTTTGGGCAGGATTTATTAAATCGGGATTACAACAATTATTCAGCCATTCTTCCACAAACATTATGCTTCTCATCGATTTGCGAAAAGCCATGAATGAAGCTTGATATTGAAAAGAATTTTTATAGACCTCTTTATCCATATCCATTATATCAAAAGCCTCACTCTTTGTCCAATCAGCTTCAATATAAGGGAGACAAGTAGCATAAATATCATCATCCATCACTTTCTCTATCATCCTCACATCACTGATAAAAAAAGCTGCAGCATCCAAATAAAACAATATATCACCTTCAGCACATTCTTCTATCAATGCTTTATGAATAAAATAAGGTTTCCAAAGCCACAATCCTGCTCCTTGTTTTATTGAAAGTATAGTATCATTCCGTTTTCTGAATTCTGTATCAATCATTGTTTCAAAGTCATAGGCCAAGACTTTGTCAAATCCTCCCCTCTTTTTTGCCATCAGTACATTATAGTCCATCGAACTACGATATAAAGAATTAGAGGCTGTTATAAACACATACATTTCTATCTATCTGATTTTCACCAACTTGTTATAAATATCCAATATATTATTTACTATTACTTTAGGAGAATGACGAAGCAATGCCCTTTTCCGTCCTTTTTCCCCTAAAGACATAGAAAGTTCCACATTCTCTAATAACAATTTCAGTTTAGCAGCTATCATATATATATCATGTGATGGAACTAATATGCCATCTTCCATATCAGTAATAAGGGAAGATACTCCACCCACATTAGTAGCAATAACAGGAATCCCCAACACCTGCGCTTCACACACTGTATTCGGACTGTTTTCTATATAGGAAGGATGTACAAATACATCAGCAGACATAACCACGTCAACCAATTGTTTAGCATCAATGACTCCTCGTACAGATACATTGACTTCATTAAGTTTGATGTCTGTCAACCGGCTCATATAATCCAAATCATCAATACCATATACTTGCCATTCAAAATTATCTCCCCAAAATTTCTTTAATACCTCCGCAGTCTTTAATATCACATCTCCTCCTTTGTAGATAGCAGGAGAGATCACTGATACAATCACTTTATGAATATTATTGCGAGGTTGCCACATACGGCAAGAATTATATATATAGGGACGAAGCATTTCACTACAATAAAAATATGTAGCTTGAGGAGCCATAAGAGCTGCATTAGAACGATCCCAGCATGTACGTCCCATTAAATAACGACTATTTTGAAAAATTTCAAATTCACGTTTGATATATCGATTAAGGTTTATCTGAGAAATAAGCTTACGTGGATCATGGATAAAATATTTCATCCATGAAAGTCCAGCTGGAAGCCAAAATTCTTTATAACACCCCAATATTCCCTGTAAATGAATAACGACTGGAATATCTGTCATTTTAGATACCATCCCATAAGATAACTCTGTACCAAATACATGAATGATATCAGGTTTAGATCTATCGACCACTTCTTTTATTCTTTCATATTCAGCCTTTTGCTTGCGATTATAACAGATAAATGGCTTTAACATCCTCTTTATACCGTAATAGACTACTCCATCTACATTGTCTTGCATATTGCAATGCCATGGAAAAGCCACCTCTATCACCACATCAGTATTAGGATTATTAATTAGTGCCTGTTGCAATGATGCCACCCATCCTCCCCCATTATAAGTATTTTTATTAGCATATAATGACGTGCCACCTGTAAACCATAATATTTTCATTTTATCGTATTGATTACAAAGTAAATACACCATAACGCGTACCCATTATAACTAAACAGTTACGCCATATGTTTTTAATTTTAAATCTGATTTCTACTAAACTTCACATTATATACACTCTCGTTTTTTTTCATAGCAGCCATATGACAACATGAAAGTATAACAAAAGAACTCCTTATTCCCATTCATTACACAAATGAGAATATCCTCTATATACAATCTAAAATATAGTTTATTCATTTTGCAACTTTCAGACAAACAATACAACTCAGAAACCACCATCAAGTGTTTACAGACCTTCTTTTCAATATAAAGAATAGCTAAAAACTATCAATATATAAATGGTTCTAATTACCATATCTAATTTATTTTTTCATGTAGCAACTTCAATGATGAAAAAATAGCAGTTTCAAGCATCTTACCACTTTTGATTCTTTTTGAATACTCATATACACTACTTTGAATATTTACCAACTCATCTATAGTAAGTGACTTTATCGTCTTTTCTATATCTTTTAAAGAATCTACACAAATACCTAGCTTGTATTCTTTTACATAACTAGCTAATGCACTTTTAGACCATACTACAACAGGGCGATTTGCTGCTAAATACAAAGAGAACTTAAATGGTGAATTAATTTTAAGATACTCACCATATTGACCTGTACAAGAATCAACAGACTCCCCATCCCAAACAAGCCCCCAATTTCCTTCTATTGAATCAAATCTATCAGCTGCAAATTTCCCTTTATATTCCACTCCCTCAGTATTAGGGATGTTATCACTATATGCACCATAAAGAAACATTTTGAATTCATTATTAAATCCTACGTCTTGCAACCTCCTCAAAAACAAACTTTTATCCAAATTACCTGCATATATAAGATTTATATTAGCAGCAGAATCGTTACCTATCATCTCAATGCTAGATAAATAATCAAAAAAAGCTAATTTAATCAATTTGCTATTTGGGCACTTATCAATACAACTTATTTTTTCCGCCATTTGATGGGTGTGAACAATAATTACATCTGCCAAATCCAGTATTATTCTATCCATCTTTATAGGTTTTATTCTCTTCTGACGAATCGTTTCTATATCATGTAACAAAACAACAAATTTACACCTTCTACTTTTGAAAATAAGCAATATGAATTTTGCAAAATGGTAATTAAAAATGATAAAAGGATACATATTGATACTAACAATAAAATTTGGTTCAACCAAAAAAGTATAGTCCGGAAATATCGAATTTTAGACCTTCCCAATATTCTTGAATTGAAAATAAAAGGTTTAAAACCAAGACGAATTGCAGTAGTAATAGTATCATTACGAGGTTTAGAAGCTGCATTATACTTATTTTCGCTTATAAATCTACCATCTGTTATTTCAAACAATATGTGATT
>OHFQ01001250.1_pt1 | contig 10097 bp, 8 predicted proteins | sample 1567581 | NCBI WGS metagenome assembly OHFQ01 (sample SAMEA3879559, study PRJEB24766) | human gut metagenome | biome: human-associated habitat; feature: feces | place: USA | collected 1985/1987 | reverse complement strand
GGCGTTTTCTTCCTTTAACATCTGCCAGCCTTTCAACTGATACTTTGTGCCTTTTGTAAGTCCGTCTAATTTGACAGTATCAACGATTGTTACCTCTTTTCCTGCAAGGATAGTCTTTTCGCCGTCTTTGCTGGTTGCTGTGGTATGGATAGAGATTTCTTTTTCGTATTCATCAGTTAAAGTCCCTAAATCAATCACAAGGTTATTTCTTGATACTACGATTTCAAAAGGTGGGATAAGTTCAAAGCCTTTGTTGCTATCGCAACGCATTTCTTCAATGATGTAGGTATCATAAGGTAACGCACCCTTGTTGTCGTCTGGTTCAGAAGTTCCAAACCACACACCGTCCTCGCTGGTCTTGCCTGCGTTGGTATTGTGCTTATGAGAAGCCCAGTCAGCAGAAGTGGAGAATTGCCCGTTATCATCAGTTACCACTACATGATTTTCGCCCGTCGTCTTGCTTGTGATCCTAAAGGGAACATCAGCAAGACGCTTGTGTGTGCCTGCACCGATTTTTACACCCTCAATATCTCCACGCTTAATCTGATTATAGATAGAATGGGCTTTTTCGGTTAAGTCCACGATTTTTCCATTTTCTGTGATTGTAAAATCAATCGGCTTTGCACCGTCAGTTAAGTAACCGTTGGGAGCTTCACTTTCAACGATACGGAATTTTCCATAAGGTAAGAGGTCAGCAGAAGTAGAAGCGACACCCTCAATATCGGTACGAATTGTCTTTACCACTTCATTTTTCTTGTATAACTTGCCCTCAACCAATACTGCATTATCATTTAAGGAAATGATGTCAAAGGCAGTATCTTTCAAAGTGGCACTTCCTTGTGGCTTTGTATCGCCCGTTTCTAAATCTCGTTTCTGAATTTTGACACCGCCACGGATAACCTTGTCTGATACGGAAAACTGGTTACTTCCAGATAATACGGCAAGGTCGCCGTCCTCGGTAATCTGTGTTACATATAAGCCTTTTATCTGTTCGGACTTATCGCCAGCCTGCATATATGCACCCTCTAACAAGTAGCCGTTTGGAGCTTTTGTTTCTTCTACGGTTAGTGTTCCAAGTGGAAGAACCGCCTTGCCGTCCTGCATATAGAAGCTGTCGCCAGATACCTTGTATGCGTCCGCTAATTTTGTGATGTAATGAGTTGTCCCGTCGCTGTCTGTTTCAGCGATTGTCTTTGTAACCCATGTACGAGTAGCTTCGGCAGGGAGATTGTCTTTATTGTAGAAGCCAGCATAATACTTCCATGTAAATTCCGCACCTGCTAAAGAAGCGTTCCCTTGCGGATTGTCTTTCTGTGTTTCCATATCAATCTTGAAAAGCTCAATCAAAGTGTCCGTTACTTTTGGTGTATCTGATACATTCAAAGTTGCTGTTTCGCCAGCTTTGATTGTTAATGGATAGATTGTCTTATCCACTTTATATCCTGCTGGTGCGGATAATTCCTTGATATAGACTGTGCCTGCTTTTACCTCTGCAATATCTGTATTTCCGTTTTCATCAGTCGTAAGGGTGGCAAGCTGTTTCGTGCAGTCCTTATCAGCAAAGACACCGTATGTCGCACCAGCGATAGAGTAATTCCCGTTACCGTCTGTAATGCTGGTATTACTGGAAGTCTTTTGCAGTTTCGCATTTCCGACATTCAGCTTCGCCCAGAATTGTCCCAATTCCTGCCCCTCGCCAGAGTAGATATAACCGCCACATTCATAGCGTCCTTTATTTTCTTTGACAAAGGCTCTTGCACCAGAGAAAACTTCGTCCTGCGTTGCCTTTGGAATTTCATCATAAGAAGCTCGCACGTTATCACATTGCCAGCCAAGATGTACGCTCAATCTCTGCCAGACGACACATTGTTCCAACAGATAGACTTGTTTGTAGTTAAATTCCTTGTGAGCTTCGCCATACTGTTTGACATACTCTAAAGATAACGCCACATCTGAAATCTGGTCGGCACTCATGCGTGAGCTTGCGTCAGCTCTGGTCTTGTAGCCATTCCTAAAATCTGTGTTAATGTCGATACAATAGGCTGTTTCGCCCTCAACTTTCATCATGCCCTCATTGAATGTCGAACCGATAGAACCGTCATTCATTACTTTTTCAATGATACCGACACGCTCTGCACTTTCCGTCCAGTATTGCTTACTTTCTGCATGGACGGGTGTAGTCGGTAAAGCAGTAACGACAGTTGCAAGAGCTAAGAAGCCCGTACACAATCGTTTTAACATCTTTTTCATAAATCTAATGCTCCTTTCATTTTGGGTAATAAAATAGCCGTCCAATAAGAACGGCTGGAAATAGAAAAGGAACGTCATGTTAGGCATTCCATAGTCTATAAAATATTTAATTTTTTCTTGTTTCAATACTGATGTGTTGTACCATAATATCTTTGCATATCTAGGAAAACTTGCGTATCAAGGCTCATTCGTTAGTAGTAAATAAGTAGTAAATTGATGTGTTTGTTTCCTTGAAAATGCTGATAGATACTGTGTTTTAGCGGATAATCAGATTTTTATTGTGTTTTTGATGTAATAAACATGTATAATATGATAGGAGCATATAATGGACAAAATTCTTGTTGTTGAGGATGATAAAACAGTATACAGTGGCATAAAAAAGCTTCTCGAATTGCAGCATTATAGTGTGGTAATTGCACAAAACGGTATGGAGGCTTTGGAAAAAATAGATGAATCGTTCAGCCTTGTAATAATGGATATAATGATGCCACAGTTGGACGGCATTGAAACCTGCAGGAGAATGCGTGAAAGACACAGTGTTCCGATATTGTTTTTATCAGCAAAATCGGAAGAGCTGGATAAGCTGGAAGGGCTTGAAGTGGGCGGTGACGATTACATGACTAAGCCATTTTCGAACATGGAGCTTATTTCAAAGGTTAAAGCTCTTATCAGACGATATCGGGTATATGACAGCGGAAGTGCAAATCGCACAAACAAGGATGAATCTATAGAGGCAGATGGACTTAAACTGTTTACGAATCGAAACAAGGTTGAGTTTAATGATAATGAGATAAAATTAACCGGAAAGGAATATGAGATACTAAAATTGCTGATGAAAAATCCGGACCGGATATATACGATTGAGATGATATACGAGATGGTATGGGATGAGGCTTTTACATATAATGCAAAGAATACTGTTATGGTACACATTAAAAATCTAAGGAATAAGCTTATAAAAGCATGTGGTGATGCATGCATACACACAGAATGGGGAAGAGGATACCGTTTTGAGAGATGATTTAAAGAGGGTAAAGAAAAAGCTGTTTTTGACATTTGCAATTGCGATTATAGGGACATGCGTTGTTTTTGGACTATTATATTATCTGGGAATTGATTTGCTGAACAATTATATTGAAGGTACATCTCATTTAATATACGATAATGAAAAGCCATATATAGATGAGTTTCAACAGTATGTGACGGATAATGATATAAGTACTACAGATGTCGAGCAATATGATGAATGGATGTCGGATCATGATATTGCGTTTTATAGTGTTCAGGAAATGGGGAAGGTAATATACAATAAATCAAATGTAGATAAGCTTATATCTCCGGCTAAAAATATGTATGATTACCGATTTACAGGAAGCTATGAGCTGCCTGTTCAGTTCGCCGATATAGAAGCGAAAGTATTTATATATACAGGATTTACGATAAAATATTATATAGCTTTAATGATTTTTGATGTGGGATTTTCTCTTATGATGGGAATTGTATTTGTGTATCTACGCATCAGAAAAATTATAGCGGGCTATCAAACAGAGCTTGAAGCATCACAGGAACAGGAGAAAAAAGCGCGACAGGAAAAGGATGAACTGATGCGTAATATGGCTCATGACCTGCGTACGCCGTTGACCGGTGTTATGACATATGTTGATGTAATGAAGCTGGAGAATGAAGCATATGCCGAGAATATGAAAAATCTTAATTTTATAAGTGAAAAGGTGTTGGATATCAGGTCTCAGGTAGATAATCTGCTGGATTTTTCAATTGCCGGTTCACAAAGACCTGTTGAATTGGATGCATCAATGGATGTTGAGTATATATTTGGAGATTACCTCTCAGATGTGTGTGCTCAGCTTATGAAAAGCAATTATGAGGTTGATGCAGAAGGAATAAGCTTTAAGCAGGTAAAGGTTGCTGTTAATATGGCATTTTTGACCAGAATATTTTCCAATCTGACGGATAATATATATAAATATGCGGACAATAAGAAGCCTGTTGTTATGAAAACAGCTTTTACGAAAAAAATTTTTAGCGTTGAAATTGGCAATGGTGTATGTGACAATAAAACACTTCTTAAAAGTGCCGGGATAGGGCTTAAGAGCGTAGATGCGATGATGCAGCGCATGAATGGAAGCATGAGCTTTAAAAGGGAACATGGGAAGTTTTGGGTGAAGCTTGAGTTTCCGATTGTGAAGTGAATATTTTTTCATGAAAACCTCCATACTAAATAGAAAAGAAGTATGGAGGTTTTTATGAGCAAAAATATAGAGAATCATGATTCGGTGCTCTTGCTTCAGGATTGCATAGCGGGCTGTAAGATGGCGCTTGAGAGCATGGATGATATAAGAGAACACACAGATGACAAGCAGCTTCGTGAGCTGATAGACAAGTACTATGATGAGCACACCGGGCTGTCAGTGGATTGCAGGGATATGCTTGACAAAGCAGGTGCAGATATTAAGGAACCGGGTGTGTTTGCAAAGATGGCTGCGAAGCTGCAGACAGCAATGAAGATGGCAGTGAATGATGATCAGTCCCAGGCAGCAAAGCTACTGACGGAGGGCTGTAATATGGGCATAGAGACAATCAGCGGCAGTCTCAATGAATATCGCGATGCTGATTCAAAGAGTGTGGCAATTGCAGAGAGGCTCAGGACGCTTGAGGAAAAAATGGTGGGAGATCTGCAGCCACTATTATAAAAAAAATAAAAAAACGGCTGTTGTACTGATTTGGGTACAACAGCCGTTTATGCGTAGCTGTCAAGCATCATGCCTGAATAAATTGACGAAATATATGGTGTGTTGAAATTGTGTCCGGGATTCTTATATGCCACAACAACCTTCTGCACATAGTTCATAGGGTTGACTGTCACAGATTTTGCTTTGTCACCTATTGCATCCTTTAGTGCTGTAAGAGTGTTGAAGGTGTCATCAGCTCTGTCCGGACTAAGCGCACCGGCGAGGATATCGCGGTCAATAGTGAGCTTGCCGTCATCGTCTGTCATGAGACCGATGTAGGAAAGCTTTGACTGTGAGCCCTTTGTGATGGAGCTTATATCACGAAGCAGCCTTGTGGCATCTGCAGAGTCGTTCACTGAATAATCATCTGCCACGTCTATCATCTTATTGTATGCGTCAACCAGAGTCTGCACATTGTCGGCAACTGCATCGGAATTGGCCTTAAAACCGATGGCTGCGGCACCTGTATCTGTGGTCGGCTTTTTGAGCGTGAGCTCAAAGGTATTATTGATGGTAAAGGTGTTGGACAAGGATGAGTGCGCGGTGCCATTCAGCGAAAAGTCAGAGTTGTGGGCAGGGGATGATACCTTATCAATACCCAGCTGCTTCATCATGCTTATGGACTCTGCGTTAGCTGACGGAGCCACACTAAAGAGAGAATCCTCAGTCTCGCTGAGACCTGTCTGCATTGATGTAAGCTGAAGCGCTGCCTTGCCTGAGTCATCATGGACTATGTCTGCCTCGATGCCAAGACCGGATGCGTTTATGAGCCTCTTGAGCTTGTCCTGCACCTCGCCGTTTGTTTCACCGGTGCTCACTCCGAACTGGAACTCATAGGATGATGCATTGGTATTTATGTCAAAAGAATAGCTGCCCGGTATAAAGGACAGGGCCTTGCTGTCTAAGTAGCTGCCGGTATTGACCTGTGGTGCGGCGAGCTGCCTGACCTCTATATCAAAGCCGTCTGCTCCTTTATTCTCTGAGCCGTCACCCACGTAGCGCACGCCTACAGCATCCTCATTAGATGACTCCGCAACCTTCTTCTGGAAGGAGTCAGAGGAGTCTGCGTATTTATCAGAAAGCGAATCCACGGCATTTAAGATGGCCTTAGAGCTTTCCTTTATATCGATAGCATATTTCTTGGCCTCGGACATATTGGAAATCTTGTACAGAGGGGACTCTTTATTTGTCTTTATTATTCTGTTGTATATCTTGCGCAGATCGCTTTTCTTGTGCGAATCATAGCGCGATACCTCTTTATTGGCATAAGTGCTGGCATAGTAAGCGTAGGCACTGTCTATCTTTGCCATAAAGACCCCTCCTTTCATCCGTGAAAATCGTTTAATCCGTTAAATGGTAATCCTTTAAATATTATATTGTATAGCTGCGATTACTAATGCTTAACTGCAACTATAATAAGCTATGTAAAATTTTTAATTATCAAATCGTACTTATACACATATATTATATCGTCATAATTGAGGATTTACAACAACAAAATACTTGAAAAATTCAGATAAATGTACTATATTTAGTTATGTATCTGTAAGATTTATAAAAATTAATTGCTGCCGGACACAAAAAAAGTGCAGACAGCGGCACTGTTCAAAAGAATTTACAATAAATTTTAAAATAGCTATTGACGGTTACGGCTCAACTGTGATATAGTATACAGGCTTGGAAATAGGTCTTTTTTTTATGCCTTTTTTTAAGGGTACAAACAACAAAGAATTTAAACGGAGGTGGAAGTCGTGCGTACAAAGATTACATTAGCGTGCACAGAATGTCAGCGTCGTAATTACAACATGACAAAGGACAAAAAAACTCATCCGGACAGAATGGAAACCAAGAAGTATTGTAGATTCTGCAGAACTCATACAATGCACAAGGAAACAAAATAGTCTAGGAACTGAGTGAAGGAGTACATTATGGGACAGAATGAAAAAGTCGAAAAGGCTCCAAAAACAAGCTGGTTTTCAGGTCTGAAAGCTGAATTTCAGAAGATTATCTGGCCTGAGAAGCAATCGGTCATCAGACAGACCATTGCAGTACTGGCGGTTTCAGTAGTTACCGGTCTTATTATTGCGCTTCTTGACTGGGGCATCCAGCAGGGCGTAGATTTCCTTATTGGTTTACATTTTTAAAACGGAGGCAAAGTGATTATGACAGAAGCGAACTGGTATGTAGTTCATACCTATTCAGGTTATGAAAACAAAGTCAAAGCTAATATTGACAAAACAATCGAAAACAGACATCTTGAGGACCAGATCCTTGAAGTACGTGTTCCGTTGGAGGACGTCACAGAGGTGAAGAACGGTGTTCGTAAACAGGTTTCCAAGAAGATGTTTCCAGGCTATGTTCTTATTCATATGATTATGAATGATGATACATGGTACGTTGTACGAAATACCAGAGGCGTAACTGGATTTGTAGGTCCGGGAAGCAAACCGGTTCCTCTCACAGAAGCCGAGATGAGACCTTTGGGTATTAAGACGGGAAACGTGGTAGTTGATTTTGCTGAGGGTGACATGATAGTCGTTATCGGCGGTGTCTGGAAGGATACAGTCGGTGTTATCACAGCTATGAATTATCACAAGCAGACAGTTACAATTAATGTAGAGCTGTTCGGTCGCGAGACACCGGTAGAAGTAAGTTTCGCAGATGTTAAGAAAACAAATTAAGGAGGCAATTCCAAATGGCAAAGAAAGTAGAAGGATACATTAAATTGCAGATCCCTGCTGGAAAGGCAACTCCAGCTCCTCCAGTTGGACCTGCACTTGGACAGCACGGTGTAAACATCGTAGAGTTCACAAAGCAGTTTAATGCAAAGACAGCCGATCAGGGCGACTTAATTATCCCTGTAGTTATTACTGTATATGCAGACAGAAGTTTCAGTTTCATTACTAAGACTCCACCTGCTCCGGTATTAATCAAGAAAGCTTGCAAGATTCAGTCTGGTTCAGGCGAGCCAAACAAGAAGAAGGTTGCTAAGATCACAAAGGCACAGGTTCAGGAAATCGCTGAGCTTAAGATGCCTGACTTAAACGCAGCTTCACTTGAGTCTGCAATGAGCATGATCGCTGGTACAGCAAGATCAATGGGTGTTGAAGTGACCGAATAACACTTAGCGAAGCCAAGCGCATAACGCGCAGGCTGAGGTTAGTGTGAGGTCGTTCTCTGAGATTAGCGAAAGCGAGCCCGCCTTTTGGGCGAAGCTTGAACTTAGCGAAGAGAACATACCCCTAAAGAAGTTACAAATTTATGTAACCTAAATTAAATTAGAATAACAAAGAAACGTAAATGTGGGAGGGCCCTCTCCCGATATTACCACCAGGAGGTTATTTTTTCATGAAAAGAGGAAAGAAGTATCAAGACGCTGTTAAGGCATTTGATAAGAAAGAGCAGTACGATGTTGCTGACGCTATCTCTATCGTAAAGAAAAATGCTACAGCTAAATTTGACGAGACAATCGAGCTTCATCTTAGAACAGGCTGCGACGGACGTCACGCAGAGCAGCAGATCCGTGGTGCGGTTGTATTACCACACGGAACAGGAAAAACAGTTAAGGTTTTAGTTTTCGCTAAGGGAACTAAGGTTGACGAGGCACAGGCAGCAGGAGCTGACTTCGTTGGAGGCGAGGAGTTAATTCCAAAGATCCAGAACGAGGGATGGTTAGACTTCGACGTTGTAGTTGCTACACCTGATATGATGGGTGTTGTTGGTCGTTTAGGACGTGTCCTTGGACCAAAGGGCTTAATGCCAAACCCAAAGGCAGGAACAGTTACTATGGATGTAACAAAAGCTGTTAACGATATCAAAGCCGGTAAGATTGAGTACAGATTGGACAAGACAAACATTATCCATGTGCCAGTTGGAAAAGCATCTTTCACAGACGAGCAGTTAAACGACAACTTCCAGTCTCTTATGGGTGCAATTAATAAAGCAAAACCTGCTAGCTTAAAGGGTCAGTACATTAAGAGCGCAACTCTTACATCTACAATGGGACCTGGCGTTAAGTTAAACGTGGTTAAGATTACACAGTAAGATAGTTAAACAGTTACAGTAAAACAATTTACAAGACCTATCAAACGCCAAGCAAAAGTTTTGCGGAAAGTAATTGACATCCGTAATATAGTTTGATATAATTGCAATGCATATTGCCGAAGACAGTAGGTGCCGCAAGGCGTAAACGTAGAACCTACCGAGGGAATTTTCGAGATTTATCTTGAATTTTGACTTGTACCCTTCTGTCGACAGGCAGGAGGGTTTCTTTGATTAATAAATCAAATACCTCATGTCTTTTATGCGAAAATCTAAAAGGAGGTAAATGAATCGTGGCAAAGGTAGAACTTAAACAGCCAATCGTAGATGAGATTTCCGGTGTTATCAATGGTGCACAGTCAGTAGTAGTTGTTGATTACTTAGGACTCACAGTAGCAGAGGATACTCAGTTACGTAAACAGTTAAGAGAAGCCGGTGTAACTTACAAGGTATACAAGAATACTTTAGTAAACCGTGCAATCCAGGGAACAGAGTTCGAGGGATTAAAGGATGTCCTTGAAGGACCAAGCGCATTCGCTGTATCAACAGAGGATGCAACAGCACCAGCTAGAATCTTAGCTAAGTTCGCTAAAACAGCTCCGGCTTTAGAGATTAAAGCAGGTGTAGTTGAGGGAACATTTTATGATGCTGAGGGTATGAAGGCAATCGCCGCTGTACCTAGCAGAGATGAGCTTCTTGGAAAATTACTTGGAAGCATTCAGTCACCTATCACAAATCTTGCTCGTGTACTCAATCAGATTGCAGAGCAGGGTGGCGCTGCAGATGCAGCCGTAGAGGCAGCACCAGCAGAGGATGCTGCAGAGGAAGCTCCAGCAGCAGAATAATTCAAATATTATATTTGAACCTTATTATCATAATTAAATTTTTAAATGGAGGAAATTATAATGGCAAAGTTAACAACAGCAGAGTTTATTGATGCTATCAAAGAGTTAAGCGTATTAGAGTTAAATGATTTAGTAAAAGCTTGTGAAGAAGAGTTCGGTGTTTCTGCAGCAGCAGGTGTTGTAGTTGCAGCAGCAGGAGCTGACGGAGCAG
>OHFQ01001244.1_pt1 | contig 10163 bp, 8 predicted proteins | sample 1567581 | NCBI WGS metagenome assembly OHFQ01 (sample SAMEA3879559, study PRJEB24766) | human gut metagenome | biome: human-associated habitat; feature: feces | place: USA | collected 1985/1987 | reverse complement strand
GTCTCCATGCAGATAGAGGTTCTGATTCAGATACGGATAACTTTTCTCTTTCATAATCAGATAAAGAGTGAAAATGCCGTATGTGTTTTCTAAAGAATTAATACGGGAGATATAGGCATTTTTGATACAGCGGGTTTTGTCTAGCAAGGTTAATGTTTGTTTGGGGTGTACGTTAGAGATGATGTATTTGCTTTCTATCCGCTCTGCATGGTTTATCTCTACCCCTGCTACCTGATTGTTCTCTACAATGATACGGGTGACTTCACTGTTGTTCAAAACTGTTCCGCCATGAGTGCGAATCACATTGATCATCTCAGAGGCCACTTGCATACTTCCGTCAATGAACCGATAGGCTCCTTGTATGTAGGAGTTGTTAATCATGGCGTGTTCATAGAAGTTGGAATGTTCTCTTAAGCCACCATACAGAAGTGCCGAACCGGCCAATACCGATTGCAAATCAAGATTGGTGGTAATCTTATCTATCATTCCTGCTGCTGAGGTATTGAAGAACTTCATTCCTTCAGTAGAAATAATACCTTTCTTCAGATTATCCACACTGATCAGGTTGCCTACCTCTTTCAGTAACGTTGTATATTGCCGGAGATTTTCTTTTTCGTGAGGAAATGATTGGCAAAGGGTATCGGTAAAGCGTTCGTATCCCATTGCGTAATCATATACGCGATTCTTATAGAAAATCTTATCAAAAGCATTTTCATCCAGTTTCCGGACTTTGAGGTGATCCATGATTCCTACATACCGGAAAAACTGATTCATGACTTGTCCTTCATCCAGACTACCTATATAATGAATTCCTGTATCCAACAAATGTCCTTTCCGGCGATACGTCTGAAAGCATCCTCCAAACAGTTCGTTCTTTTCGAGCACACATACGTTATACCCTTCTTTACTAAGTATGGCTCCACATTCAAGGCCACCTAATCCGCTTCCAATGATGATGATGTCATACTTACTCATGGCAATTGCTTTTTAAGTATATAGATGGTATTCGATGTATATTTATCGTTTCGGATAGTCTTTACTTCCATTCCACACTCCCGGGCTATGCTCTGAATTTGAGCTTCGGAAGTGAAGCAGAGCTCATCCGTAGTGCGGTTGAACTTGACAACTTGGGTAGAGAGAACTTCCGTGAGGCGGGTTAGCCGATGCTTATGGGTCTCAGCGGAATTTCCATCACGTACGATAATCATTCCTTCAGGACGAAGAAGATTGGCACATCTCACTAACAAGTCATGTTGATGTTCATAATTCATGTAATGCAATACGTCATTCAGGATGAAGACATCACTTTCCGGGAACTCATAAACCGATGCGTCAGCATGTTCAAAACGAAGGTTTTCGCCACGAAGCCAGCCGTGTTGAGCTATAGCTATTTTATCTTCGTCATAATCGATTCCTAATATTTGCCTTTCTTTGGATATCATAGACAACATATAGCACAGAGGACCGAGACCACAACCGATATCTGTAATCTGTCCTTTCATCGGAATCAGTTGATTGAATAACTGGTAATTGTGTTCCATCTTTACTTTGATGCGGATGTACCACTCGATGACAGGACTTTTATAGATATAGTTCAGTACCAATGCTTCATAAAATGCCGGATTCGCCGGTGTATTCTTTTCCAGGCAAATACGTGCATATTCTTCTTTCATGTAGGAAGAGATGCGCTTGGTACGTTCCTGATAGGTAGTTCCGAATGAATCATCGTTATAAAGTATGCGAGGTAATATTTTAGAGTAAATAATGCCTTTGCGGACATAGAAAGGTTGTGCCTTGGCTATAATCTCTCCATTGCCGTATAGCAGAATAGGAATAATATCCAATTGCAGAGTTTCTGATAAATAGAAAGCACCTTTATGAAAACGTTTCATCTTGCCGTCATAGGTCCGGGTACCTTCGGGGAAGATAGCGATGGAGTATCCTTCTCTTACTTTTTTCCGCATCCGTTCCACACAAAGTTCATATCCTTCGTCTACATGGAAGAAGCCTGCATATTGAATGATTTTTCCAAATACCGGAGAGTTCCATACCCAGTGATTGGTTATCATGATAATCTTCGGGGAAAAAGATAATAACTCCAGGATATCAATGAAAGACTGGTGATTGGCTATTATGATAGCCGGCTTTTTGAATGTCTCATTGGTTACGTTGATGTGTTCTTTACGTACAAATGTTGCCACTACCAATATACCTTTGCAAGTAATGTTGATAATCCGGCAAACAAGCTGCTGCTTATAACTGCGGCGTACCGGAATGAGGTATAATAAGATTATGAAAATTCTCAGAATGATGCATCCTGTAACGAAGAGCATGAAAAGGAGGATCGTGCGGAGTAAGCCTATCAAGGTATACGGGGGCAGTCCCTTAGAAGCCGGTTTAGCAATAAAGAACTGGAAAATAATAGGTTGTATGGTATAGGCTACTAATACCACCGCTGCCATTCCAAGGATGGAAATCAGTGAAATGGATTGCAGGGCGGGATGTTTGGCAAATACTAAAGTTCCCATTCCCACAACGGCTGTGAATGCAGAGAAGAAAATAGCTGTCTTATGGGAATTCAGGATCGCTTTTCCTGTCCGGTATTTGTTTTGGAGTCCATCCATGATGAAGATACTGAAGTCGTCTCCGATACCGAAAATGAAAGTAGAGAGGATAATATTGATAATGTTGAATTCGATACCCAGAATCCCCATCAGGCCCAAAATAATGGTCCAGCTGATAAGCATAGGCAGGAAACTGATCAGGGTTAATTCTATACGCCCGTACGAAATCAATAGAGCCAGGAATATAAGGAACGAAGAAATATAAAGTATCAGGTAAAAGTCGTTATTGATGGCAGAGACCCATTGATTAGTGAAATAACTCCGGTCGAAGACTACAACATCCGTATTATCCTTGAATTGTTGATAGACTTCTTCCTTATTATCATCAGTGATGCGTACCTGGGTAACGAGCATCGTGATGGAGTCAGCACTTGTTTGCCATTCGTTCAGTAGGGTAGTAGCGATACTATTTGTATCGTCCTGATAATTATAGGGCTGGAATGGATGTTCTAACCATTGGTAAAATGCATCGAAACTACCTTCCCGGAAGTGATAGGTACGGGCAGCGTCTTCTATGTATTTGCGAATAGTTGATATCTTTCCCGACTCTCCCCAATACTGGTTCCATTGTTCCAGACGCTTTTGCTGTTCTTCCGGTGAAATTAAGAATTGCTCGGCAGATGCATACGCTTTAATAAGCCCTTGCTCTTTAAAAGCGGATAAGTGCTGATTGGTATTTGCATAGCTTTCGAGTGCTTCCGTCATGTTCTTACCTACACTGACAAAAAGTACGGTTTTCTCTTGGGCATTGAAAAGCTGTTCCAGTTTAGCCTCTGCTTGTTTTAAGTGCTGAGGTTCATAGTTGAGGCTCATCATGTCTTCGTTAAACCTGACTTTTTGTGAAGTAAATAAGCCGATGAGGGTAATAATAATGATACCACCTACTAACCATTTGTTCTTTTCATAAGGATAAGCATTGATTTTTTCAATAAAGCGTAAGACCCTGCCTTGCTTCACATCAGCTTGTCCTTTCAGAAAATGTGGAAGGTAAATAAGACAAAAAAGAGTAGTACCGATAAGTGCCAGAGAAGCAAACAAACCGAAATCGCGTAGCAATTCGGAAGTGGTAAAAGTAAGTCCGAAGAATGCACCTATTGTAGTGAAACTGCCTACTGTAAGCGGATAAGTTATTTCTTTAATCAATTGCTGGACGGTAGAAACATGATTTTGATGAGCCAGCATGTGTATGGAATAACTCAGTGCAATACCCAGAATAGCCGAGCCGGCACCTACGGCAATTGCAGATATATATCCCTGAATAAAATAAATCAGGCATAAAGCGAACAATCCCCCGAATAAAACAGGAGTGACAATGAGAGGGATCGATTTCTTATGCTTAAACACCAGCGAGATGAAAACAATGATAATCAGCAGTGCGATCGAAGAAGTAATAATGGTATCCTTTTTAATCTGTCGTGCATTATAGACGCTGACCGAGGGACCTCCAAAGTAAGATGCGCGAATGGAAGGACACTCTTTCTGAATCTGTTGCAGCTCATTTTCAAGTATTCGGATCAGATTTTCATTCTCACCGGTACTTCCTGTTCCGAATACCGGGGTCATAAACATCAGCAATGTATTTCCGTCCTTCGAAAAGATGTGTCCGTTGTTGATTTCATAATTGGTTTCCAACTGAAAATCCTGCAGATGCTTTAATACGTTATTCCCAAGTCCTAACGGGTCTCTTTGTATATAACTTCTCAATGCTATACCTGCGGGAGAAAGAAGGTTGGTATAGTTCTTTCGCATCATGGCTTCTATGCCTTCCTGCGTTAAGAGTGAGTCGAAGTGCTGATAGTCTTTTTCCGTCAGGAACAGCGGAAGATTTTCATAAACAAAATCTGTTGCTTTTTCAATGGTTGTTTCATCTACTTCCGAAAAGATATCTTTAATCCAGGTTTGGTTAGACTCTTCTAATAAGTTTTGTTTTAGTTGGTCTCCGGCCTCTATCATTAGATCCGGAGTTACTATAGAGTCGGCAGGAGAGATTAAGATGATAATCTTATCCTTTATTTTTAGATTATCAAATACCTTGGTGATGTTCTGGTTGTTCTTCGTATCAGGAAAGAAACGGGTCACATTCTCTTCAAACCTGACTTGCCAGGCGAAGTACCCCATAAAAAGGACACAAACACAGAGTGACAAATAGAAGAGAACTTTGTGTCTTTGAAAATAATTATATAGTCTGATAAAGAACTGAGTCATGTTGTTTTCGGCCTTCTGTATATAGTGAGCAGGCTGATCGTTATAATACCTGCCAGTATACTACAAGCGGTTAAATATTGCTCTAAAACCGATTTCACATTTTCAAATGAAATATCGGTAAGATGAAGTTCAACCGGCCTGTTCAAGACTTTACATCCTGTCAGGTAACTGCCATATAATAGGAAAGGAATCATGGGAGGAATACTGATATTAGCTGCTACAATAGCTATTACTTTGTTGAGTTTAAGCACATGAGCCAAAAATAAAGTGGCAAGCATCTGGTATCCCCAAATCGGGACTATTCCCATAAATATACCTAACATAATGGCATAGGTAATCTTCAGATTCGATTCTTCGGACTGTGTAATGTGAGTCCGGAAGAATTTCCGGCAATTACTCCAGGTTAGTTTCCGGAAGAAGTTACGCGGATAAATCCAGAGGAAAGTGATGAACACTAAGAAGGTATTCAATATGCTGATGCGAGTGAAATCCCGGAAAGGACGGAAGTGTGAGACACGTTCTTCCTGGGGCGGATAATAGACATGTATGGGTATATTGCGGACCGTGGTTCCTCCCCATACTGCAAAGACCAGTGCTTCAAGCTCAAATTCATATTTAGCGGTATAGTAGAATCTCTGCACATTGATTTTATGTAATGGATAGAGCCGGTAACCCGATTGGGTGTCCTGAAGCTTTACTCCGGTTTCAAGTTTAAACCAGAAGTTGGAGAACTTATTAGCAAAAGTATTCTTGCCCGGCATATTGTCCGAAGTCAGATTACGGGCACCTACCAGCAACGTATCCGGTTCTTTTTCTATTTCTTCCATGAAAATAGGAATGTCCGAAGCAAAATGCTGTCCATCGGAATCTATAGTGATGGCATATTGGTAGCCGGCTGCTTTGGCCTGTTTTAATCCGTTCTTTAAGGCAGTTCCTTTTCCTTTATTGGTAGGATGGGTGATGATATGCAGGTTCGGATAGTTTTCCAGAAGAGTAGGGGTGCTATCGGTAGAGCCGTCATTGACAACGATGATATCTTCTACATAGAAGAGTACATCTTCAATTACGGTAGTCAGCGTCTTTTCATTATTGTAGGTAGGTATAATAACTACAATACCAAGTTGCCTGGCTTTCTCATGCCATAGTTCCTCGCTACGTTCTTCCATATTTATTTGCCGATTAGTTGTGCTTTTAATTTGATACAGATATCTTTTGAGGATGCTCCTTCAGCCAGAATCTGGAATGTATCCGTTTCGTTTTTTTTGATAGTCAATGAGAGCTTTAATTCCGGTGTTTCATTCGGATTAATAACTGAAAGAAACTTGCATGATGCTATCTGCTTGTATTGCAGGGGAGCTTGCTGTATTTTTTCTATGCACTCTTTTATTATTTGCAGCATACAAACACCCGGAACCACGGGCTGTTGTGGAAAGTGTCCGCTATAAATAGCATGTTGTGGGTTGAGCATGACTTGCACTACCCAGTCTGTCTCATTGATATGCTCAGAGTGCGTGACTTTATAGAAATTGGGAAGAAGTTCAGCCATATTAGTTTGGGTTTTCTTTTAATTTGTCCAACTGTATACTTAGTCGCAACCAGGGATGTTTGATTTTTATCTGTTCGGGATGTCCTGAGTTGAACTCCGATAGATAGAATACTGTTTTTCCGAATCCCCTGCCTGTGACTCTTTTTTCAAAGGTACTGCTTTTCTTTTTGATGCGGATATTCTTTCCACTTAAAAATAGATTCTTGAAGTCTGTTTCCAGTAATAGCAGCATTTTCTTTTTCTTCATGGGCTCTATGCAACTGTTGACGTGAAATTCATTTTCCCGAAGTGAAAAATCAAAAAGACTGAGTCCAAAGTAAGTAGATGCCAATATTCTTATTTCATTATCCGGCAATTTCCTTACAATTAATAAACCGCTGAAGTGATGCTTCATGAAGTCTAACTGCATATTGTATTTTTGCGAATATTCTTCAGCGCAAATAATAGGTGTCACATAAGATGTGGCATCTCCTGCTATTGTTTTTGAGGAACCACAGGAAGTGAATAGATACAGAATAAAGATCAGATTAGCGAATAGAAAACTTTGTTTCATCTTTCAAAGCATTAAATCTCTTGTTGTAGAATTCATATTCCGTATAATTGGTGGCTGTTTCGGAAAGACGCAATTTGTAAACCGACATATCTTTCTTATCCAGATATATTTTAATTTCCGAAATGTAGGCTTGTATGGCTTTATTGACCGGCTTAATCTTCACTATATAATAGGAATCATTTTCAAAATATTCCAGTTTGTAGTCGGAAGACATTTTTGAGAGATCACCTATCATGCAAGCTGTGAGCATATCTTGCATTTGATTCATCATCTTATTGGCGGTTAGGCTCATAACGCTCTTTTTACCGTCCGATACGATTTTAAGCCGGGAGTCGTTTATCACTATTAGGTAGTTGACGGGTTGGGCGTATTCCATACGTATTTTGCCACTCTTTTGGTAATAGAACTTTCCTTTGGAGGTTACCTTCTCATCTAGAATATCCAGGTACTTCACTTGTGTAAAGTCACTTTCAATGGACTGCATGGTTTGTGCTTCTTTTGCCAGACGGTTTTCAAAATCCTGGGTATGGATTAACTTCTTCATTGTCTGGGCATGGGTATAGGAAATACCCAATATGATTGATAATATTATTAGTATGGTTCTCATAATGCTTTTATAACATGCTGTCCAGACGGACAACTGTATATCCCTGTTCTTTAATTAAGTTAAGTATCTCTTTTAATAACAGGTCACTGTCCGGCATCCGATCGTGTAGAAGGATGATAGAACCGGGGCGTAACCTTTTCTGAATACGCTTCAAAACTTTCTCTTTGGAAGGTTGCAGTGTATCGAGTGTTCTGATATTCCAGCCAACAGGAGTGTATCCCAATATGCGGACAGCTTTTGCTATAGTAGGATTCGTGACTCCAAACGGTGGGCGGAATAACTTGATTTTCTGCGAAGTTACTCGTTCTAATGCAAACTGGCAAGCTTGCAAGTCTTTTTTCATCCGCGACAGGCTGTACAAGGGAAAATGATTGGTATGGGTAAAAGAATGATTACCAATCAGATGTCCTTCGTTGATAATTTGTCGGATCAACTCCTCATTCTCTTCTACTTTGTGACCGATGCAGAAGAAACAAGCCTTGAGGCAGAAAGCGAAGAAGAAAGCTCAGAGGAAGAGAGTTCTGAAGAGGAGAGCTTCGAAGAGACTTCTACTGAGGAACAAGCCGGTATTTGTTGTTCTTTGAGTACTTGCAATACTTTGGGGGTTTGTACCGGGTCCGGTCCATCATCAAAGGTGATAGCTACAATTTTATCTTCAGTCTGTTTCTTGCAAAATACCTTGAGATAGATGTTAGAACGGATGTTGCAAGATGCGTAGACTAGAAAGATAATCAGTAATGTGATCAGGATTTCCACTATCATTGTCTTTTCCGGATTAAAATAAGTGAATGGTTAATGGAGTGATAGTGATTATATATCAGAACTGTCTGTCCCGGATTTAGATTCTCTTCAAAAGTTTTAGCCACTTTCCATAAAGCAAAGGAAGATGCTGTAGGATATTCACCACATTCATTCTTAAAGGTGGTATATGTTGCTGTGGGAAACAGGCTGTTTTCTAAATCAGTATACAGGGTATCTTCTTTCAGGTTTCCATTCTTACCGGTAACAAACCAATCGATTTGTCCGGCTGTTAATCGGTTACTTTGCAAAAAGCGATGAATCTTTTCAGCTACTTCCTGTGTACTGCTCGCATGAATAAAAGTCGATATACCGGCAAGTTCTGCTAATGTGGATTCGGTGGTTTCTCGTCCCAATAGGAAGAACTGGGCACCTTCGCCTGCTTGTATGCCCCTTAGCAGTCCCAGGCGTTGTTGTATAGCGTGACTGTTAGGAGTGATCTCATCAATAGCTCCTACAAGGACATTTTCATCACCTTCCCAGATTCTCATCATACCGTCCAATAGTGCACTTTCGAAACTCAATCCCCGGTGCACATACGTCATGTTGTAAGCATGTATCTGGCGGAGTAATGCTATTTGGGCTCCGATGGTATTGAAGGTTGACTGGATAAAGGGTGTTGGGTTCAGTAGTTGTTCTTCATTCTCAATGATTGTATTCAGGAACTTCTCTGTATCTGCCAGGCATCCGAGTCCGGTTGCAGTGATGATCGCATGTACTTTTTCGGAAGGTAGGGTACTGATACATTCCAGTCCGCAGGCAACTCCCATTTTGATGATCCGGCTCATACGCCTCCGTAGTGCGGCATTTGTGATAATACTCTTGTAATCCGGTTCATTGGCGGACAAATAAGGGGATTCTCCGGAAGCAGTATCCGCGTGAATAGAAGCAATATGATTGATATAGACAGGTTGCATCATTTCTCTTTTAATGTGGAAAACAGGATCGAAGAATCATTTCCACCGAATCCAAAAGAATTCGATAGTACATTACGAATGGGTAGTCCCTCGCGGAATGAGGTTTCGGGCATCAACATGTTTTCTTCTATAGGTTCTTTGAAGTTCAGATTGGGATAGATGAAACCATGATATACGGAGAGAACAGAATAAACCGCTTCAATTCCTTCCGAAGCCCCTAATGTATGACCGATAAACGCTTTGACAGAACTGAACGGAGGAATTTTATCACCAAAAATCCGTCGGATAGCAAGTCCTTCTGAAAGATCATTACTTGGAGTTCCTGTGCCATGTACATTGATATAATCAATCTCTTCGGGAGGAATTTCACTCTTTGCTATGGCTTCTGTCATAGACCAGAATGGTCCGTTTCCTTCGGGTGAACTGCCGGTCTGATGAAAAGCTTCATTCACATTCGAATATCCGCTTAATAAGCAATAAGGCTCTTTCCGGAGTAGTTTCTCTGATTGAAGCACAATATATCCGGCTCCTTCTCCTAAGTTGAGGCCTGCACGGGATGCGTCAAAAGGACGGCAGTGTTCCTTATCCAAAATCATAAGTGAGTTGAAGCCGTTGAGGGTAAACTTGCACAAGGCGTCCGTACCTCCTACAATGGCAGCGTCCAGTTGGCCATTCCTGATCATGCGGGCTCCTAACATGATAGCATTAGCTGCTGATGAACAGGCGGTACTGATAGTGGTTACAAAGTCATTTACTTTCAGATAATCCGCTATCATTTCAGTACTTGCACCGCAGTCATGAGAGATGACTTCCCGTAATCTTCCTTTTCTATTGTCCTTTTTAAAGGCATTGTAGAAATGTTCACTCAAATCCATACCACCTACAGAAGTGGAAGATATGAGACCTACACGCA
>OHFQ01001236.1_pt1 | contig 10210 bp, 9 predicted proteins | sample 1567581 | NCBI WGS metagenome assembly OHFQ01 (sample SAMEA3879559, study PRJEB24766) | human gut metagenome | biome: human-associated habitat; feature: feces | place: USA | collected 1985/1987 | reverse complement strand
CAGAAAGCCTGGAACGGCGATACCTATGCATTCTCTAAATACGGCAACAAACTGAAAGATTACTTCGATACCGGTTTCGCACAAAACCACAATGTATCGGTGAGCAACGTAACAGATAAATCGCACTTTCGTGCTTCTTTCGGCAGCTCGAACAATAAGGGCGTATTCCCGAACGAGAAGCTCAACCGAATCAACCTCGACCTGAATGGAAATGAACAAATATCTCTCTATGGACGGAAAGATTTCACTTTCACGTACCAAAGCAGAAGATCGTCCTTACTTCGGTACTTACGGAGCAATCGCTCAATTAATGGGTATTCCTAACAATATTCGCCTGGACGACCTGAAACAATATTCGACAGATGGCAATGCACACGTAAACTGGACAGGTCCTACTGCCGGTATCCGTAACCCTTATTACGTCTTGAACCAGCGCCACAACTCTGACGAACGTTGGAGAGCATTCGGATATTATGGAATGAAAATCAACTTTACTGACTGGTTGCACTTGTCTGCCAAATATGCATTCGATTATTATCGTACCCGAATCGAAGAAACGAACGCAGGTGACGGTATCAACGGTGAGAGCAGTATCAAAGATATCACCGATGACGAAATGAACCGCGAGGAGCAGAACTTCTTCGAATCGAACGCAGAAATCGTATTGATGGGTGACAAACAGCTGACTGACAATTTCCGTCTGGGCTTCACGGTAGGTGGTAACTTCATGTACCAGAATTATGAATCACTGAATGCCGGCGTACGCAATATGCTGGATAAGGGACAATGGATTTTCAATGCAGCCAATATGCTGAACACTGCCGGAGAAACCGGACATGAACGCGCAACAAATTCAGTATTCGGATCTTTGCAACTCTCTTGGAAAGAATATCTGTCACTGGACTTGACTGCCCGTAACGACTGGTCGTCTACACTGCCCATCCACCACAACAGTTTCTTCTACGGAGGAATCAACACGTCCGTCATCCTGACCGATATGTTCCCCTCGCTGAAAAACAACGTGATAGACTTCCTGAAAGTGCGCGCCGCATGGGGACAGACGGGTAACGACGCCGACGTGTACAGAACGCTGGCATACTACATCCCCGATCATATTTCATCCGGCTACGGCTATCTGGACACTCCGTTGAACGGGGCGCTGGGACTGACCGAATACAACCGCCAGCCCAACAACAACCTGAAACCGGAGAAGACTTCCGAATGGGAATTGGGCTTGACCGCCAATTTCCTCAGCAACCGCATCGGCATTGACTTCGCCTACTACGACAAGCTGACCAAAAACCAGATCATCGCGGCAGACGTCGCCCCGGAAACACGCTACACCAGTGCCGTGCGCAACGTTGGCGAAATTTCCAACAAAGGTATCGAAATCGCCCTCAACCTGACTCCGATCCGCACCAAAGAGGTGGAATGGGACTTGGGAGTCACCTTCAGCAAGAACTGGAGCAAGGTGAACAAGTTGTGGAACGAGGGGGACAAGCCTGTGACCGAATACGTATTGAAAACGGCTTACAGCGCCAACTTCGTTGCCAAAGTCGGCGAACCGCTCGGAATCTTCCAAGTGCCCGCCCTCGCTACCGTACAGGACGAGAACAGCCCTTACTACGGCAAAGTGATTGTCGACGCCAACGGTATCCCGACTACCAGCAACAGCGAAATGAAGACGATCGGTTCGTCCGCTCCCGACTTCAATATGGGTTTCAACACCCGCGTGAGCTACAAAGGATTCACCCTTTCTGCTGTGGCCGACTGGCGTAAAGGCGGTTATATGTACTCCTACACCGCACAACTGATGCACTTCGTCGGCAACACTACCCGCTCGCTGTTCAACAACCGCGAACCGTTCGTCGTGCCCAACTCCGTAATCGCCCTCAAGGACGGAGGCTACGCCGAAAACAACCGTCCCGTGACCAGCGACAACATGAGCAGTTATTACAGCGACTCTTACTCAGACAGCCAGTTCGAGAACTTCATCATCCCGAAAGGTTATGTGAAACTGAGGGAACTGGTCTTGTCTTACTCATTCCCGAAAGCATGGATTTCCAAACTGGGTATCCAGCAGCTAGACCTGAGCCTGATCGGACGCAACCTCTTTATGTGGACTCCGAAAGCTAACAATTACGTAGACCCGGAAACCACAACTTTCGGTAACGATATCGCTTCCGAACTGGGAGAATTTGCCGCCTTGCCTTCTACGCGCAATATAGGTGGAGGTATTAAAGTTGTATTCTAAAAAAAACGATCGAAGATGAAAAAATTCAAGTATTTATATATAGGTGTATTAAGCGCCATCCTGTCCGGCACGTTCACCTCTTGCGAGGACTATCTGGACGTCAACAAAAATCCGAATTATCCGGACGAATCACAAGTGACGGTAACGACGTTACTGCCGTCCGCATTCACCGGCTCGGCTGCCGCAATGGGGTATTTGTACCAACTCTACGGTTCTATGTGGTCACAGCACTACACGCAGAATCCGTCATCCAGCCAATATATCACGCTGGTCAACTATGCGATGACTTCTTCCAGCGACCTCCGTCTGTGGAGAATTCCGTACGCGGACGTTTTGCCTGATCTCGATCTCGTCATCAAGAAATCGGAAGAGGAAGGTGCGTGGAACTATTGGGTGGTCGGAAAAATCATGACCGCGTTTACTTATCACGTGCTCACCGACGCTTATGGAGATATTCCTTTCACCGAAGCCCTGAAAGGTCAGAACTGCAAATACGACGATAGTAAAACGGTGATTTATCCCGGCATTATCAAAATGCTGGACGACGCAATCGACAAGGAAGCGGAAGCCTCTGCCAAAGGTCTGAAAACCATGAACGTGGAAGATTATATCTATGACGGGGATATCGCGAAATGGATCAGATTTGCCAAAACTTTAAAGTTGAAGTTGCTCATGAGAGACTTTGACACGAACAAGGCGGAGATACAAACAATGCTCGCTGCCGGTGATTTTCTGAAAGACGACGCAACGGTACACTGTTTCGAGGATGTCGTAAATAAGTCCAATCCGTTCTATGAAAATGACCGCCGACAGTTGAATACGACAAATAATGTACGCGCCTGTACGACGTTGTATAACTATCTAGCCGAATATGAAGATCCGCGCATCGGAGACTTTTACGAAAAGACTGCCGCATCGGATAGAACCGAATACAGAGCGATTCCTTATGGGAACAGAACTTCCAGCGCATATAGCATTTCAACAACTTCGCGTGCCGTAATCGGTGCTACCGATCCTGTTTATTATATGTCAGAGGCCGAAGCCGAATACCTGTTGGCGGAATGCTACGCACGGCTGGGAGACAAAGGCAGCGCCAAGACTCATTATGACAAAGCCGTTGAATTTTCTTTCGCCAGATGGAACCATGACGATGAAATCGATGAATTTATTGCAGTTGGAAAACCTTACGAATTCCAAGACGCCGATGAAGAAAGTATGCTGAAATGTATCCTTACCCAGAAATGGATTGCCAGCACCCGTTGCCAGGCTTGGGATGCATGGTTCGATATCAACCGCACCGGTATTCCGGAAGTCAGCGAGTATACAACAGACGGTGATCCGGATGATTACGTTTTGGGTACGCTGGCATATAACCCCAACAGTTCGTTAGCTAAGGGTCAGTTTGCTCACCGCTTCATCTACTCAAAAGAGTCGTTGGACTATAATACGAATGCGCCTACGAAAGTTCCGGCAATTACCGAACCTCTGTGGTGGCATAAAAAATAATAAGGATATTGAACAATAGAAAGAAAGGATATATACATGAAACCTATTAATTATTTATTAGTCCTGATGTTCGCAATGGTCACTTTCGTGTCATGCGACACTTATGGAGACTATGAGCAGGAGTTTGCCCCTATATACCCGCTAAGCGGACAATATTACGTCAAAGTGCTGGACGAGAACAATGAGGAACTGGTTATGAGCACAATAGAGGACAATGACGAATCATACAACGTCTACGGAACTTATATGTATCTGTACAATACAGCAGATAATGATAAGGACAAGTTGTGGATCAAGTTGCCGAATACAAGCCTTTTCAAACAAGGTATTCTAGGCAAAATCAGTTGTAATGTGGAAGAACTCACCTTTAACGGGACAGCAGGCAATATGGTTGCCGATGGAACGACTCCCGTAGGGGAATTTACAGTCACTTCCGGAAAAGTCACTTTAGAAAGCGTTACGACTCCGACAAACGGGAAAGCGGACGGCATCGAAGTGAAATATACGCTGGAAGGCAAAACGTACACCATCAAAGGCTTCCGCCGCACCGGATGGGATGACGATGAAACGTGGGTTGAGCCTGTTACTACTCCCGACGATACATCCGGCTCTCAGCCATAAGAACTAATTTCTCCCCTCCTCAAAAAAGGGGGGGGATATATCAAAACGCAGATTAACGCAAGTTAGCATAGATTATTCAAACAGGCTCCAAGTCTTGACTAATTCATTTCAATTGATATATTAATCAATGACTTATAGAATCTTTTCTATGATAATTTGCGTTAATCTGCGTTTTATTATTCATTTACCACTGCAAGTCGGGCAGATATTTACTTAGTGTACCACGAAGAACCCCTAGCGTAATCGGCTTCACCAGCACTTCCGTAGCTCCCGCCTTCATCGCATTTTCCTTATCCGAACTGAAAGCGTAGGCAGTCTGCATGATAATGGGAATCGTAGTGTTGGACTCACGAATAATTTTCGTCGCTTCCAACCCATTCATCAACGGCATTTTAATGTCCATCAACATCGCTTTGGCATTTTCGCCGTGTGTTTGAAATAAATTTACCATTTCTTCTCCGTTCCGCGCCCACAGGATATCACATTTTTTACCTATGATCGCTTTAATCAGTTTAAAGTTGCTGTCGTCATCTTCAGCCACAAGTATAAGCGGTCTGAATTCAGATGTTTGCGTACTTTCCATATTATTTAGTATATTATTTTCCATCTACATCCTTCTATATACTTAAGTTAATATCCTGTCTCAACAAGTTAATATCCTATTCCAACAAGTTAATATCCTATTTCAGCCCGCAAGATATAAAAAATATTCATATATTTCGCTATCTTTGCGCCTCAATTTAAAAGAATAATATGATTTCTGTAGACGGACTGGCCGTAGAATTTGGCGGCACGACTTTATTTAGTGATATCTCTTTCGTTATTAATGAAAAAGACCGCATCGCCCTGATGGGGAAAAACGGGGCGGGAAAAAGTACACTGCTCAAGATTCTGGCAGGCGTGAGGCAACCTACACGCGGCAAGGTCTCTGCACCGAAAGAGTGCGTGGTGGCCTATCTGCCCCAACACTTGATGACGGAGGACGGACGCACGGTGTTCGACGAAACGGCACAGGCTTTCGCGCATCTGCACGAGATGGAAGCGCAAATCGAGAAACTGAACAAGGAGTTGGAGACACGGACGGACTACGAAAGCGACAGTTATATGGCTCTGATCGAGGAAGTATCCTCCCTGAGCGAGAAGTATTATTCAATCGACGCCACGAACTACGAGGAGGATGTAGAGAAAGCGTTGCTCGGACTCGGTTTCCGCCGGGAAGACTTCGGACGTCAGACAAGTGATTTCAGTGGCGGATGGCGGATGCGCATCGAGTTGGCGAAGTTACTGTTGCAGAAACCGGACGTGCTGCTGCTCGACGAGCCGACGAACCATCTCGACATCGAGTCTATCCAATGGCTGGAAGATTTCCTGATCAATAACGGCAAGGCGGTGATTGTCATCAGCCACGACCGCAAGTTTGTCGACAACATCACGACCCGCACCATCGAAGTGACGATGGGGCGCATCTACGACTACAAAGTAAACTACTCACAATACCTCCAACTGCGCAAGGAACGCCGCGAACAGCAACAGAAGGCGTACGATGAGCAGCAGAAGTTCATCGCCGAGACGAAGGAGTTCATCGAACGTTTCAAGGGGACGTACTCGAAGACCTTGCAGGTACAGAGCCGTGTGAAAATGCTGGAGACACTGGAACTGCTGGAGGTGGACGAAGAGGACACTTCCGCTTTGCGTCTGAAATTTCCGCCTTCCCCCCGTTCGGGCAGTTATCCGGTCATCATGGAGAATGTTGGGAAAACGTATGGAGAGAAGGTGGTGTTCAAAGGCGCCAATCTGACGATTGAGCGCGGAGACAAGGTGGCGTTCGTCGGCAAGAACGGCGAGGGTAAGTCTACGCTTGTCAAATGTATCATGCGGGAAATAGAGCACGATGGCACGCTGACGCTGGGACATAATGTACAAATCGGGTATTTTGCACAGAATCAGGCTTCACTGATGGACGAGAATCTAACTGTGTTCCAGACGATTGACGACGTAGCGAAAGGGGAAATCCGGAACAAGATCCGCGACTTGCTGGGTGCTTTCATGTTTGGCGGTCCGGAGGAGTCGATGAAGAAAGTGAAAGTGCTTTCGGGTGGAGAACGTACCCGCCTGGCAATGATCAAGCTATTGCTGGAGCCGGTCAACCTTCTCATTCTGGACGAGCCGACGAATCACCTCGACATGAAAACAAAGGACATCCTGAAACAGGCGTTGCTCGATTTTGACGGCACGCTGATTGTCGTTTCGCACGACCGTGATTTCCTCGACGGACTGGTATCAAAGGTTTATGAGTTTGGCAATCAGAAGGTGACGGAACACCTATGCGGTATCTATGAATTCCTCGAAAAGAAAAAGATGGATTCGTTGCAAGAGCTGGAAAAGAAATAATAAATAATAAAAAGAAGGGGTCGGATTCCGGGAGAAGATAAAGAATTTGTATCTTTGTAACATTATTTATTGCAGGTACTTAAAAGGAATGGATGAGGCAAGGCAGTTATACATTATAAGCGGATGCAACGGAGCAGGCAAAACCACTGCTTCCTATACCGTACTGCCGGAAATTCTGCTATGCAAGGAGTTTGTCAATGCGGATGAAATAGCAAAAGGCTTGTCTCCTTTCAATCCCGAAAGTATGGCTATAGAAGCCGGACGACTAATGTTGAAACGCATAGATGAACTGTTGGCTGCTAAAGTCAGTTTCTCTATTGAGACAACGTTAGCCACACGTTCATACACCCGGCTTATCAAAAGAGCACAAAGTGAAGGATATAAAGTCAGCCTTATTTATTTTTGGCTGAATTCTCCGGAACTTGCAGTGAACCGTGTGTTACAACGAGTCAATGAAGGGGGACATAATGTGCCTCTGGACGTTATCTACCGCCGCTATCAAGCAGGTATAAACAATCTGTTTCAGATATATATGCCGTGTGTGGATTATTGGTTACTGGCAGACAACAGTGTTTCTCCCCGAGTGATTGTGGCCGAAGGTACCCGACACGGAGAGAACCGGATATATGAACTTGAACTTTTTAAATGCATCAAAAATTATGTCAAATAATGAAATGCAAGAATTGAGCGATAAATTACGGCGCGGTCTTCAGTTGGCAGAAAAGAGACTGTTGGAGAAAAATTCCCGTAATGGTACACTCCTTAGTCAAGGAACACCGGATGGGAAAGTGATTTATGTCTCGGCCACAGAATTGCTGGAACGTCTGCAAGAAAAGGAAAAAGAATCGATTAAGAAATAAATTCTCTACGAAATTAGGGATGAAAGGGAAAAAAAGAATCATAGTAACTCTGCTGTTTTTTATCAACATTATCATGTTGGTGGCAGCCGTTATTCCCCATCATCACCACCCTAACGGAATGATTTGCATGAAGCAGGACTTGCCCGTAGAGCAACAATGCCCCAAGCACCATCATCATCCGGAGAGCGACGCCTGTTGCAACAGCGAGTGTCTGACACGCTTTCAGTCGTCCATCCCATCCATACACAGCTATAGCAGTCCGGATTATGTATTTATCGCTACGCTGTTCACCGATGTCATTATCGAACATTTACTACGCCCGCAGGAGAAACGGGTAAAGAACTATTACGTCTTCCGAGACTCTCTGCATAGCACGGATTTCTACCGTGCCACCTCGCTTCGCGCACCTCCCTACTCTGTTTTCGCTTAAAAACGCTCTTGCAAGTCAGTTGCAAAGGCGTTGTAACTAATCTTTGCAAGCCAGTTGCAAGAACCTTGCCGTATTTTTGCAGTATGAATCTGCAACAACAAAAAGAAAACAAAAAACTTAAGTAGGAAATATCATTTATGAAGAAACTTATTTTTTTCGGAGTGCTGGGTTTATTTATCCTTGCCTCTTGTAATAGTACCGTCACACATACACACAACGAGCATGATCATGAGGCGGAAGGACATAATCATGCCACAGAAGATCACGACCACAGCGCCCATGGGGATGAATCCGGTGAAAGGCACAGTCACGAAACAGCAGGCAGCCACCTCGAAACGGCCGAAGCACATAGTGACGAGATCATCCTTCCGAAAGTGAAAGCCGAAGCAGCCGGAGTAAAGGCTAGTATCATCGAGCCCGCTCCTTTCCAACAGGTCATTAAAACCAGTGGACAAGTACTTGCTGCTCAGGGGGACGAATCGGTTGCCGTAGCTACCGTAGCTGGCGTTGTTTCTTTTCGTGGAAAAGTGACGGAAGGAATGAGCGTCGGCAACGGCACACCGTTGGTCACCATTTCTTCAAACAATATAGCCGACGGTGACCCGGTGCAACGTGCCCGCATCGCCTACGAGGTGTCGAAAAAAGAGTACGAACGGATGAAAGCCCTTGTCAAAAACAAAATCGTATCCGACAAGGAGTTTGCACAGGCGGAGCAGAATTACGAGAACGCCCGCATCAGCTACGAGGCCCTTTCGAAGAACCATTCGGCTATCGGACAAAATATCACAGCTCCCATCGCAGGCTATGTGAAAAGTATACTGGTGAAAGAGGGGGACTACGTGACCATCGGACAACCACTGGTTAGCGTGACGCAGAACCGCCGTCTGTTCCTCCGCGCCGAAGTGTCGGAAAAGTACTACCCGTACCTCCGCACAATCAGCTCCGCCAATTTCCAGACTCCTTATAATAATAAGGTATACGAACTGCAAGCGCTCAACGGCAAACTCCTCTCTTTCGGGAAAACTGCCGGAGACAATTCTTTCTACGTGCCTGTCACCTTCGAGTTCGATAACAAAGGGGAAGTGATTCCCGGCTCATTCGTAGAGGTTTTCCTGCTCTCGTCGCCAATGGAAAACGTAATTTCCCTTCCACGCACCGCATTGACGGAGGAACAAGGAAGCTACTTTGTATATCTGCAACTGGATGAGGAAGGGTACAAGAAACAGGAAGTGACCGTAGGAGCCGACAACGGAAAAAATGTCCAGATCCTGTCCGGCGTGAAAGCGGGCGACCGCGTTGTGACCGAAGGAGCGTACCAGGTAAGACTGGCCAGTGCAAACAATGCCATCCCCGCACACAGCCATGAACACTGATTAAATGAAGAATGAATCTTCATCCTTAATTCCTCATTCATAATTCTTAATTTAAAAAGATGCTTAATAAAATCATACATTATTCCCTGCACAACCGGTTGCTGGTGCTCTGCGCTTCCATTCTTCTGCTCATTGCGGGGAGCTACACTGCCATGCACACGGAAGTAGACGTGTTTCCCGACCTCAACGCGCCTACGGTTGTCATCATGACCGAAGCCAATGGTATGGCCGCCGAAGAGGTTGAACAACTCGTGACTTTCCCTGTGGAAACTGCCGTAAACGGAGCTACCGGCGTACGCCGTGTCCGTTCTTCTTCCACCAATGGTTTTTCTGTTGTCTGGGTGGAATTCGACTGGGGAACAGATATTTATCTTGCCCGGCAGATTGTGAGTGAAAAGCTCGCTGTAGTCAGTGAATCGCTTCCGGTCAACGTTGGAAAACCGACACTCGGCCCGCAATCTTCTATTCTGGGCGAAATGCTCATTGTCGGGCTGACGGCCGACTCTACCTCCATGCTCGACCTCCGTACGATTGCCGACTGGACTATCCGTCCGCGTCTGCTGTCTACCGGAGGAGTGGCGCAAGTAGCGGTGCTCGGAGGAGACATCAAAGAGTACCAGATTCAGCTTGATCCCGAGCGGATGCGTCACTACGGCGTTTCGATGGGTGAGGTGATGGCGGTGACGCAAGACATGAACCTGAACGCCAACGGCGGAGTGCTTTACGAATTCGGAAATGAATATATAGTGCGAGGCGTGCTTTCCACCACTCAGAC
>OHFQ01001215.1_pt1 | contig 10367 bp, 8 predicted proteins | sample 1567581 | NCBI WGS metagenome assembly OHFQ01 (sample SAMEA3879559, study PRJEB24766) | human gut metagenome | biome: human-associated habitat; feature: feces | place: USA | collected 1985/1987 | reverse complement strand
CCCGCCCCAGCTCGTCGATGCGGCGCACGATGCCGGTTGCTTTCATAAGGTTCCCTTCCTTTCCATGTTCCGGTTTTGCTTCCAGATTTCTGTGAAGTATGGTTATTCTGTGGAAACAGGAAGGGAATTATTCATTCAGCTCCGGCCGGAGCGCTGCTTATCCTCATACATCCGGTGGTCGGCCAGGATGCGGATGGCACGCACATCGTCGCTGTCGCAGGGGTAGACCGCACAGCCGCAGCTGGTGCTAACCTGCACCTCTGCATCCTGCAGGCGGTAAGGCTCCCGGATGGCTGCCTTGATCTTTTCCACCCGGCTCTTGCAGAACCCCTCCGTTACGGCTCCGTTGACGATGAGGGCGAACTCATCCCCGCCGATGCGGAACACCGCATCGCTCTCCCGCACGCAGCCCCGCAGGCGGCTGGCCACCTCCTTAAGCAGCTGGTCGCCCACATCGTGGCCGTAACGGTCGTTCACAGGCTTGAAACGGTCAAGGTCGAGGTAGAACAGGACAAACGGTGTCCTGTTCAGCTCGTTTTCTTTCAACAATGCGTCAAAATAGCGTTCATTATACAGTCCGGTCAGGCCGTCGGTGTTGGCCAGGTCCTCCATCTGCTGGCGGGCCTCCTCTTCCTGCCGGAGGGCGCGCTCCTTTTCCTCCACGCGCAGGCGGGCATCGATGCGGACACCGTGCACCAGCACGATGCCTGCGCAGAAGAACAGCCCAGCTAGCAGCAGGATGGTGGCGTTCTGGATCTTCCGCATTCCACTGTCCACCACGTCACGGCCGACGATGCCCACAATGGACAGATCCTGAAAGCCCACAGGCTGGTAGACCAGATAATAGCTCTTGCCCTCAAGCCAGTAGGAAAGGCTGCCGCTGCGGCCCTCTGCCACGTCCTGCCGGGCCCGGGTCAGTGTGCCCGCATCCACCTGCGCATACTTCTGCAGGTAGTCGAACAGGTTGTCCATCCAGTCCTCGATCTCGCTCTTGGGCTCCTCCGAGAGCATCACATCGCCATCGGGATGGATGATGTAGCAGTCGCTCTGGCCGCCATAAGCACTGCCGCCGATCAATTCCTCTATGGTCTTATTCCGATAGCTCACGGCAAGGCTGGTGTAGGTGGTGCCGTCGATCTCCACCGGCGCAATGGGCGCAGAGTATACCACCCGGCGCTCCCCGCTCCGCATGATGTAGCTGGACACCGTAGGCTTGCCGGTGCGGTACATCTCCTCAAAAGCCGTCCAGAGGTGATCCACTTTTTCATGCTTGCCCCGGATGCTCCAATATTCGCAGTTTTCATTGAACAGATACACGCTGCTGTACCGCCAGATCTCCCGCTCGGCCTCATAGCTGCGCAGGCGTTCCTCCGCCAGGCCCTCCTCATTGGCAGCCTGCAGGCTCTTGCCCCACTCGTTCAGCATGTTCCAGTTGCTCCGGCTGAAGATGGTAAACGCCTTATCCACCTGCTCATAGGTCTCCAGCAGGTTGCGGGTGCCTTCGTCATAGAACTGCTGCCGGATGTACAGGACGTACCAGCACAGACCTGTCACCACGACCATCGCCAGCAGCAGCGCAGCTGCCGTCCATCTTTCTTTTTTCTTCCACATATTCAGCTTCTCCTCAGCAGAGTCCCAACTCTCTGCCCTTTTCCGGCCGCATTTCCACAGCCTGCGAAACCACGCAATTCCGTCGAATCAACACTACCAAATTCTGCTTTTTCTGTCAAGGCTTTCGTCAAAGATTATTCGCTGCAAATTTGGGGCATTCTTCTATCCTTTTGCTGCTGTGTATGTTATAATAAAATGTATGGATTTCTGAGGGGGTGCTCTTATGCAGCAGATCGTGATATTGGGCGGCGGTGCAGCGGGCCTTGCCGCCGCATTGGCCGCCGCCCAGTCTGCCCCGGCAGGGGCAGTGCGGGTGACGGTGCTGGACCGCAACCCCAGGTGCGGCAAAAAGCTGTTGGCCACCGGCAACGGCCGCTGCAATCTGGACAACACCGGCATTGCACCGGAGCAGTATTTCACCGCTGACCCCGCCGCCCTGCGGCCCCTGCTGGCCGCGGTGGATGCCGCCGCACCGCTGGAATGGTTCGCGGCGCTGGGCCTGTACACCCGCACCGATGAGGCCGGGCGGGTGTATCCCTACTCCAACCAGGCCGCAGACGTGCTGGCCCTGCTGGAAGGCCACCTTGCCCGGCTGGGCGTGGAGGTGCGTACCGGCTGCACTGTGCAGACCCTGAGCCAGAACCGCAGCGGCTACACCATCCTGTGCGAGGATGCCGAGGGTCAGGACCAGACCCTGCGGGCCGATGCCGTCATCTGCGCCATGGGCGGCAATGCCGGGCCGCAGTTCGGCACCGACGGCTTCGGCACCCGATTCGCCGCCCAGTGCGGCGGAAAGCTGGAGCCGCTGTACCCCTGCCTGACTGCCCTGCAGACAGCAAAGCCCAACCGATCTCTGGCCGGCATCCGGGCCAAGGCCGCTGCCACCCTGCTGGACCTCGACCGCCACTGCACCGTGGCTGTGGAAAACGGCGAGGTGCAGTTCACGGACTACGGGCTTTCAGGCATCTGCATCATGCAGCTGTCCGGCCATCTGGCCCCGGGGCGGGGGCCAAAGCGCCCGGCTGTGGAGCTGGACCTCTTCCCCATGCTGGACGAGACTGCCCTGACCGCCCTGTTTGCGGCCCGGGTGCCCCTGCTGCCGGGCAAGGCACCTGCGGATTTCTGGACAGGTCTGCTCAATCCCAAGCTGGGCCGCGCCCTGTGGGCAGCGGCAAAGCTGCCTGAAAAACCGGTGGACACCCTGCCGGATGCCGCCTGGCAGGTACTGGCCAACGCGGCCAAGCACTGGCTGTTCGAGGGCCTGACCCCCTGCGGCTGGAAGCAGGCCCAGACCACCGGCGGCGGCCTGCTGCTGGACGAAGTAGAGGACGATTTCCAGTTCAAGGGCTGTCCGGGCCTTTACTTTGTGGGCGAAACGCTGGACTGCGCTGGCAGCTGCGGCGGCTTCAACCTGCACTGGGCCTTTGGCAGCGGCATCGCCGCCGGGCGGGACGCGGTGCGGAGCCTGAAGCGGCCTGCCCCGAAGCCGAATAAAAAGAAGCGATAAAGAATGACCCTCTCCATCCCGCATCTGACAGACAGACTGCAGGGACGGAGAGGGTCATTTTCGTTTCAGGTACGCTTGTGTCTCCCGGACCACCACCCCCGAAAGCCCCACCACGCCCACAAGATTGGGCAGCATCATCAGGCCGTTGAAGGTATCGGAGAGCGCCCAAGCCAGATCCAGCTTCATCACAGCACCCACCAGCACCATGGCCGCAAACACCAATTTATATCCTGCAGCGGCACGCTCCCCCAGCAGATACACCACTGCCCGGGTGCCGTAATGGCTCCACCCCAGCGTAGTGGAATAGGCAAACAACAGGACCGACACCGCGATGAACTGCGGCCCGAACGCCCCAAACACCGTAGAAAAGGCCTGCCCCACCATTGCGGAGCCCTCCACGCCGGTCAGGGCCGCACCGGTGTCCAGATCCACAAGGCCGCTGGTGAGTACCACAAGGGCCGTGAGGGTGCAGACCACCATGGTATCTGCAAACACCTCGAATATGCCCCACATTCCCTGCTGGACAGGCTCCTCCACATTGGCCGCGCAGTGCACCAGCACCGACGCGCCCAGTCCTGCTTCGTTGGAAAAGGCTCCCCGCTTGAATCCCCAGCTGATGGCCCGGGCCATGCCGTAACCCAGCACCCCGCCCCCGGCGGCCTGCAAGCCAAACGCCCCCCGGAAGATGGCCGCGAATGCCGCCGGGACAGCCGCCCAATGGACACAGACCACGGTCAGCGCCCCGAACAGGTAGAACAGGGCCATGAGCGGGACGATGGCCTCCGTGACTGCGGCCACCCGCTTCAGCCCGCCCAGTATGACCCGCCCGGTGAGCAGGGCCAGTACGATGCCCGTTGCCACCGGCGGCACCCGGAACACCGCCTGCAGATTGCCCGCAATGGAGTTGATCTGACTCATGTTCCCCATGCCGAAGCTGGCCAGCACGCAAAAGCAGGCAAACAACACCGCCAGTGCCCGGCCAAAGCCGCCGCCCAGCCCCTCGGCCAGATAGTACATGGGCCCGCCGCACCATCTTCCGGCGGCATCCCGGTAGCGGTAGCAGATGCCCAGCACGTTCTCGGCATAGCTGGTCATCATCCCCAGCAGGGCCATGACCCACATCCAGAACACAGCCCCCGGCCCGCCTGCCAGAATGGCTGCCGCCACACCCACGATGTTGCCGGTGCCGATGGTTGCCGCCAGCGCCGTGCAAAGGCTCTGAAACTGGCTGATGGCTTCATCGTCCGTGTGGGCGGTCACATTCCGGTCCAGGAAGATGGCCCCGATGGTGTGCCGCATCCAGTACCCGAAATACCGCAGCTGGAAAAAACCGGTGCGCACTGTCAGCAGGCAGCCGGTGCCAAACAGCAGCACCAGCCCCACCGGCCCCCACACCACACCGCTGACCACCGCATTCACCCGCGCCAGGCTCTCCCACATACACAAACGCCCCCTGTGCTCTACTGTATGGCACAGGGGGCGTTTTCATGCCCGGGCAGCGGTTTCTGTATAAAAAAGCACATCCCGGCCCACCCTGTTCCAAAACGGAACGGAGGAACACGGGATGCACAAGAACGGTTGGAGGCCCTTCTGGGCTGCTTTGGGGGCGGCACTTCTGGTGCTGCTGCCGCTGGTGGGCGGCACAGTCCTGCTCACCCGGCAGATGGTGCGCACCCGCATCCAGACCGCCCAGCCCCAGAGCGGGGTGCCCATCCAGCTGCCCCGGGCCGAGCACCGGATGACCCTGCTTCTCTGCACCGCCGGAGAGCAGCCGGGCTTTTTGCTGGTCTACCTGAACGCCGCCCAGAACAGTCTGAACCTGCTGGCCGTGCCGGGGGAGCTGACGGTTCCCTTCAACGGAGAGACTGCCAGCCTTGCCCACTGCTACGAAGCGGCGGGGCCCGCCCGGTGCCGTCAGGCGCTTCTGGAGGTGCTGGGCCTGCCGGAGGATATGTTTTATCTGGCGCTGTCCCCCGCCGTGCTGGAAAAGACTGCTTCCCGTTACGGGCCGGTGCGGGTGGGGTTTTCGGGGGCACTGACTGCCGATGAGCTGGCCGAAACCGGGCTTTCCGCCGCCGTGCAGAGCATTTCAGCCAAGGAGGCCCACGCTCTGCTCTCCGGCTGGGATGCGGACGGCACCCTGCCGCCTGCCCGCCGGGCCGCAGCGGCCCGCGCTGCCGTGTGGGATGCTTTTCTCCGGCAGGATCTGGACCTGCTGCCCGCCACCCTGCCGGATGCCCTGCGGGCCAGCAGCGCGGCCCTGCTCACCGATTTTGCGGCGCAGGATTACACCCTGCTGGGCACGGTCCTGGAGTTTCTGGCCAACAACAGCGCCCTCCCCCACGCCGAGGCCCTGCCCGGGGCGTGGGATGCAAAGGCGGGCACTTACACGGCCACAGACGCTTCCCGGGCGGCGGTGCAGACCTTCCTCAGCGTTTCGCCCGCCTCGGGGAACGATGCCTCGCTCAGGGAGCCATAGCCCAGCACAAACGTACCGGAAAACTCCTGCTCCCCGCCGGTCAAGTCATAATCGCTCAGCAGACTCAGGGCCACGCCCTGCGCCTTTGCGGCGGCGTGAAGGGCGGCATCCGGCGGGGCATTTTTCAGCCTTGCCAACAGATGCAAGCCGGTATGCAGGCCGGTCAGGGTCAGCTCGTCCGGCGCAAAAGCAGCGCGCAGAGAGGCAGCCAGAGCATCCCGCCGGGCCCTGTAGGCCACGCGCTCCCGGGCAAGATGCCGGGTAAAATAGCCCTCGCGGATGAAGCGGGCCAGGGTCTGCTGCTCAAACCGGCTGACGGTGCCGGAATAGATCCGGTACTTTGCCCGCCAGGCAGGCAGCAGCTGCCGGGGCAGCACCATGTAGGCGATACGGATGCCCGGGGCAAGGCTGCGGGAGCAGGTGGACAGGTACACCACCGGGCCGTCTGCGCCCGCCATGCCCTGCAAGCTGGGCAGCGGGCGGGTGTCAAAACGGAACTCGGAGTCGTAGTCGTCCTCTATGATGTACCGCCGCCCCGGGGCGCGGGCCGCCCAGTGCAGCAGTTCTGCCCGGCGTCCGGCGGGCATGGTGACCCCGGTGGGAAACTGGTGGCTGGGGGTGACATAGCACACCGCCGCGCCCGAGCCGGACAATGCCTCAACAGAAAGGCCGTCCGCATCCACAGGCAGGCAGCAGCACGCCACGCCGTTGTTTTCCAGCACCTGCTTCGCGCGCTGGTAGCCGGGGTTTTCCACCGCGGCGGTGCTGCCCGCAAACAGGTGTGCCAGGCAGCCCAGCAGGTACTCCACCCCGGCCCCGACCACGACCTGATCCGCTGTGCAGTCCACGCCGCGGTATTCGCCAAGGTAGGCGGCAATCTGGGCGCGCAGGTTTTCATCCCCCTGCATATCACCCCGCTGCAGCAGCTCCGGCCGCTGGTACATCAGTTCCTTTTGGATGCGCCCCCAGCTGCGGGCAGGAAAGAGGGAAGTATCTATACTGCCGGTTGACAAATCGTATAAAATATCGTCTTGATTGCTGACTGTATTTTTTGGCGTGGCTTTTGGGGCGGGAACCACGCTGTGCTGCGGGCGAGTGTGCAGCATGCCGCCGGTTTCCTGAACAAAAAAGCCGCTGCGGGGCCGGGTGACGGCCAGCCCTTCCGCCGCAAGCATTTGGTAGGCAGTATCCACCGTGTTGGTGCTGATGCCAAGCTGGGCCGCCATGGTGCGCCGCCCCGGCAAAGCCTTGCCCGGCTGCAAGGCACCGGAGCGGATATCCTGCGCAAGTGCGTTATAGAGCTGCTCATACAGCGGCATTTTTTCTTCAGGATGCAGTTCAATCATGGCGGTTCCCCCTTACGTTTTATAATCTGGCACCATAAAAAATAAATTTACTGGCCATTTATATCATGCCAGATAAGATTATAATAGAGCATATCCCAAGCGGCTTCCTTTGTCAAGTAAATAGACTACAAAGGAACGGGGAAAATAGCAAAATGAGGGGAAGTATCATCCATGTCTACTGCTGTTATGTGGCTCCTGCTGTTCGTTGTTGTGGCGCTCGGTATCCTGATCGCTGCACTCAGCAAAACCAAATTCACCACCCAAAAAATTGCAACCATCGGTATTATGGCTGCGCTCAGCTTTGTTGCGTATGAGTTTTTCCGCATTCCCAACGTGTTGGGCACCGGTTCTTCTTTCCACCTGGGCAACACCTTTACCGCACTGACCGCCCTGATGCTGGACGGTGTTTCCGGTGGCCTGGCTGGTGCCATCGGCCTTGCTTTGGCCGATATCATGGCCGGTGATCCGGGCTATGCCATCACCACCTTTATCCTTAAATTCATCATCGGCATTGTCTGCGGCGTGTTTGCTCACAAGGTGTTCAAGCTGCAGGATCTCAGCGCAGCGGACGGCGTTAAGTATTACGTTGCCGTTATCGGCTCTGCATTCAGTGGCCTGCTGGTCAATGTGTTCACCGACCCGTTCCTGGGCTACTTCCGTAACCGCTATATCTTTGGTCAAGAGGCTGACCTGGCTTCCACCGTGGCCAAGATCACCAGCGGCGTTACCCTGATCAACTCTCTGCTGTCCACCGTGTGCGCTGTGGTGCTGTTCCTGGCGCTGGTGCCCGCTCTGCGCAAAGCAAACCTGCTGCCCGCAGCCGATAAACCAGAATAAGCGCAACCATGGGAAATAAGCGATAAAATATATTACCTGAATGGCACCTGCCGCAAATGGCAGGTGCCATTTTTGTGCAAAATATGAAAAAAACGGAAACCACTGGTGCTGAAGCGCAAAATGGTGTAAAATAGAACCTATGTATTGAGGTCAGAAAATACAAGGGCATTACACCCCTGATAGATACCAGGCAACCCTGCCAGGAACGGAAAGGAAATATCATGGCAAAACAAACGACCCGTGCCGGGATGGATGTAAAAGAAAAAATGTATCTGGTGTTGGTGCTGTGCTTTGCAGCGGTGCTCATCACCGTGGGGGCAGCGTTCTTTATTGTGCGCGGCTTGGGCAGCACCACACGGCAGAATGATAACACAGCGGATTCCGCCGCCACCCAGGAACCCCTTGTGGCGGACAGCAGCTATGATAAAAACCAGAATACGATCGATACCAACAAGTACAGCTCTACCATTCTGGAAGAAAGCGCCGATGCGGGCCAAAGCTATGTGGACGAAACACTCTTCCTTGGCGATTCCAACACCGCCCGCATGTACCGCATTTTCAATTATTGCAGTTATGATAATGCCATTGGCTCGGTGGGTATGTCCGGCAAATCCCTGGCAACGTATGCCTGCGTGCAGTTCCAGGGCTACAGCGGCTACAAGACGATGCCGGAAGCGGTTGCCCTGATGCAGCCCCGCCGCGTGATTCTGACCTTTGGCACCAACGATTTAAGCTCCAGCTACAGCGCTTCCAGCTTTGCCAGCGATTACGCCAAGGGCATCAAGGCTGTGCAGGATGCTTACCCCAGTGTGGATATCATTGTGAACGCTATTCCGCCGCTGGGCCAGCAGCATTCCAACCAGAACCTGACCCAGACCCAGGTAGATGAATACAACAAAGCCCTGGTGCAGATGTGCCAGGATAACGGCTGGAAGTTCCTGAACAGCGCCGAGGTGCTGAAGGACAGCTCCACTGGCTATGCCAAAAGCGGCTATGTGCTGAGCAGTGATGGTATCCACCTGACCGAGCAGGCCATGGATGCGCTGTTTACTTACATCCGCACCCACAGTTACATTACCGAGGATACCCGCCCGGCCCTGACCGCCGTGCCTACCCATACGGGGGATAAGGATGTTTCGGTTGGGAGTAACATTGTATCCAGCACCACCGCTGCCATAGCGCCCGAAACCACTGAAGCTCCCGATGAAGATGCCAGCGACAGCAGCTCTTCCAATGGACCCGACTGGGCAGACGGCACCAGCGGCAGCTATGCCACCGCGACCCCGGACCCGGAATACACCTATTGGAGTGAGATCATCGCCCCCACCTGCACGGAGCAGGGCTACACCTACTACCACTGCAATGAGGATTCCAGCAAGGATTATAAGAGCGAGTATGTGAATGCCCTGGGGCATGACTTCCAGAACGGCTACTGCACCCGCTGCGGCGCACAGGACCCCAATGCTGCAACGCAGGAACCGACCCAGGAACCCACCGCAACGGAAGCTCCGGCCCCTGATGCGCCCGCAGATTCCGGCACCAGCGGATCGGGAGATACCCCCGACTGGGCATCCGAAAACAGCGATAGCACCCCCGAAGCATAATGCCGGAAAAACAAAAGAATAGGAAATAACAAGAGCGCACGTACCTGTAATGATAGCAGGTACGTGCGCTTTCTCTTTATTATGTGTCTTAATGGGAAAGATATTCGCTGCTGAGCTTTTCCAGCGTGGAGCTGTCAATATACTGGTTAATGACCTGGTTCAGCCCTTCCCAAAAGCCCAGGGTCTCGCACTGGGCGCGGTGGGGGCAGCTTTCTGCGGAAGTGGCAAGGCAGGGAACGGGGACAATCTCGCCTTCCACCGCGCGCAGGATATCGCCCGCAGTGATCTGGGCGGCAGGGCGGCTGAGCCGGTAGCCGCCCTGGCTGCCGCGGCCGCTTTCTACAAGGCCGGCTTTGCTTAACGGGGCAACGATCTGCTCCAGATATTTTACGCTGATGCCCTGATTATCGCTGACTGCTTTAAGGGGCAGATACTCCCCGGGGGTGGCGCTGGCCAGTTCCACCATCAAAAGCAGTGCATAGCGGTCCTTGGTTGAAAACTTCACGGTGTTAATGCCTCCTGATGTCTGATGCCTTTATCATAGCAGATTTTTGCCCGTGCGGCAAGCCTTTGGCGCTGCCAGGCGGGGCGGGCCGCGGCGATTTTCTGACATATTGCAGATTTTACACTCTACAAACCTGCTAAACTTATAGGAAAATGCTGAAATGTACAAATACGCTTGACAACCGCGCCAAATGGGGCTATACTTGCGCCATAGCAAAAAACAAATGTGCCGCACCACAAAGGTGCTGGTTCAGCAGGGAAAGGAAGTGCTGTCAGAATGAAAACCGCAGAACGCCGTGATGGTATGATGATGTGCATGTGCAGTTTGCTCCGGCAGCCTGTACCTGTTTTCCCTGCGCGCATTTAACAGCAGGGGTGCAGCGGCGGCGTGCCGGGAACGGTACGCCGCCGCTTTTGCTTTATATAGGGCAACACCGCACAATTCCCGCCTTACGGCTTAAGCACCGCTTCGGCGGCTG
>OHFQ01001210.1_pt1 | contig 10388 bp, 9 predicted proteins | sample 1567581 | NCBI WGS metagenome assembly OHFQ01 (sample SAMEA3879559, study PRJEB24766) | human gut metagenome | biome: human-associated habitat; feature: feces | place: USA | collected 1985/1987 | reverse complement strand
GGAGCCGGTTTGGGTTTGGGGATCATGGTGCGCTGCTCGACGATGTTGCCCGCACCGTAGCCGATCGTCAGTTCGACACGGCGCAGTTTCGGCAGAACGTTCTTTTTCAGGTAGCTCCATGCAGCCGGCATCTTCTTGAGCGCCAATTCTTTCTGATCGGACGACTGCTTGCCGTCGATGACGTTCAGCACGGACTGCCGGTCGGGCATCGACGACTGTGCGACCAGCGCGCGGCACGTCTCCCAATCCTCGGCGACGGAATTCACCGTCACCTTGTACTTTTTCGAGAAATCGTACTTCCTGTCGACATACGCCTTGAAATCGCCGGCCCGCTTGGCAGCCAGCGCTTCGTTGAACTTCAGCGGACCATCGGGAGAAGAATAGCCCGTGATCGTCACGGCGCAGACCTGCCGGAGCGTATCCTTCACGAGGTTGTCCACAAAGGCGTTGAGTCCGTCCAGCTCCTGCGGATTGCCGTTGAGCGCGGCATTGAGCGTCGCCAGATTGATCTGGTAGCGAATCGAATAGTCGGCGTCGCCGCGGCTTTTGACGATGAACCTGCGAACGATGTAGTCTCCGTCGGCAGTCTCCGACAGCAATACGGTATCGGCCGCAGGAGCCGGAACCGCACTCTTGGTTTGGGCCGTCGCTCCGGCAGCGGCACACAACGCGAGAGAAAGAGCGAAAGTTGATGCAAATGTTTTCACGCTAAAATAGTGTTAGTTAACGCCCTCGTCTCTCGCAAGATTCGTACCACGCTAACGGCACGAAAAAACGGAGGTTTCAGCGAAACCTCCGTTTTTCATTATCACAGAATGCGTTACATGCGTTCGGGGACGTCGATGCCCAGCAGTTTCATGCCCTCCTTGATGACGCGGGCGACCTGCTGCGCCAGCTGGAGACGCATCGTGCGCACCCCGGCGTTCTCCTCCTTGAGGATCGAATGGTCGTGATAATAGCCATTGAACTGCTTGGCCAGCTCGTAGACATAGGCCCCGACGACCGACGGCGCGAAGTTCTCGCCCGCGGACTTCACCACAGACGGATACTCCGTCAGCGACTTCACCAGGTCGATCTCCTCGCGCAGGTAATCCGCCGTGGCGGCTCCTCCGAAGTCGATGCCCGCCTCGGCGGCCTTGCGAAGCACCGAGCGGATGCGCGCATGGGTGTACTGGATGAAAGGACCCGTATTGCCGTTGAAGTCGATCGACTCGCGGGGATCGAACAGCATCGTTTTCTTGGGATCGACCTTTAATATAAAGTACTTGAGCGCACCCAGCCCGACCATCGTCGAAACGGCATTGGCCTCCTCCTCCGAGCATCCGTCGAGCTTGCCCAGCTCGGCCGACATCTCGCGGGCCGTCGAGACCATGCCTTCGATCAGGTCGTCGGCGTCGACCACCGTACCCTCGCGCGACTTCATCTTGCCCTCGGGAAGCTCCACCATGCCGTAGGAGAGGTGGGTGATATGATCGCTCCAGTCGGCGTAGCCCAATTTCTTGAGCACCAGTTTCAGCACCTGGAAGTGGTAGTTCTGTTCGTTGCCCACGACGTAGATCATGTCGTCGAGCCTATTGTCCTCGAAGCGGCGGAAAGCCGTGCCGAGGTCCTGCGTCATGTAGACCGACGTGCCGTCGCCGCGCAGCAGCAGTTTCTCGTCCAGTCCGTCGGCCGTGAGGTCGATCCACACCGAATTGTCGGGACGGCGGTAGAAGACACCCTTTTTAAGCCCCTCCTCGACGAGCGACTTGCCCAGCAGGTAGGTCTGCGACTCGTAATAGACCTTGTCGAAATCGACGCCCAACGCCTTGTAGGTCACGTCGAAGCCCTCGTAAACCCAGCCGTTCATCGTCTCCCAGAGCGAGTACACCTCGGGGTCCCGGGCCTCCCACTTGCGCAGCATCTCCTGCGCCTGGAGCATGATCGGGGCGTTTTTCTTGGCCTCGTCCTCCGGCTGTCCCTGCGCGACCAGCTCCCTGATCTGCGCCTTGTAGTGTTTATCGAACTCCACGTAGTACTTGCCCACGAGGTGATCGCCCTTCATCCCCGACGATGCCGGGGTTTCGCCGTTTCCGTAGAGCTTCCACGCCAGCATCGACTTGCAGATGTGAATACCGCGGTCGTTCACGAGGTTTACCTTGATGACCTTGTTGCCGTTGGCTTTCAGGATCTGCGCGACGGAGTATCCCAGCAGGTTGTTGCGGATGTGTCCCAGGTGAAGGGGCTTGTTGGTGTTGGGCGAGGAGTATTCGATCATTACGGTACGGCCCGTCGGTGCGGCCTGCCCGAAGGTGTCGTTTGCCGCGACCTCCCGGAAGCGTGCGGCCCAGAATGCACTGTCGAGCGAGAGATTCAGGAATCCCTTGATTACGTTGAACGCCTTGATTTCCGGCGTATTGGCCACCAGGTATTCGCCGATCTCCGTCGCCGTGGCTTCGGGCGACTTGCGGCTGGCTTTGAGCAGGGGGAACACCACGAGCGTATAGTCGCCCTCGAACTCTTTGCGGGTTTTCTGAATCTGCAACGGAGCTCCGGCATTCCCGTAGAGGGTGCTTACCGCCGCTGCGACTTTATCCGTAAGAAACTGTTCAATATTCATCGTATGTCGAATTTGGGTGCGAATTTACGCTTTTTATCCGAATAATCCGCGTCGTCGCCTCTCAATAATGCGTCGGATAGCGAATTGCATCCGTCGATTTTCGGAAAATTGCAAACTATTGTTATATTTGCAAACCGTATAGGCTGTCCCCGCAGCGTCCGAACGGTTCGGCGTTGTTGCGTCGTGCGATTCCCTGTCCGAAAACAATCCGGGCCGGATTCGTCCGCCGGGGTCGAAGGCCGGAGCCATCCGGCCCGGCTTTCGGTATGGACCGCCTTTCGTTTTTTTATTTTTTCATAGCATGGAAATATTCATAATCCTCCTGCTGATCCTGCTCAACGGTCTGTTCGCCATGTCGGAGATCGCCCTGATCTCGGCCCGCAAATCGAACCTTACGGCGCAGGCCAAGCAGGGCAACAAACGGGCTCGCCAGGCCCTCAAGCTGGCGGAAGATCCCAACAAATTTCTTTCGACCGTCCAGATCGGTATTACTCTGATCGGTATTTTGACCGGTATTTATTCGGGGGCGGCCATCGCCGACGACCTGCGGGAAGTCTTCGTCCGCTGGGGAGTTCCCTATGCGGCTCCCGTAGCGCAGACGCTCATCGTGATCGTGGTGACCTATCTGACTATCGTGTTCGGAGAGTTGATTCCCAAGCGTATCGGTATGACGGCCGCCGAGCCGGTCGCCAAACTCGTGGCCGGCCCTATGAAGGTGCTGTCGGTCGTCGCCTCCCCTTTCGTATGGCTCCTTTCGAAGAGCATCGAGGGCATTTCCCGTCTGTTCGGGCTGCGCGATACCGACAGTCCCGTAACGGAGGCCGAGATCAAGTCGATCGTGCAGGAAGGCGCCGAGGACGGAGCTGTGCAGGCTGTCGAGCAGAAGATCGTCGGCCGTGTCTTCTCGTTGGGTGACCGCAGCGTGGAGTCGATCATGACCCACCGCAGCGACATCGCATGGCTCGATGTGAATATGTCTGTGGATGAGATCCGCGACCTCGTTCGTCGGGAGCCTCACGGACGCTATCCCGTCGGCGAAGGATCGCTCGACCGGCTGGTCGGCGTCGTCTATCTGAAGGATCTTTTTTCGCATATCGGGGACCCCGGATTCTCGCTGCGGCAGATTCTCTCTCCTGTCAAGCTGTTCCACGAGGGAGCGGAGGTGTATATGGCGCTGGAACAGTTGCGGACCGAGCAACTGGGTTATGGCATCGTTTGCGACGAGTTCGGCGTCACGCAGGGTATCGTGACTCTGAAAGATATTTTCGAAGCCCTTGTAGGCGAGCTGCTCGAAGATCGTGAAGAGCCGGATATCGTCGTGCGCGAGGACGGCAGCGTGCTGGTGGACGGGCAGTGTTCGTTTTACGATTTTCTGGCCCATTTCGGATTGGAGGATGTCTATTCTTCGGCCGAATACAATACGATCAGCGGTTTGATTCTGGATGAGCTGGAACATATTCCGCACAGCGGGGAATACCTTCAATGGGAGTGTTTCCGGCTCGAAGTCGTGGATATGGACGGAGCACGCATAGACAAGGTGCTGGCGACGATGATCGACACGTCCGATAATAAAAATAAATAGAGCCTTCCCGTGCGGAGTTTGTTTTTGATGCCATGAAGATTGCCGACATAGAATTGGGTGACCGCCCGCTGTTCCTGGCTCCGATGGAGGATGTGACCGATCCTTCGTTCCGCTATATGTGCAAGCGGTTCGGTGCCGACGTGGTATATACCGAGTTTATCTCTTCGGACGGGTTGATCCGCGATGCGGGCAAGTCGCTCGCTAAATTGCGCATCGCCGAAGCCGAACGGCCCGTGGGTATCCAGCTTTACGGTCATCTGGTGGAACCGATGGTCGAGGCGGCTCGGATCGCCGAGGCGGCCGATCCCGATATCATCGATATCAACTTCGGTTGTCCGGTGAAGAAGATCGCCGGTCGGGGCGCCGGATCGGGTATGATGCGCGATGTCCCCCTGATGGTCGAGATGACCCGCCGCATCGTCGAAGCCGTGAAGAAACCCGTGACGGTCAAAACCCGTCTGGGATGGGATGAAGAGTCGAAGAACATCGAAGAGATCGCTCTGCGCCTGCAGGACGTGGGTATCGCCGCACTGACGATCCACGGCCGCACGCGGGCCCAAATGTATCGCGGCGAAGCGGACTGGACGCTCATTGGCAAGGTGAAGAACAATCCGGCGATCCGGATTCCGATCATCGGTAACGGAGATATCGACTCCGGTCCCAAGGCCCGCGAAATGTTCGACCGCTATGGAGTGGACGGGGTGATGATCGGGCGGGCGACCTACGGGCGGCCCTGGATCTTCCGCGAAGTGAAACACTTTCTTGAAACAGGCGAGGTGATGCCGCAGCCGTCGGTGGCGGAGCGGGTCGAAATCGCTAAAGAACATTTAGCCAAATCCTTGGAGATCAAAGGCGACCGGGTCGGAATCCTGGAGATGCGCCGCCACCTGTCGAACTATTTCAAGGGACTTCCCAATTTCAAGGAAACCCGCCTGAAGCTGGTGACTCTGTTCGATCCGAACGAACTGTATGCCACGCTCGATTCGATCGCCGATCGTTGGGGCGATTTCGACGTGAGCGGGGTCATCCCTGCTCCGCTTTCGCATGATGTGTAGCTTTGTTCTGCACGAGAATCGCTTGCCTGTCGATTCCTAAGCGTATATTTTCAACAAGGGCGACCAAATCTTTCTGCCCGCCCGAAAAGTCCCGGCAGCGTACCGGTGCCGAATTTCGTGGAGCCGGAAAATTGTCGCTTCGTGCGTAAGGATCTCCTTTTATTCGTTATTCGATTTCCCGTCATTTGTTTATTCGATAACTCTGTAAAAACAAAGCGCCGCGAGAGAAGTCGCGGCACTTTTTATTATCAACGTCCGGGGTTATTTCAGGCTGCGTTGGATATAGTCGGTGTAATCCTTGACTACGGGCGTGTAGTCTTCCTCTTCGAACAGCGGGGAGGAGATCAGGAAGTCGGCTGTTGAGCGGTTTACAGCCGTGGGTACGTTGTAAAGCGTCGCCAGGCGCAACAGCGCTTTCACATCCACGTCGTGCGGTTGCGCCGACATGGGGTCCCAGAAGAAAATCAGGGCACTGATCCGTTCGTCCGCGATCAGGGCGCCCAGTTGCTGGTCGCCGCCCAGAGGACCCGATTTCAGCCGCGTGATGTCGAGTGCCGGTTGCTCGTAGTGGTGGGATGCCGAGTGATTGAGCAGGGTTTCTTCGACGATCTTGCCTGTCGTACCCGTACAGACGATCCGGTGTTTGCTCAATTTTTCACAGTTCCAGTCCACCCATTCCGCCAGGTCGTGTTTCATGTTGTCGTGCGCGACGAGCGCCATCATTTTCTGTCTGTTCATTTCTTTCATCCGTTTTTTTTGAAAGCCGCGTTTCGGCTTTCGGTTGTTTTATACTCGATTTACGGCCCCAAGATGCGAATAAGCCGAGTACAAAAGCAAATTTATTTGCATTTTGCCGAGGCGAAGTATTTAAGACGAAGTCAAAGATACGAAAAGGAGGGAGCAATCGTGCGGGTTTGTACGCAAGAATTGCCGAACCGCTTCCTATTTTCTGCAAAGATAATGTGCAGCGGCATCTTCCGACCACTCCCGGCGCAGGTTTCATCGAATTGTAATGTCGGGAAAGTTCGGTATTCCGCCCGGAAACCATTACCCGTTGTTGCTTGCCTTGAGCCCTCGGATCACCGCCGAAGTGAATCCGGCGTGTTCCATTTCGTTCAGCCCTTTGATCGTGATTCCTCCGGCTGTGGTTACCCTATCCACCTCCTGTTCGGGGTGCGAGCCGTTGGATTCGAGCAGGGCGATCGCCCCGCGCAGGGTTTGCAGAACGCCTTCTTGAGCCTTTTGCGGGTAAAGGCCCAGCTCTACCCCGCCCTCCATCGCTGCCCGGATATAACGGAAGGCGAAGGCGATACCGCAGGAGCAGAGCGTCGTGGCCGGACCGAGTAGCCGCTCTTCCACCAATTCCGCTTTGCCCAATGCACCGAAAATATTCAAAACCAGTCTGTTCTGATCTTCGGTCGCATTCAGCCCCGTGATGAACGTCATGCTTTGCTTTACTTCGATGGCCGTATTGGGAATTGCGCAATAAAGGGCTCTGTCTTTTCCAGCCCATGTTTGCAGCTGTTCCAGGGAAATGCCCGCCGCTACCGAAATGACGATCTGTCCATCGGGCCGCTTCCCTGTCAGATGCTCTTTTATCAGTGCCTCCACCATCCAGGGTTTCACGGCGATTATCACGATGTCGGCCGTAGCCAGAGAGCTGTAGTCGCCCGTAACGGCCTGCAATTCCGGATTGAACCCCTGTATTTCGGCGGTTTTGCTCGCGCGGCGGTTGATGACCGTAATGTCCTGTGGTCGGAACAGGTCGCAGGTGGATAGTCCGCGAGCGATTGCTCCGCCCATATTGCCTCCTCCGACGATCGATATTTTCATGGGTCGCATGGTTTTTTATTTATAAAAATGCTCCGTCCGGCAGGTGCGGAATCGGAGCTGTATTGTCTATTCGGGCAAAGGTTCGGCAGCGGTGCACACCTGTCGAAAGGGAGCACCGGCGAATCTTTATGCTTCCTGCTCTGCGGGCAGTTTGAATTCGGTGAACCCGGCACCCACGAGGGTATTGAACCAGGAGAAAACCTTCTTCATGTCCGATACGTGGACTCGGTCGCGGTCGTATTCGGGCAATACTTCTGCGAAATATGCTTTGAGTTTTTCCGGAGCCTCCTTGTGGCTGATGGCCGGCTGTCCCTGCGTATGTTCGTAAATTTTGGTGAAAACCTCTGCGAGCGGGATGTCCTCGCCCTCGGTGAAGATGGATATTTCGGTCAGTGCGCTCACTTTGGAGTTGCTTGCGGCATTCATGCGTTTGCCGTCCGACAACGACTCGACGATGACGCCGCGCGACGATTGTGCGACGTATTTGTACAAACCGGGTTGGCCGGAAATGGCCAGAATCTCTTTCAATTCCATAATTTTTTCTGTTCGATGATATGTTTGAGTTTGGTTCTTCACTGTCCGTTCGGGCCGTGCGGGGTGAATCCGCTCCGGCTCGTACCGTTCGAAAATGCGGTTTCAGATGGCATATACGCTGTATTGCTGGGCTTCGGTTACGGAAGAAAGGCCGTTCTCGTTGGTCACGACGATCAGCCAATATACCGTACTGCCGGCTTTCTGTGCAGGGATGATTGCTTCGTAAAAGACCGTGTCGGAAGTCGCCTTGAAATAGTAGGCATTGGTCGATTTCTGCTCCGTGTGCTCTACTCCGTTCTTATCGGTCCATTTGACGTCGTATTTCACCTGAGCGTAGAATGCACCGTACTGGTTCGATATATTGGCCTGCACATAAACTTTCTGAACCGAAGATACCCGGCCTCCGTCTTCGATGGTGGCTCCTTCGTCCGTGATGACCGGGAACGTCGTTTGTTCGGGTCCTACTTCTTTCAGTTCGCACGAAGGAATCGCGCAGGCGATGAAAATCAGAAATAAAAACCACTTTTTCATAATGGATGCGGATTGGCTGTGTGTGGTTACTCTTTGGTCAGGTGAACGTCCATCTGCGGGAACGGGAAGTTGATTCCCTTTTCAGGTAATATTTTGTAATACAGCTCGTTCATTGCGAAGAAAACGTCCCAGTAGTCCTCGTTTTTCGTCCAGGCCCGAACCGTCAGATTGACCGAATTATCGGCCAGGGCAGCGATATATACCGCAGGCGCCGGATCCTGAAGCACCCGTGCGTCTTTGGACAGCAGTTCCAGGATAGCCTCCCGTGCCGTTGCGAAATCGTCGCCGTAAGAGATGCCGATCACCCACTCCACGCGACGTGTTTCGGAGGTGGAATAGTTGTTGATGATCGCGGTAGCGATCGAACTGTTCGGGATGAAAATGGTTTGCTTATCAACCGTAGTGATCTTGGTCGAGAAGAGCATGATCTCCTGCACGGTACCCGACTGTCCCTGGGCCGAGATGTAATCGCCTATGCGGTAGGGCTTGAGCAGCAGGATCATCACGCCACCGGCGAAATTCTGCAATGTGCCGCTCAGGGCCATACCGATAGCCAGACCGGCCGAAGCGAGTAGCGCTACGATTGAGGTAGTATTGACACCCAGAACTTGTATGATCGTAAGGATCAGTATAATATATGAGACAGTCTTAATCAGGTTGTGCAGGAAGATTTGTAATGAACGATCCACCTTGCGTTTTTCGAAAGCCGTCGAGATCAGTTTTATGAGGCGGCGAATAAGCCAGCGTCCCGCCATGTAGATCGCCAGGGCGAGTACGATTTTCAGGCCGATCCAGATACTTTCCGACACCAGATTCGTCAGGACTTTTTCCAAATCCATATTAGCGATTTTTTCGACCGTTTCCGCGAATTTGGCTTTTTGTATGCTGTCCGGAACGATGAGGTTTTCGGGCTGCTGTGCGGTGATAAAAGAAAATCCCATGAAAGACTTAAATTTTATAGGTTGAGTCGCAAATTTAATCAAAAAAACCGGAAATAATAGTAACTTTGCTCTATAATGTATTTAACGGATTTTGCTATGGAAAGTAAGATAGAGATAATCCAAATCAATATTTCGGGTGAAGACAAGCCCGGCATGACCTCTTCGCTGACCGATATTCTGGCCCGGTACGACGCGTTCATCCTCGACATCGGCCAGGCGAATATCCACCAGTCGCTGACTTTGGGCATCCTGTTCATGACCACTTCTGACAAATCGGGCGCCATCCTCAAGGAGTTGCTTTTCAAGGCTTCGGAACTGGGCGTAATGATCCGCTTCACCCCCATCACCGAGGAACATTACCAGGCCTGGGTCGGTCGTCAGGGCAAGAACCGCTATATTATCACCCTTTTGGGCCGTCAGGTTACGGCACGTCATATCGCAGGGGTCACCAAAGCGGTCGCCGAACAGGGACTCAACATCGACGCGATCAAGCGCCTTACGGGGCGTATGCCGCTCGAGGAGGAGAACCGTGCCACCCGCGCCTGCATCGAGCTTTCGGTGCGCGGTACGCTCGGCGATAAGGCCGTGTTGCAGAAACGCTTCATGGAGCTGTCCAACGAGGGGGTCGATATTTCGTTCCAGAAGGACGACATCTTCCGCCGCAGCCGACGCCTGATCTGTTTCGATATGGATTCCACGCTGATCGAAACCGAGGTGATCGACGAGTTGGCCGACCGTGCCGGTGTGGGCCCCGAAGTGCGGGCCGTTACCGAGAGCGCCATGCGGGGCGAGATCGACTTTACCGAGAGTTTCACGCGCCGCATCGCCCTGCTTCGGGGACTCGACGTTTCGGTGATGGAGGAGATCGCCCGCCGCGTGCCGCTGTCAAAAATCGTGCGCCCCGCGTGGGACCTGCAGCAGCTTGCCTCCCTCGGCCTGAAGGCCGAGGCCGATGAGACAGTCTGGAAGCGCGTCTGGTCAGAGGAGGAAACGATCAGCTTCGCCTCCACCCCGATGTTTCTGGTGCGGGGACGGAAATAGCTGCCTTTGTTTTTCCCTGTCCGGGATAAAACCGAACCAGAACAGCAGGATCTTTTTTGCGCCGCGCTCTTGACACACGCGCGCGGCAGTGATATCATCCGGTTTGAATTAAATGCATCTAACCAGTTGGCTTTTCAAGGAGGTATCCCATGTATCAGATCACACTGAATATAGACGGCATGATGTGCGCCATGTGCGAGAGCCACGTCAACGACGCGGTGCGCAATGCGTTTCCGGTCAAGAAGGTCGCGTCCTCGCACAGCCGGGGCGAG
>OHFQ01001203.1_pt1 | contig 10455 bp, 10 predicted proteins | sample 1567581 | NCBI WGS metagenome assembly OHFQ01 (sample SAMEA3879559, study PRJEB24766) | human gut metagenome | biome: human-associated habitat; feature: feces | place: USA | collected 1985/1987 | reverse complement strand
CCGGATGCCACCAGACAGAGGAAGGGCGGTTTGAGCTCCGGATGGGTCAGATAGAGGGCTGCAATGTGGCCCCGCAGGTGATGCACCGGAACCAGCGGCTTGTTGGCAGAATAGGCCAGCCCCTTGGCAAAGTTCACACCCACCAGCACCGCGCCGATCAGGCCCGGCGCAAAGGTGACAGCCACCGCGTCCACATCGTCCATGGTCTTGCCTGCGTCCAGCAGAGCCTTTTTGACCGTGGCGCTGATGAACTCGCAGTGGCGGCGGCTGGCGATCTCAGGGACCACGCCGCCATAAAGAGCCTGCTCCTTGACGCTGGTGGAGATGACGTTGCTCAGCAGGCGGCGGCCATCCTCCACAAGGGATGCGGCGGTCTCGTCGCAGGTGGATTCGATTCCTAAGATGATCATGGTTTTAGTGGGCCTCCAGCCAGTTTTTGCCCTGATGCACTTCGGTGCTCAGGGGGACAGCATAATTGACACAGCCTTCCATCTCTTCCTGCAGGATGGCGGCGGCTTTTGCGGCTTCTGCCTCCGGGGCCTCGACGATGAGTTCGTCGTGGACGGTCAGGATGAGGCGGCTCTCCATCTTTTCGTCCCGCAGACGCCGCCAGACCCGCACCATCGCCAGCTTGATGACGTCGGCGGCGGTGCCTTGGATCGGCGTGTTGCGGGCCATCCGCTCGCCGCTGGCCCGGATGTTGTGATTGTTGCTGGCCAGCTCCGGCAGGGAGCGACGGCGTCCGAAGAGGGTGGACACATAGCCGCAGTTCCGGGCGTCGGAGATGGTCTTGTCCATGTAGCCGCTGACTTTCGGGAAGGTGGCCAGATAGTTTTTCAGGAAGGCGTCGGCCTCCTTGACGCTCACGCCGATGTCCTTCGAGAGGCTGTAAGCGCCCTTGCCGTACATGATGCCGAAGTTGATGGCCTTGGCAGAGGAGCGCAGCCGTGGCGTCACCTCGCTCTGCGGGATGCCGTAGATCTTGGCGGCGGTGCTGCGGTGGATGTCCTCGCCGGTGAGGAAGGCCTGCTGCATATGCTCGTCGCCGGTGACGTGGGCGAGGATGCGCAGCTCGATCTGGCTGTAGTCGGCGTCCACCAGCACGCAGCCGGGCTTTGCCACAAAGTAGGCGCGCAGCTGGCTGCCCAGCTCGGTGCGGATGGGGATGTTCTGCAGGTTGGGATTATCGGAAGAGAGCCGTCCGGTGCGGGCTTCGGTCTGGTTGAAGGTGGAGTGGATGCGCCCGTCCTCGCCAATGACCTTGAGCAGACCCTCCACATAGGTGGAGTTCAGCTTCTGGTAGGCGCGGTACTGCAAAACGTCCTCCACCAGCGGGTACTCGCGCAGGCTTTCCAGCGTTTCGGCATCGGTGGACCAGCCGCGCTGGGTCTTTTTGCCGTGGGGCAGACCCATGGTGTCGAACAGCATCTCGCCCAGCTGCTTGGGGCTGTTGGGGTTGAAGGTGGCGCTGCCGGTCTCCATGTGGATGCGGGTCAGCACCTGCTCCAGCTCCTCCCGCAGCTTTACACCGAACTGCTCGATGCCGTCCTTATCCACCAGCACGCCGGTGCGGGTCATATCGGCCAGCACCTGTGCCAGCGGGAACTCGATCTCGTTGTACAGCGCATCCTCGCCGCAGGCGGTGATCTCGGCCTTCATCCGGGCAAACAGGTCGGCCAGCCGCCCGGCGTCCGGGTAATCGGTGCAGGTAAAGGCGGCAGCGGCCTTGTAGGCGGGGATCAGCTCGCTGATCTGGTACTTGGAGGCAGACGCATCCAGCAGATAGGCGGCCAGCTTGCCGTCCCAGACGATGCTGCTGCCCCAGCCGCCGGCAGCCATGGCTTTGGCGTACAGGGGTGCAGAGTTGAACACATCCAGCGTCACATCGGCGTTGTCCAGCAGCCGCAGCAAGTCGGCGTTCTCCAGCGGGTAGACGGTGGTGTCCTGCACGGCATACCAGCTTTCCGGCTGCAATACCACGTTGCGGGTGCCCTGCTTGCCGGTAACGGCGGGGCGGGCAGCCACCAGATAGTGCCCGGCGGGGGTCAGGGGCAGGGGAGCAAGTTCGGCTTCCGGCAGCTCTACGGCCTGCTCCTCGGCGGCGGCTTCCGGCGCTACGCCGTCCAGCCCGAACCGCGGGATCAGGGAGTGGATCTCCAATTCCTGCAAAAGCCGCACGGCGGCAGGCTTGTTGCCCTCGCCCACGGTGTAGGACCCCTCGGCGGTGTCGATGGGGGCGTCGGTACGGATGGTGCCCAGCGTGTGGCTCAGCTCGGCCATGGGCTTATCTTCTAACAAGTGCTCCCGCTGCTTGGGCTTGATGCGCTTGTCATCAATGTTCTGGTACACGCCCTCCAGCGAGCCGAAAGTCTGCACCAGAGAAAGGGCGGTCTTTTCGCCGATGCCCTTCACGCCGGGGATGTTATCTGAGGTGTCACCCATCAGGCTCTTCACCTCAATAAGCTGCTTAGGCGCAAGGCCGTATTTTTCCTGAATGGCGTCCTCGTCCATCACCACGGTCTTGCTGCGCCCCATTACGGTGGCGGCCAGCAGCACGGTGGTGCTCTCGCTCACCAGCTGCAGACTGTCGCGGTCTCCGGTGGCAAGGAAACAGTCGTCCTTGCGGGCGGCGCAGGCAGCAGCCAGTGTGCCCAGAATATCGTCCGCTTCCCAGCCCTCGGCGGTAACGGTGCGGTAGCCAAGGTCTGCCAGCAGCTGCTTGAGCACCGGCATCTGCTGTGCCAGCTCCTCGGGCATGGCGTGGCGGGTGGCCTTGTAGCCATCGTACATTTTATGCCGGAAGGTGGGAGCTTTCAGGTCAAAAGCCACGGCCACCTCGTCCGGCTGGCACTCCTTGAGCAGGGAGAGCAGAATGTTCAAAAAGCCATAGATGGCGTTGGTGTAACGTCCGTCCTTGGTGGTCAGCAGCTTGATGCCGTAAAAAGCGCGGTTGGCAATGCTGTTGCCGTCAATGACCAGTAAACGCATAATGCAGTTCCTCCGTTGCGTAATTTCACACCTTATAGTATAGCACAAAACCGCACCGCGCGGGAGCTTTTTGCGCAAAAAAGAGAAACGGCTGCTTTTCGTGATGTCATCTCTCGTAAAAATGCGATCGTCGCGGCTTGTAAGCCGTGACGATCGCATCATTTATAATGTTCTTCCGCTGCCTATGCCCAGAGCAGCGCGGAGGGCATTTTAAATCGTTCCGCCGCAAAAAAGCTGCCGCACAAGCTGTGCAGCAGCCTTACCGATGCCGGGTTTATTCCTCGATGCGGATGGCGCTTACCGGGCAGCTCTGGGCTGCGGTGACGGCCTGCGGTACCTCCTCCGGCGGGATGGGGCCGGGCTCTGCCACAGCCAGAACCCCCTCCATGCGGAACACGGCAGGGCACAGCCCGGCGCACTGGGTACAGCCGATGCACAGCTCAGGGTCTACGAATGCATTCATGCAAACACCTCCTTTGCGGAAAGCATTGCCCGTTTTGCCGCAAATTATGCCTATGCAAGCGGTTTACGGTGTGGTACAATAAGACCGCCGGGAACCGGCAGGAGGAGATAAGATGAATATCCAGATCTTTGGCACGAGCAAGTGCTTTGATACCAAAAAGGCGCAGCGCTATTTCAAGGAGCGCGGCATCAAGTTCCAGATGATCGACCTGAAGGAAAAGGGCATGAGCCGGGGCGAGTTTGATAACGTGGCGCGCGCCTTGGGCGGCTGGGAAGCGCTGGTAAATCCGGCAGCAAAGGACAAGCAGGCCCTTGCGCTGCTGGACGCGCTGGTGGACTGGCAGAAGGAGGACAAGCTGTTTGAAAACCAGCAGCTGTTCAAGACCCCCATCGTGCGCAACGGACGCAAGGCCACCGTGGGCTACCAGCCCGAGATATGGAAGGACTGGGAATAAAAAGCCTGCTTTCACAAAAAAACCACCGGTATAGGTTTTGCACTCTGCGGCCGGATGTGGTATACTGTTGGGTAGACAAAAAACTTTGGGAGACTCAGACCAATGAAAAATACGATCACCCCGGAAGAACACGCCCGGATCAAGCGCCGCCGCTGGCGGCAGACCTTGGGTCTGCTGATCACGGTGCTGGTGCTCATCGGGTTTATCACGGTGCTGCGGGCCGGTGTGGGCCTTGTGGCAAACCTCTTTGACGATACCGCACAAAAACAGGAATACGAGGACAAGCTGGAGGGTCTGGTATTGTTCGACCCCATGCCCTTTGACGGCATTGAGAACATCGACGACCTGACCCTGCGGGAAGCAGCCGTATGGGGCTGTGTGTACAGCATTCAGGAGACACAGGGCGGCTTTGATAACTACAATACCGACCCCGAGACCGAGCAGCTGCTGCTGCCCTCGGTGGAAGTGGATGCCTATCTGGCAAAGCTGCTGGGCCCCGGCTTTAAGCTGACCCACCGCAGCTTTGACATGGAGGATATGACGATCGAGTTTGACGAGACCACCCAGTGCTACAAGATCCCCATCACCGGTACGGTGGGCTACTACCGCGCTACCGTGGTCAAGCTGTTCAAGCGCAGCGGCAAGCTGCACGTCACCGTGGGCTATATCCCCACCGCCAGCGCGGACGACAGCATCATCAACCCCTCCTCGGACACCCCCACCAAGTATATGGATTACCTGTTCGAGCGCCAGAGCGGCAGCTGGTATCTGACCGGCCTGACCGAGAGCGAGACGAAGCCCGAAAGCGCAGCAAGCTCCGCTGCTGCGCAGCCGGAGCCTATGGCGGAAAGCGATGTGCAGGACGCCATTCTGGCCACTGCCGGAGATTCCGCTGCGGCAGATTCGGCTTCTGCTTCGGCTGTCCAGCCGGAAGCGCAGGCAGAAGCGGGTGCAGACAGCGCCGTGGCAGAATCCCCCGCCGCTGAGGATGCCGCCAGCACCGCAGCGTAAAATGTAAATGCAAAAGGGACCGTTGCACAGCTTTTGTGCAGAGGTCCCTTTTATCGTGGGACAATTTTGAATGGCCGCCGCGTGCGCTTTGGCCATATTCAGCGGAAAAACTATTTATAATTTGCACCCCGGGAAAATCTGCGGATTTTCCCGGGGTGCTTCTTTACGGCAGGGGCGCAACGGAAAACGGCTTCCAGCCTGTGTGTTATTTCAAGTCAAACCGTACCACCACCAGCCGATACCACAGGTAGGGAACCATGTTCCAGATCATCCACAGTTCCATCAGGATATAATTGGGCAGGTCTTTCAGGCGGAAGGGGCGCTTGCCCAGCTTGCCCGCTTTGAGCAGGGCAAAGGCTTCGTGCATTCCCTTGTCCCAAGCCTCGCCAAAGCCCTGCTTGTGGAACTTGTAGCACTTGAGCAGATAGCCCAGCGCCAGCGGGATAAAGTTGAGCACCAGCATCAGCAGCGGCTCGTTTTTGAGCGGCAGCAGAATGCTGTTGCGGCCGCTCTGCTGGCTTTTAAAGGCGTTGTATTTGACAGCGCCGGTGCTGGCACCGCAGATATGGTAGCACTTGGCGGCGGGGCAGAGCACGTTTTTGTAGCCGGCATTGTTGGCGCGCCAGCTCAGGTCTACGTCCTCAAAGTAGGCAAAAAAGTGCTCGTCAAAGCCGCCGATCTCGTCCAGAATGCTTTTGCGGTACAGCGCTGCGCCGCCGCAGGCCGAGAAGATACGCTTTTGCTTGGTGTAGCGGCTGACGCGGCGGCCATCGCCGGTCTTGCAGGCAAAGCCCATCCATGTTACATAGTCCCCGGCATCATCGGCCAGTTCCCGCTCAAAGTGACGGATCATCAAACTTTGCACCGCAAAGATCTTCGGGTCGGCATCGGCGGCGCGCAAAAGCTCGGCCAGCCACTGCGGCTCGGCAAAGGCGTCGTTGTTGAACAGCACCACATATTTGCTCTGCGCCCGGGCAATGCCCTGATTCACTGCGTAGGAAAAGCCGGTATTGCGCCCGTTTTCAATCAGGGTAAAGTTGGGACGGGTGCAGTAGCTGCGCGCCTGCGCAAGACTTTCGTCGGTGGAGCCGTTGTCCACCACGATCAGGTCAAAATCCTGCTCGGTCTGGGCGTAGATGGACTCGATGGAGTCCTTCAGCCAGCCCTTGCCGTTGATATTGGGGATAACGATGGTTGCTTTGCTCATAGTTCTTCTCCTGCGGATGTACAGATCCAAGGTGTATTATAGCATAACCCCCCGCAAAAAGAAACGGGCAAATGCTGCGCCCGGGGAAGCTTGCCCTTCGCTCAGCAGAAGCGGATGCGGTACTCCCGGGGGGTGCAGTGCTTGATCTCCCGGAAGGTCTTGATAAAGTAGCTTGCGTCCGAAAAACCGCATTCCAGCCCCACCTCGCCGGTCTTGAGCCGGGTGGAGCGCAGCAGCTCGGCGGCTTTTTCCACCCGGAACTGCTTGACGTACTGGATGGGCGTGATGCCCAGAAACTGCCGGAAACTGCGCAGACAGGCACTTTCGCTCAGGGCCACGCATCCGGCCAGCTTTTCCACAGTCAGTTCCTCGGCGTAGTGCTCCTCTACATAGCGCAGCATCTGCTTCATCCGCTCCGAGGCGATCTGTTCCTGCTCCGATACCTTCACCTTGCCGCTGACGCATTGGGTAATGAGCAGCCGCAGGGCGGCGGTAAGGTGGTACCGCACCCGGTTCTCGTAGTCAAAGGGCTCGTCTGCCACGCCCTTCCACGCCTCCCGCAGGCAGAGCAGCACCTGCCGCTGCCATGGCACGGCCTCGTCCAGCAAAAAGAAGGGCGGCGTACCCGGCTGCAAAAGCGGGCGGATGAGTTTTTGCCAGAACACGGTGTCCATGCCGCCGACAAGCCTGGGCTGAAATACACCGGAGTGCAGCAGCGCCCTGCCCTCAGCAGGCTCTACCGCGTGCAGCGCCCCGGAGTTGATAAACACGCCCTGCCCGGTCTGCAGGGTCAGGCGGGTCTTGTTCACATCCACATGAATGGGCCCCAGCGCCGCCAGAATAAACTCAAATTCCTCGTGCCAGTGCCACGCCACCGAGTAGCAGGAAAGATCTTCGGCGTAGCAGGCAATGGGGAACAGCGGGCTGCCGTGCTGGGTCTGCTCCCGCCCGGCGGCATCGGCCACCACGGCAGTAGCACTGGAAAGCCCCACCCGGCCGCTGGTATAAGAGGCACAGCTTGTCTGATATGCCATATTCACCAATTCCTTTCCGCAATACTTTGAATGTTTTTTATCAATGCCGATTTTGTTGCATATACTATGCGGTTTTGTTCTATGATTCAAGATTGTTTTGTGGTATTATCCTATCAGAGCTTCCAAGCTCAGTATAGCACCAAGGCAGCGGGAACGCAAGCTGTGCAAGCATTCCCATGCCGGGCAAAACCGCTATCCTCCCGCCGTCTGACGGAGTTACAGCCGGACGGCAAGTGTAATATAAACCATTTTATCAAGGAGGTATTCCTATGCTTCGTATCGAGTATTTTGATAAGGAACGTTTCATGCGCCAGCTTTCTGCCAGCCACGGCAGCGTGCTGCTGCATCTGGACAACGGCAAGACCTGCGACCTGAAGCAGGACGCTACCGCACGCTCCATGCTGCAGATGATGGACACTGCCCCCAAAAAGGGCTTTGACCTCACCGTGACCGACCCCGCCGACGTGACCGGCTTCCTGCGCTATATGCTGGAGGCAGGCCGCACCGAGCGCGTGGCCGGCTGAGTAATGCCAATCTCTTATCCCAATAAGTGTCACAGCTAATGCAAAGCGCCCGCTCCGGTCAAAGCCGGGGCGGGCGCTTTGCCTGTTTTACCGGAAAGCTTGCGCGGACGGGCAGTCTGTGGTAAGCTGAAAGCAGAAAAAACAAGATGGAGGGAACGACTATGAACCTGAAGGAAGCATTCCGCTACCAGAACAAGCTTCAGTCCCTGCTGGACGAGGCACAGGGCATTCTGGACTGCGATTCCAATGTGACCAAGGTAGCCAACACCTACCTACGCCACAAGGTGATGCCCGAGGCCGAGGATGAGACCGTTATGGACGTGGCACAGACCGAATATGCGGAGCAGATCACCGACATTGCCCGGTTCATGCTCTATCTGCTGGAGGAAAAAAGCCGCCTGTTTGCCGCAATCCGCAAGGCAAAGGATGCACTGGACATGGATATGGACAGCGAGGTCAGCCTGAATGCCGCGCGCCAGAGCATCGCCCGCACCTTCAAGCGGATGAACGACCTGCGTAGCTCCGAGCAGCTGCTCTCCGGCGGGGGCACCGGCTACCGCTTCAACGCCGAGGGCAACCAGATCTCCTACTGCTGCGATGTGAAGCGGGTGACCACCATCAACTACGACCGCAAGGTCATCCATGCCGCGCTGAGCAAGCTGAACCGGCAGGCAGACGAGACCTCCAACCGGCTGGACCTCTGCCTTGTGACCTCCAAGGTGGACTACACTGTCCCCTTTGATGTGAACGCCAGCTTTGCCGAAGCCTTTGAGACCTATCTGGAAAACGCCAAAAACTAAATGAGCACTCTACCGGCTATTTTGGGTGCGGCAAGCGCCGGGTGCACGGCTGCCGGTTCAGGTGCAGATGAACTATAAGGCTGCACATTTCCGCAAGGAAGCTTCGGTACGGCTCACCTTACGAGCCAGCATAATATGAAAAAATCTTGCGTTCGGCTTTTCCGCCACCGCCAGACGCTTTTTCGCCGAAACCGTCCCTTGCTTTTTCCCGCATTCCTGCTACCGTGCTTACGTCTCCATGGGCAGGCAGACAAGCCACCCTTCATGATTTTGCCCCCGCAGATTTTGCGGGCGCACACCTTCTGCGTGCCGGGCGGGTGCTCTGCGCCCCTTTGCACGCAGAGTAAAATGGCAGCCGCCCCTGCGCTTGCCGTATCCAAAATAGCCGGTGGAAAACCAAAACCGGAGGTATGAGCTATGAAAAGGTATAAGCTGTTTTATCTCATCGGGCTGCTGTTTTTTCTTGCTGCGGCGCTGAACTTTGTTACCGGAGGGGATCACGCTACGGCAGTGGTATGGCGCTGCCTTGGCGCTACCTTTTTGCTGCTAGGGTGTTCGCAGCAGAAAAAATAAAGCAGCAAGCCAGCCCCGGCGGAAAAAGCTGCCGGGGCTGCAATTCTTTGCGGGGCTCGTTCGTATTCCAGACAGAACGACTGAATTTCGACAAAAACGAGGTATGATCATGTCAACCAAAACGATCTATTCCACTGCCGCGACCCGCTTTGACCTGAGCGCTGCGGCACTTCATATCCTTGCCATGGCGCTGATGCTGATGGACCACCTGTGGGCGACCCTGCTGCCTGCGCAGGAATGGCTGACCTGTGCCGGGCGGGTGGCCTTTCCCATCTTTGCCTTTATGGCGGTGGAGGGCTACTTCCACACCCACGACCTGAAAAAATACACCTTGCGTCTGCTGCTGTTTGCCCTGCTTTCAGAGATCCCCTTCGACCTGATGTACGGCGGCACATGGTTCTACCCGGTGCACCAGAACGTCATCTGGACGTTGCTTTTGGGCATTCTGGGCATCCACTTGATGGAAACCGTGCGCAAAAAGCAGAAAACATGGATGTACCTGCTGGTATCCGCCCTTGTGGTGGCGGCAGGCGCAGTGCTGGGCACGCTGGGCATGGTGGACTACTACGGCGCCGGTGTGCTGACCGTGTTCATCTTTTACTTCTTCCATGGGCGCAAGTGGTGGTGCCTGCTGGGGCAGCTGGCGGCGCTGTACTGGGTCAACGTGGAACTGCTGGGCGGGCTTATGTACCCCATTCAGCTTTTCGGCATGGACTTTGAGCTTTGCCAGCAGGGGCTGGCGCTGCTGGCACTGGTGCCTATCTGGCTGTACCGCGGGCGGCAGGGCTACCACAGCAAGCCGTTCCAGTATGCCTGCTACGCCTTTTACCCGGTACACATGCTGCTGCTCGTGCTGGCGCTGAATTTCGTGAACCGATAAGAACGTAACTGTTATCCCTGCGGGCCATGGATGCCTGCAATCTGATGGTATCCCGGGGGGATCTATTCTGCACTTTCCTGAGTCTGCTCTGTGGGCTTGATGGTCTTGACCCGCAAGGTGAAATACAGAAGATGGCAGACCCACACCACTGCAATGCAGATCCTGCCGACGGGAGCATTTTTCATACAAAGAAAACCGATCGCCATGACAGCGGTGACCATTGCAATGATCTTACATTTTGTTCCTGCTGTCATGGCTTTTTTCTGAACAAAGCTGTCCAGATGCTTTTTGTACCGTGGTATACTGAATGGAACACCCGCAGGAGGTAAAATGCCCCATGAAAAAAGATAAATCGTTCCGCCCGGACCGGGTCCTCTCCTATTTCAGGGTGGAGTGGTTCCCGCTGCTCCTTGTGACCCTTTCGGGCCTTGTCTATAACATCGGTCTGCTGGCCGCGCCATGGTTCGAGGGCCGGTTGGCCCAGTGCCTGGCGGATATCCTGGGCGGCAGTGAGACTGCTG
>OHFQ01001202.1_pt1 | contig 10465 bp, 6 predicted proteins | sample 1567581 | NCBI WGS metagenome assembly OHFQ01 (sample SAMEA3879559, study PRJEB24766) | human gut metagenome | biome: human-associated habitat; feature: feces | place: USA | collected 1985/1987 | reverse complement strand
TTCCCTTGGCAGAAGAACTTTTATAAAGAAGGTGGATCTATGAAAAAGAAAATCTTAGTCGTTGGCGGCGGCGGACGCGAGCACGCCATCATCAAGGCATTGAAGAAGAGCCCCGACTGCGGCGAAGTCTGGTGTGCGCCCGGCAACGGCGGCATCGGCTATGACGCCCACTGCGTCAACATCAAGGCCACCGACGTGGAAACAATGGTCGGCTTTGCGGAGACGGAAAAGTTCGACTACGTCGTGGTGGCTCAGGACGACCCGCTGGCACTGGGCATGGTGGATGCGCTGGCGGCAGCCGGCATCCCGGCCTTCGGCCCGGACAAGGCCGCTGCCCGCATCGAGGCATCCAAGGTCTTTTCGAAAGACCTCATGAAGAAGTACGGCATCCCCACCGCAAAGTATGAGACCTTCGACGACCCCGCCAAGGTCATGGAGTATATCAAGGCTGAGGGCAAATACCCGGTGGTCATCAAGGCCGACGGCCTTGCGCTGGGCAAGGGTGTGCTCATCTGCGAGAACGAAGAGCAGGCCGCCGAGGGCGTCAAGGAGATCATGCTGGACAAAAAGTTCGGCGCTTCCGGCAACCATGTGGTGGTGGAAGAGTTCCTCACCGGCCCCGAGGTCAGTGTGCTGAGCTTCACCGACGGCAAGGTGGTCAAGCCCATGGTCTCCTCCATGGACCACAAGCGCGCCAACGACCACGACACCGGCCTGAACACCGGCGGCATGGGCACCATTGCCCCCAACCCCTACTACACCCCGGAAGTGGCTGCGGAGTGCATGGAAAAGATCTTCCTGCCCACCATCCACGCCATGAACGCCGAGGGCTGCCCCTTCAAGGGCTGCCTGTACTTCGGTCTTATGCTCACCCCGGACGGCCCCAAGGTCATCGAGTATAACTGCCGCTTCGGCGACCCCGAAACGCAGGTGGTGCTGCCGCTGCTGGAAAGCGACCTGCTGCACATCATGCAGGCGTGCACCGACGGCACGCTGGCAGAGCAGGAGGTCAAATTCTCCGATGGTGCTGCGGCCTGTGTCATTCTGGCTTCCGGCGGCTACCCTGTGGCCTACGAGAAGGGCAAGCCCATCTCCGGCCTTGTGGACGGTCAGCTGCCCGGCGAAGAGAACGTGACGGTGTACCATTCCGGCACTGCCATTACCGAGGACGGCCAGCTGGTGACCAACGGCGGCCGCGTGCTGGGCGTTACCGCCACCGGCCCGCGCCTGACCAACGCCCTGAGCCACGCCTACGAAGCAGCCGAGAAGATCAGCTTTGAAAAGCTGCATAAGCGCAGCGATATCGGCCTGCGTGCCCTGAAAGCGCTGGCAGAGAAGCAGTAAGAAAACTCCCTCAGTCACGCCTTACGGCGTGCCAGCTCCCTCTGGGAGGGAGCCTCTGGCGAGAAGGGGAACTTTCCGGTTTTGCCAAAGGCCCCATCTCAGAGGGGGCTGTCGCCGAAGGCGACTGGGGGAGTTGACTGCCGGATGATAAAACCTACACAAAAGTCCATTCGATAAAATACAAAGGGGGAACCTACCCAATGGTCTATCGTATTTATGTGGAAAAAAAGCCCGGCTTTGATGTCGAGGCCAACGGTCTGAAAAACGAACTCATCAGCCTGCTGGGCATCAAGGACCTGACCGGTCTGCGCCTGCTGAACCGCTACGATGTGGAAGGCATCGACGAAGCACTGTTCAACCAGTGCGTCAGCACCGTGTTCAGCGAGCCGCCGGTGGATAACACCTACGCCGAACTGCCCGCTGCCGAGGGCGTGTCCTTCGCGGTGGAGTACCTGCCCGGTCAGTTCGACCAGCGCGCAGCTTCTGCCGCCGAGTGCATCCAGCTCATCAGTCAGGGCGAGCGCCCGCTGGTGCGCTCTGCCCGCGTCTACCTGCTGGAGGGTGCTCTGACCCCCGAGCAGGTGGCCGAGATCAAGAAGTATGTCATCAACCCCGTGGAAGCCCGCGAAGCTTCTCTGGAGACCAAAGAAACCCTGAAGATGGATTACCCCGTGCCCGCTGCCGTGGCAGTGCTGGAGGGCTTTAACCAGCTGGATGAAGCTGGTCTTGCCAAGTTCATCGAGGAAAAGGGTCTGGCCATGGACCTGGGGGACATCAAGTTCTGTCAGGAGTACTTCCGCTCCGAGCAGCGCGACCCCACCATCACCGAGATCAAGATGATCGATACCTACTGGTCCGATCACTGCCGCCACACCACCTTCGGCACCATTCTGGACGATGTGCAGATCGACGACGCCGTGGTGCAGGAAGCCTTTGACCGCTACATGGCTATGCGCACTGAGCTGGGCCGTGAGAACAAGCCCCGCTGCATGATGGACCTTGCCACCATTGGTGCCAAGGAGCTGAAGAAGCAGGGTATCCTGAAGAATCTGGACGAGTCCGAGGAGATCAACGCCTGCACCGTCAAGATCAAGTGCGATGTCAACGGCAAGGACGAGGACTGGCTGTTCCTGTTCAAGAACGAGACCCACAACCACCCCACCGAGATCGAGCCCTTCGGCGGCGCTGCTACCTGCATCGGCGGTGCCATCCGTGACCCGCTGTCCGGCCGCAGCTACGTCTATCAGGCCATGCGCGTCACCGGCGCAGGCGACCCCCTCAAGCCCGTCAGTGAGACCCTGCCCGGCAAGCTGCCCCAGCGCAAGCTGGTGACCACCGCTGCCGCCGGTTATTCCTCCTACGGCAACCAGATCGGCCTTGCCACCGGCCAGGTTGCTGAACTGTACCACCCCGGCTATGTGGCAAAGCGCATGGAGATCGGCGCTGTTGTGGGCGCTACCCCTGCTTCCCACGTCCGCCGCGAGTGCCCCGCTCCCGGCGATGTGATCGTGCTGCTGGGCGGCCGCACCGGCCGTGACGGCATCGGCGGCGCTACTGGCTCCTCCAAGGCTCACAAGCTGGACAGCCTTGAGCACTGCGGTGCCGAGGTGCAGAAGGGCAATGCGCCCATCGAGCGCAAGCTGCAGCGCCTGTTCCGCCGTGAGGACGCCTGCAAGATGATCAAGCGCTGCAACGACTTTGGTGCCGGCGGCGTTTCTGTTGCCATCGGCGAGCTGGCCGACGGCCTGTACATCGACCTGAACAAGGTCACCAAGAAGTACGAGGGTCTGGACGGCACCGAGCTGGCCATCAGCGAGAGCCAGGAGCGTATGGCTGTTGCCCTTGCCCCGGAGGACGTGGACAAGTTCATCGCCATTGCCACCGAGGAGAACCTCGAGGCCACCCCCGTGGCAAAGGTCACCGAGGAAAAGCGCCTGAACATGGTGTGGAACGGCGTTTCCATCGTGAACATCAGCCGCGAGTTTTTGAACTCCAACGGTGCAGAGAAGCACCAGAACGTCCATGTGGAAAAGGGCAGCGTCTGGCAGCCCCAGTGGTCCGGCCTGACCTTCAGCCAGAAGATGAAGTCCATGGTGGGCGACCTGAACGTCTGCAGCAAGAAGGGCCTTTCCGAGCGGTTCGACTCCACCATCGGTGCTGCTACCGTGCTCATGCCCTTTGGCGGTGCATACCAGCTGACCCCTCAGAACGCCATGGTAGCCAAGCTGCCGGTGGACGGCGAGACCAGCACCTGCTCCGGCATGGCATGGGGCTATAACCCCTACCTGATGAGCGCCAACCAGTATGTGGGTGCACGGATGGCTGTTATTGAGAGCGTGACCAAGCTGGTCGCCACCGGCTTCCGCTACGAGGACGCCTACCTGACCTTCCAGGAGTACTTCGAGCGTCTGGGCAACAAGCCCGAGCGCTGGGGCAAGCCGCTGGCTGCCCTGCTGGGCGCACTGGATGCACAGATCGGTCTGGGCATTGCTTCCATCGGCGGCAAGGACAGTATGTCCGGCTCCTTCGAGCAGCTGGATGTGCCCCCCACGCTGGTGTCCTTTGCCACCGCCATCGGCAAGGCAAGCCGCGTAGTCTCCACCGAGTTCAAGAAGCCCGAGAGCACCGTGGTGCTCATCCGTCCCATCATCGACCCGGAGACCGGCTGCCCCAACTTCTTCTCCCTGAAGGCCAACTATAGAATCGTAGAGAACATGATCGAAGAGGGCATGGTCGCTGCTGCCTGCTCCGTGGGCTACGGCGGCATTGCCGAGGCACTGTTCAAGATGGGTCTGGGCAACCGCATCGGCTTCAAGATGCGTGCAGATATGACCACCCACCAGATGTTCGAGCCCATGTACGGCTCCATCATTCTGGAAATGGTGTCTGATTCTCCCGCCGGTATGCTGCTGGGCGAGACCACCAAGGAGTACACCTTCGAGTCCTGCGGTGAAAAGCTGGATATGGCCGAGCTGCAGGAGATCTGGGAGAGCAAGCTCGAGCCCGTCTATCCCTACCGCAAGGCCGGCCCCGCCGTCGAGAAGATCAACGGCAGCCTGACCGCCCCCGCCGCACCCAAGATCGGTGTGGCAAAGCCCAAGGTCATCATCCCGGTGTTCCCCGGCACTAACTGTGAGTACGACACCGCCAAGGCCTTTGCCCGCGCCGGTGCCGACCCCGAAATTCTGGTGGTGCGCAACCTGACCCCCGCCGACGTTGCCGAGAGCTGCGAGGCACTGGTCAAGGCCATTGACGCAAGCCAGATCGTCATGCTGCCCGGCGGCTTCTCCGGCGGCGACGAGCCGGACGGCAGCGCCAAGTTCATCGCTTCCTTCTTCCGCAACCCTGCGGTCACCGAGGCTGTGCGCCGTCTGCTGCAGCAGCGCGACGGCCTGATGCTGGGCATCTGCAACGGCTTCCAGGCTCTGATCAAGCTGGGTCTGGTGCCCTACGGCGATATCCGCCCCATCACCGCCTGCGACCCCACCCTGACCTTCAACACCATCGGCCGTCACCAGAGTATGCTGGTGCACACCCGTGTGGCTTCCACCGGCAGTCCGTGGCTCAGCAAGTGTGAGGTGGGCGAGATGCACACCGTCGCCATCAGCCACGGCGAGGGCCGCTTTGTAGCGCCGCAGGAGGTGCTGGACACCATGCTGCGCAACGGTCAGGTGGCTACCCAGTATGTGGATCTGACCGGCGTGCCCACCATGGATCAGCGCTTCAACCCCAACGGCTCTGTGCTGGCCATCGAGGGCATCACCAGCCCGGACGGCCGCGTGTTCGGCAAGATGGGTCACTCGGAGCGCAGCGGCGAGTATCTGTACAAGAACGTCACCGGCGATAAATACCAGCCGATCTTTGAGGGCGGCGTGGACTATTTCAAGGTTTGATGGTAGAATAAATAAGCAAAAGGGTGTCTGCCTATATAGGCAGCGCCTTCAACCGCCAATGCAGCGCTGGTAAAGCCTTCCCCCGTCCGGGGGAAGGTGGCGCGCAAGCGCCGGATGAGGGCGCACCGCAGGCAGCTGTTGCCCTTGAGTTCCGTCAGATCATAGGAGGAAAACAACCAATGTCACAGCATGATCGCTATATCAGCCCTTTTTCCACCCGCTACGCTTCCGATGAAATGCAGTATATCTTCTCGGACGACAACAAGTTCCGCACTTGGCGGCGGCTGTGGGTGGCACTGGCTCGTGCCGAAATGAATCAGGGCCTGACCAACATCACCCCGGACATGGTAGCCGAGCTGGAAGCCCATGTGGACGATATCAACTACGAAGTGGCCATCGAGCGGGAAAAGCTGGTGCGCCACGACGTCATGAGCCACGTCTACGCTTACGGCCAGCAGTGCCCCAAGGCAGCAGGCATCATCCATCTGGGTGCCACCAGCTGCTATGTCGGCGACAACACCGACATCATCGTGATGCGTCAGGGCCTCGAGCTGGTGCGCAAGAAGCTCATCGGCGTGCTGGCAAAGCTGGCAAAGTTCGCCGAGGAGTACAAGGATATGCCCTGCATGGCCTACACCCACTGCCAGCCCGCCCAGCCCACCACCGTGGGCAAGCGCGCTACCCTGTGGGCCAACGAGCTGGTGATGGACCTCAACGAGATCGACCACCGTCTGGCTACCCTGCAGCTGCGCGGCGTCAAGGGTACCACCGGCACCCAGGCTTCCTTTATGGAGCTGTTCAAGGGCGACGCCGACAAGATCCGCGCCGTGGATGCTTCCATCGCCGAGGAGATGGGCTTCGACAGCGAGGCCGTCATCCCGGTGTCCGGCCAGACCTACAGCCGCAAGGTGGATGCCTTTATCCTGAACGCACTGGCAGGTATTGGTCAGAGCTGCATGAAGTTTGCCACCGACCTGCGCCTGCTGGCAAACTTCAAGGAGATGGAGGAGCCCTTTGAGAAGAACCAGATCGGTTCTTCCGCTATGCCCTATAAGCGCAACCCCATGCGCTGCGAGCGCATCTGCGCCCTTGCCCGCTACCTGATGGTGGATGTGCTGAACCCCAGCTTTACCACCGGTACCCAGTGGTTTGAGCGCACGCTGGACGACAGCGCCAACAAGCGCGTGGCTATGGCAGAGGGCTTCCTTGCCACTGACGCCATCTTGAACATCATGCTCAACGTTACCGATGGTCTGGTGGTGTACCCCAAGGTGGTGCGCAGCCGCCTGATGGCAGAGCTGCCCTTCATGGCCAGCGAGAACATCATGATGCAGGCTGTGGAAAAGGGCGGCAACCGTCAGGAGCTGCACGAGCGCCTGCGCCAGCACGCCATCGCCGCCGGCAAGCAGGTCAAGGAAGAGGGTCTGCCCAACGACATGGTGGACCGCATCGCCGCCGACCCGGCCTTTGGTCTGACCAAGGAAGAGATCGTGGCGGGCCTTGTGCCGGAGAACTTTGTGGGCCGTGCACCCCAGCAGGTGGAGGAGTTCATCGCCAACGTCCTGCAGCCCATCTTCGATGCTGACCCCGAGGATGTGGAACAGCACGCTTCCCTGAGCGTCTGATAACAAGATCAATTGCAAAAAAGGAGAAGCCCACGGGCTTCTCCTTTTTTGCGTTTGTGCCTTGCACGATTTTGTCTGTCATGTTACACTGAGGGCATCATCAACAAAGGAGAACCGCTTATGCGTTTGGATAAATATCTGGCCGAGACTGCCCAGTGCACCCGCAGCGAGGCCAAAACCATGCTGGCAAAGGGGCGCGTGCAGGTAAATGGTGCGGTGTGCAAAAAAGGGGACACCCAGCTGAAGGATACCGACACCGTGGCGGTGGATGGCGCACCGCTGACCTATCAGAAATTCGTCTACCTCATGCTCAACAAGCCCGAGGGCGTCGTCAGCGCCTCCACCGACAAGCGGGACACGACGGTCGTGGATCTGGTGGGGGATGCCTATCCCCGGCGGGAGCTGTTCCCGGCCGGGCGGCTGGACAAGACCAGCACCGGTTTCGTCCTGCTGACGGACGACGGCGGCTTTGCCCACGACATCCTCGCGCCTAGGCGCCATGTCTCCAAGACCTACACCGTCGTCATCGACACCCCGCTGACAGAAGAGATGAAGGCCGGCTTTGCCGCAGGCGTCACCCTTGCCGACGGCACGGCCCTTTCGCCGGCGGAAGTGTCCGCCCTCACCCCCGACGGGCTGACGGTCCGCGTCCTGCTCAGGCAGGGCGTGTATCATCAGATCAAGCGGATGTTCGGCGTCTACGGTGCGGGCGTCAACGCCCTGCACCGGGACGCCATCGGTGGGCTTGCGCTGGACGAGAGCCTTGCCCCGGGCCAGTGGCGGGAACTGACAGCTGACGAGGTGGCGAAAATTACCACGGGGTAAAGGACTGCTTTTCACCCGGTTTTCAAAAAAGTATCACATTTTACCGGTAAAATAGCCCTCAGAACCACGCAGAAAGGCCCTTTTTGGCCCGAAAATGACCCCGAAAGATAATTTCAACAAGAAAGAAGAATTTTTTTTGGTGAAATATGTTGCAAAAGTAAATTCTTTTGTGTAAAATATAAAATGTAATGCGGCGAAATTGTTAAAAATCACAATCCCGCCCACCTGCGGTTTGCACAAGAGAGGAAAAGGGGTATCCATTTATGGCCAATAGAGTATTTCAAAGCGTGATCTACCAGATGAAGGACGCGATCAATCGGGTGGTCGGCGTTGTGGATGAGACCGGCGCTGTCATTTCCTGCTCGGAGCTGAACCTGATCGGCGAGGTGCGCGAGGGCTATATGGCCGAGCGACTGACCGCAGGCGACCGCTTTGTGCGCGACGGCTATACTTACCAGCAGTTCTCCAACGCCAAGCATAACGATTATGCCGTGTTCGTGGAGGGCGTCGATGAGACTGCAGGGCAGTTTGCCGGTGTGCTGGCCATCAGCCTGCAGAGCATCAAGCAGTACCACGACGAAAAATTCGATAAGTCCAACTTTATCAAGAACGTAGTGCTGGACAACATCCTGCCCGGCGATATCTACGCCAAGGCACGGGAGCTGCATTTTGCTACCGATGTCTCCCGCGTGGTGTTCATCGTGCGGGTGATCAGCGGCGGCGATATCTCTGCCTACGATGTGGTCAGCAGCCTGTTCCCCGATAAACAGAAGGACTTTGTGTTCAATATCAGCGAGACCGATACTGTGCTGGTCAAGGAGATCCGCAAGGGCATCGACCGCACCGATATGGAGAAGCTGGCTGCCAGCATCGTGGACACCCTGTCCGGTGAGCATTACATCAAGGCTGTGGTCGGCATCGGCACCCCCATCGGCAACATCAAGGATCTGGCCTCCTCCTTTAAGGAGGCGCAAATCGCCATGGAAGTTGGTAAGGTATTTGATACCGAAAAGCAGGTCATCAGCTATGATCACCTGGGCATTGCCCGCCTGATTTATCAGCTGCCTACCACCCTGTGCGAAGCATTCCTGCGCGAAGTATTCAAGCAGGACAGCATTGATTCGCTGGACTCTGAAACGCTGTTCACCATCCAGCGCTTTTTTGAGAACAACCTGAACGTTTCCGAAACCAGCCGCGGTCTGTTTGTGCACCGCAACACGCTGGTTTACCGTCTGGAAAAGATCAAGAAGCTGACCGGCCTGGATCTGCGCAAGTTTGACGATGCGATTGTGTTCAAGGTAGCCCTGATGGTCAAAAAGTATCTTTCCTCTGACCCTGCCCGTTACTAAAATATCCTATAAGCGCTTTTTCCGCGCCCCCCTACTTGGTGGGCGCGTTTTTTGTTGCAGGTTTGCTGGAAGAGAAGATGAGCGGATAAGTGGAATGCAGGAAAACAAAACGGATGGATGAAGAAAAATAGGAGAGGGGAGAACGGAAAAAGGGGCGGATGAATAAGCATAAAGGCAAGTCTATAGCCATACACAGCCCGCACAGGTCGTAAAATTTACAAAGTTTCCACAAATTGCCCAAAAACACAAAATTGACGAAAATGCGATATATTCCACAAGGCACCCGCTGCACGGAATCTTGACGGGGCGGGCTTCCTATGGTACATTATTAAATGTATCGTTTTGCCCTGGGGTGTAGTGTACCATTTTGCACGCCATGGCCGGGAAGTGCTGTATTGCTTTAGGAGCGCTATTCATGATCGATTTTGAACATGTTACCAAAGTATATGAAACCCAAAATGATGAAAATGTGGCGTTGGAAGATATCAACATCCACATTGATGAAGGGGAATTCGTTTTTATCCTGGGCCATTCCGGCGCGGGCAAATCCACATTCCTCAAACTGATCCAGATGGAAGAAAAGCCCACCGAGGGCAAAATTTATATCAACGATCAGGACCTGACCACCATCAAGCGCCGCAAGGTGCCTTATCTGCGCCGCCAGATGGGCGCGGTGTTCCAGGATTTCCGCCTGATCCCCACCATGACGGTGTACGAGAACGTGGCTTTTGCCATGCGCGTGACCAACATCAATAACAAAACCATCAAGAACCGTGTACCGTTCGCCCTCAGCCTGGTTGGCCTGGAGGATAAGATGGACCGCCTGCCGGATGAGCTTTCCGGCGGCGAGCAGCAGCGCGTTGCCGTGGCCCGCGCCCTGGCCCATGGCCCCAAGCTGATCATTGCGGACGAGCCTACCGGCAACATTGACCCCGAAATGAGCATGGATATCATGCAGCTGTTCGAGGCCATCAATAAAGTGCATATCACCGTTGTGGTTGTTACCCATGAGCATGAGCTGGTGCACAAGCTGGCCGCCAAGTATAACAACCGAATCATCACGCTGGCCAACGGGCATGTGGCATCTGATACCGCCCACCCCGAAGTGGCGCAGGAGTACGAAGAATGGCTTGCTGCCCGCCAGAACGATGATGAATACGAGTATGAGGATTAAGGAGGGGTAGACCATGCGTTTTTCCAGTTTTACCTACCTCGTGGGGCAGGGCCTGCATAACCTCAAGGCAAACAAAATGATGACGCTTGCCTCTATGGGCGTGTTGATCGTCTGTATGATTTTGGTTGGCGCAGCATTTTTGTTCGGCGCTAATATTGATTCCATGGTGGCCTATATTGGTGAGCAGAACGAAACGGTTGCGTTCATCAATGATGACGCTGATACCGCCGCCGTGGAGGAAGCCATCCGCAGCAT
>OHFQ01001197.1_pt1 | contig 10498 bp, 9 predicted proteins | sample 1567581 | NCBI WGS metagenome assembly OHFQ01 (sample SAMEA3879559, study PRJEB24766) | human gut metagenome | biome: human-associated habitat; feature: feces | place: USA | collected 1985/1987 | reverse complement strand
AGCCTCTATACCACCAGGGTATGTCATGCTCACGTTCTCCAATTCTATCATCTTACGTCTCCCTGAATGAAATTATGTTATTTTTTCCCTCATTCAATAATCAACGAAATTGTAACAATTCTGTAACAATATGTCAAGTGTTACCAGATCTTACATATTTGATCAGATCGTGTATTAAAATCTCCGTCTGATTTTCCAGCAATATCCATACAAACTGTATAAATCCTGTGTTTATGCGGTATTTATCGAATTTTCGCGCCGCTTATGTGCACAATAAAATTATGTCATATACAGATTAATTTTTTATTATGATCCAATCCTGAAATTATTAATTTTCTATATCAGTATCAGGCTCGAAATTTGACATATTTTTTTACAAAAGTGCACTAATCAAATTGACCTTCCCCATAAAAAAAACTATAATTAAAAAAACAAAAAAGGGAGGATTATTACTTATGGATAATCAAAAAGATGCCATCCGTGACGCACGTCAGCTCGGAATTCCAAAGATGCTTTTGCTCGGATTCCAGCACATGTTCGCCATGTTTGGCGCAACAATTCTAGTTCCACTTCTCGTAAACGGAAAAGGTTATTTTGAAGGACATGGACTTTCCGTTCAGGTAACGCTTGTATGCGCAGGTCTTGGAACACTCTTCTTCCACTTATGCACCAAACTCAAAGTACCTGCATTCCTCGGTTCATCATTTGCTTTTCTCGGAGGTTTCTCAACAGTGGCAAATCTTGATACTGGAATCTACAAAAATATGCCAATGGGTGAAAAGCTTTCCTACGCGTGCGGCGGTATCGTGGTTGCCGGTCTTCTTTATCTGATTCTGGCTCTCATCGTCAAACTTGTAGGTGTTAAGCGAGTCATGAGATTCCTTCCACCTGTGGTTACCGGACCTATCATCATATGTATCGGCCTGAGCCTTGCACCGTCAGCCATATCAAACGCATCAAACAACTGGCTGCTTGCATTTATCGCACTGGCTGTCGTAATCGTGTTCAACATATGGGGCAAAGGAATGTTCAAGATCATCCCTATCCTCATGGGCGTGCTCATCTCATACGGTGTGGCACTTATCCTTCACCTCTGTGGTGTGACAAACCCTGGTGGAACAGCTATTTTGGACTTTTCGACAGTTTCCGATGCAAAGTTTCTCGGACTGCCACCTTTCCAGATCTGCAAGTTTGACATAACAGCCATACTTGTAATGGCTCCTATCGCCATAGCATCCATGATGGAACATATCGGTGACATCTGTGCTATATCAGCTACAGTCGACCAGAATTTCCTTGAGGATCCGGGACTTCACAGAACGCTTATCGGTGACGGTCTTGCAACCTCACTGTCAGCTCTCTTCGGCGGTCCTGCAAATACAACCTATGGCGAGAACACAGGAGTTCTCGAGCTTAGCCGTGTACACGATCCAAGAGTCATCAGACTTGCTGCTTTATTTGCAGTCATCCTCGGATTCATACCTAAGATTTCAGCGATTATCAGTTCCATGCCACTTGCCATCATAGGCGGTATAAGTTTCATACTCTACGGAATGATCTCTGCCATCGGTGTAAGAAATGTGGTCGAGAACCACGTTGACTTCACAAAGTCAAGAAATCTGATAATAGCAGCCGTTATCATGGTATGCGGTCTCGGATTTACAAATGGTCTCACATTTACAATCGGCGGAACAACCATCACCCTCACAGGTCTTGCCCTTGCCGCTATATTCGGCATCCTGCTGAATGCTATTCTGCCTGGCAACGACTATACATTTGGCGAGAACACCAAGGGCGACGTAAGCCGCGGACTTGGAATGAATCCACAGAATTCTGATATAGAATCATAATCATAACATTTGCGGTTGTTTCCGATCTGTGTGGTTTTTATAACACGCTTATCGCTCCGCATTACATTATCTGTATTATTCAGGAGGTTACACAATATGACAGATTACACAGTAATGACACATCCACTTATTCAGCACAAGATATCAAAGCTCAGAGACAAGAACACCGGAACTGCTGAGTTTCGTGCACTCGTTGAAGAGATTGCAATGCTTATGGGATATGAGGCTTTAAAGGATCTTCCTACTGAGGAAGTATGCATTGAGACTCCTATTGAGGAGTGCATGACACCGGTCATCGCAGGAAGAAACCTTGCGATAGTTCCTATTCTCCGCGCCGGTCTCGGAATGGTCAGCGGACTTCAGGCTCTTGTTCCTACAGCCAAGATCGGACACATCGGACTGTACAGAGATGAGGAGACACATGAGCCTCATGAATACTACTGCAAGCTCCCTGATCCTATTGATGAGAGACTCATCGTTGTTACAGATCCTATGCTGGCAACAGGCGGATCAGCAGTTGCAGCCGTGGACTTCATCAAGCAGCACGGCGGCAAGAACATCAAGTTCATGTCCATCATCGCTGCACCACAGGGTATCGAAAGACTTCTCAAGGCTCATCCGGACATACAGCTCTACGTTGGACATGTTGACCGCGAGCTGAATGAGAACGCATACATCTGCCCGGGACTCGGCGATGCCGGCGACAGAATATTTGGTACGAAGTAAAATCAGCAAGGATTTGCAGTAAGAATTTAACGGTCTGGATTTCGTTGCAAAGATATTTGTCGTAAAGAATTTCTAAGAAAGACTGCCACGCATATATGACAAATCTACCATCCACGATGGCAAGATGTCATGGCTGCGGGGCAGTTTTTTGTCAATTATCCTTTTCACGCTGTATAACTTTTCGCAAGCAATTCCCAATCAAATTTTCACACTTCTAACATTTTTATTAAGAATTGCTTTTCGATATCCATTTGCGTGGCTTTCATGTTATCATATAGAAGAATGTATCAGTTTTTCCAGGAAAATCTGACAAGAAGCATCAGTCCTCTCAAAAGAGAGTTTTTCATAAGCTGATGTTCAAAACCGGAGGTCTTTTATGGAATCGCAGAAGAGATATACCAAAAAACAGAGAACGTTGGACATTATCGAGAGGCTGAAGAAGGAATACCCTAATACGGTATGCACTCTCGACACATCACACGCATGGCAGTTACTTGTCAGTGTCCGCCTGGCGGCGCAGTGCACTGATGCAAGGGTGAATGTTGTGGTGCAGGATCTTTTCGCAAAATATCCGGGAGTAAAAGAACTGGCCGCTGCAGATGTCAGTGACATTGAGGCCATTGTCAAACCTTGCGGGCTGGGGAAAAGCAAGGCAAGAGATATTAGCGCATGTATGAACATGCTTGTTGATTCCTACAACTGTCAGGTTCCTGACAGCTTGGACGAGCTGCTAAAGCTCCCTGGCGTTGGCAGAAAAAGTGCCAACCTCATCATGGGTGACATATATGGCAAGCCAGCCATTGTAACTGACACCCATTGTATCCGGCTTGTCAACCGTATGGGATTGGTTGACGGGATCAAAGACCCGAAAAAAGTTGAGATGGAACTGTGGAAACTTGTACCTCCAGAGGAGAGCAATGACTTCTGTCACCGGCTTGTGGATCACGGGAGAGCCGTGTGCTCAGCCAGGACAAAACCGCATTGCGATGCATGTTGTCTAAATGACATATGCAAAAAGATCTTATAAATTTCATAAGGAGGAACTATATGGAGTATATGGAAAATCTTACAGGCTACGTTGAAAAACAATCACATCTTTGTCAGCAGCACGATAACATCGACAAAGAACTGTACAGAAAATATGGTGTAAAGCGTGGTCTTCGTGACGAGAATGGTCAGGGAGTATTGACCGGACTTACAAACATTTCCCAGATCATAGCATTTAAGGATGTGGACGGTCAGAAAGTCCCATGTGATGGAGAACTGCTATATCGCGGCTACGATGTGCAGGATCTGGTAAAGGGTGGCAAGGGAAAACGCCATATATTTGAGGAGGCTGCTTATCTGCTGCTTTTTGGTGAACTTCCTACCAAGGCACAGCTCACAGAATTCAGCGGAGTTATATCTGAGTCTATGAATCTGCCAACAAACTTCACACGAGATGTCATCATGAAGGCACCAAGTGTTGATATCATGAATTCGATGACAAGGAGTGTCCTGACACTGGCATCCTATGACAATCAGGCAACAAACCTTGACATCGACAATGTGCTGAGACAGTGCATCGGACTCATCGGCACATTTCCTATGATGGCGGTCTACGGCTACCACGCATACAACCACTATGAGAATGACGGAAGTATGTACATACATCGTCCTGACAAAGATGCATCAGTGGCAGAGAACCTGCTCAGGATGCTCAGGCCAGACATGAAATACACTGAGCTTGAGGCGAGGGTTCTGGACATCGCTCTCCTGCTTCACATGGAGCACGGTGGCGGTAACAACTCAACATTTACAACAAGGGTTGTAACATCCTCAGGGTCCGACACCTATTCAGCGATTGCCGCTGCCCTCTCATCCCTTAAAGGGAGGAAACACGGCGGTGCAAATCTTCAGGTTATGAATATGATGGACGATATAAAGGAACATATCAATGATTACCACGATGAGGAGGCCATCGAAGCCTACCTTGACAAGCTGCTGAACAAGCAGGCGTATGACCACAAAGGACTTATATACGGCATGGGACATGCGGTATACTCCCTGTCCGATCCAAGAGAAAAGGTGTTCAAGGCATTTGTAGAACAGCTCGCAGCAGCCAAAGGCAGAGATGAGGACATGGCTCTGTACAACAACATCGAAAAGATCGCGCCTAAGCTCATCGCAAAAGAGCGCAAGATATACAAGGGTGTAAGTCCAAATGTGGATTTCTACAGCGGATTTGTATACGAGATGCTCGGCATTCCTAGAGAACTTTACACACCTCTCTTTGCGGTTGCACGTATCGTTGGCTGGAGCGCCCACAGAATTGAGGAGCTTGTAACCACAGACAAGATCATCAGACCGGCATACAAGAGTCTTGTGACACATAGAGACTATGTAGACAGAGATGCCAGATAGTTCAGGCAAATAAAAACTCCCACTCTTCAAGTATGTACATACATTGTATATGTACCTCTCAAAGAGCGGGAGTTTTATTTGTTTTCAAATATTAAAAAATATTTTTCAGATGTCTTCTCTTTTAAGTTTTCCTTAAATATTTGACGGTAAATGTTTGACATTTACTGATCTTACTTATTTTTGTTTATAAAATCGATCAGGTCATACTTGGATATCGCACCAACGCTTCTAGAAGTTTCCACGCCATCCTTGTACAAAATCAGCGTAGGTACGCTGAACACTTTGTTTGATGCGGCAAGTCCTGGATTCTCATCAACATCAACATTGAAAAAGCTGATCGCATCCTTCATGTCCTCTGCAACAGTGTGAAATACCGGAGCCATCATCTTGCAGGGTCCGCACCAGGTTGCCGAGAAATCAGCTACGGCAATCTTGCTCGATTTTATCTCGTCAAAATTATCTCCAACTACTTTCTTTACCATAATGTATCCCTCCTGACAATATTATCTGTATATCTGTAAATTTTATGTGATTTAGTTAACCTGTCTTTTAATCATATAATGTCATATTTGGGTGCATAAGGTCAATACATTTTAATGATAAAAACTAATCTTATAAAAATTAATCAAGCAGTCTCTTCATACTATCCATGCTTATAAGCAGAGTCGATGAATTATGGAGCAGTGCCGATGTCGTCGGCTGGATCACGCCCATAACACCGAGTATGATAAGCCCTGTGTTAAATGTGACTATCTTGCGATAATTTCTATTGATCCTGCTCATCAGCTTATTGCTAAGTTCCTTAAGAGTGACAAGTTCATACAGATTGTCTGCGCTGACCGTTATATCCGCGATCTCTCTGGCTATCTCAGCGCCATCACTGACTGCTATGCCTGCATCCGATGCTGACAATGCCGGAGAATCGTTGATTCCATCACCGACCATGATAACCTTGCGTCCCACCGCCTTTTCGGACTCCACAAACCTTGCCTTATCCTCCGGTAGTACCTCTGAGTAATACTCGTCCACGCCCACCTGTTCAGCTATAGCCTGGGCAGTTCTCTCACTGTCCCCGGTCATCATGACTACCTTGCCGATGCCGAGCTCCTTGAGTTTTCTCACGACCTCCGCAGATTCAGGTCTCACAGGATCCTTGATAGATATTACCGCTGCAAGCTTGCCGTCTATTCCCATGAACAGATGTGAGTGAGACTTTGAAAGTGATTCGTAAAGTGTACCCAATCCTTTTTCACTGATGAAACCATCCTTGCAAACAACCGTATACTTACCTTCGGGAACTGTCAGTTTAGCAGGTTCTTTACGTGAGTTCAACGCCACTATAATATCTTCCCATGCATCACTGTTGGCATGTTCCTTCAAACGGTAGGCTATCAAGTTACTGCCCTCCACAGGAAGGAATTCCAAATGCTTACGTACCAGATCCGCATCTCCCATGCGGAAAGCAGGGTGATTCTTGCGTAACTGTATCAAACCTTTATAATAAGCGAAAACATCTGCATGTTCTGCTTTACGTTTCCAGTCAATGGCATTTATAGAGTCAGGACTTTGGTAACTGTTATGCACGCCCTTCTTATCACGCATCACCTCTTCACCGGCATAAATAAACGGTATGCCTTGTGAAGTAAATACAGCCGTTTGAGCCAATTTATCCAATTTTATCAACTCCTGTGGCGTAATACCCGGAACACTTGCATTCAGTCTGTCAACCAAGCACATATCATCATGGCAAGAAACATAACTGACCATTTGTGTCGGCTGTTCAGCCCAGGAAGCCTTACTATAATTCACCAAATCATTGTCCACTTGCGGATGCTTGATAGCACCAACAATACCAAACTTGATACTCTCCTCTCCTCCCGGAACTCCGGCAAGAAAAGCACCTTGATGATTGTCATTGAACGGGCCACGCAATCCATCGCGCATTTCATCAGAGAATGCAGCGATACCCGGCATCCGGTAAGTATTTGCTTTCATAGCCAACGAGTCTTCCGGCATCTGGGGAGCTTTAGCCGCCCAACCTTCACCATAAATAATGATACTCGGGTCAACTGCCGTAGCTGCCTTACGAATTTCATTCATCGTTGCTATATCATGAATGCCCATCAGATCAAAGCGAAAACCGTCAAGGTGATATTACTTGCCGTTTCATTGCCACAAGCGGAAGCGTCAGCAAAGCTACCATCCGGCATCTGGCGATAAAAATATCCCGGCACTGTACGTTCAAAGTTGCTTTCAGCCGTATTGAATGTATGATTATACACCACGTCCAACACTACACGAATTCCTGCTTTATGCAATGCTTGCACCATCTGTTTGAACTCTTTAATACGAACAGAAGGATCATAAGGATCGGTAGAATATGAACCATCAGGCACATTGTAGTTCTGAGGATCATATCCCCAATTGTATTTGTTTTCATCCAATCTGGTCTCGTCTACGGAAGCATAGTCATAAGATGGAAGAAGATGTACGTGCGTCACACCCAGTTCTTTCAAGTGATCAATACCGGTTGCCAATTGTTCAGGACTCAACGTACCTTCTTCTGTCAATGCCAGGAATTTACCTTTGTGCTGAATACCGGAAGAAGGATCAATAGAAAAATCACGGTGATGCATTTCATAAATAATCGCATCTGCCGGAGAAGCCAACGCAGGGCGTTTATCAGCTGCCCAACCTTCGGGATCAGTCGCATTCATATCTATAATTGCGGCACGCTTTCCATTTACTCCTACGGCTTTGGCGTTGATGCCCGGAGTATCTCCCATCCATTTATCCTTAATCTTTACATTGAATGTATAGAATTTCCCAATCAGGTCTTTTTCCACCTTTGCTGTCCAGGTTCCTTCCTTATCGGCCACCATTGAAACGGTTTCATAAGCATGACCACTGTCACCGGTATCAAACAACATCAGACGCACTTCATCGGCAGTGGGTGCCCACAAAGTAAAATTTGTAACTTCAGGAGTATACTCCATCTCTGTCAGGTCACCCGAGCGAACAGGATACAGCTCATAAGACGCGTACTCTTTTTTCGCCGGAGAACAGCTGACAATCGTAGCAGCAGCCACTCCAATCAAGGCAAGTTCATTCAGTTTCATGGTCGTTATTTTAAGTATTAAATGTCATGTATTAATTATTGAGTATCAAGCATTAAGTATTAGATACGAGATATTATCGCTTTACTTTGTCGGGATTCTTGGCTATGAAATCTTTCCAGCCATGATATCCTTTCTCTACTGTAGGGCGTCCCATTTGCAGGAAATGACAATAAGCGGCAGCAAGACCGTCCGTGGCATCCATAAATGTAGGCATATCCTCCTTTGCAAAATGCAACATACGTTGCAACATATCTGCTACCTGCTCCTTGGAAGCCTGACCGTTTCCGGTGATAGCCATTTTAATTTTTAAAGGAGCATATTCCGTGATTGGTATATCCCGGCTGAGAGCGGCCGCCATGGCAACACCTTGTGCACGCCCCAACTTCAGCATAGACTGTACATTCTTCCCAAAAAAGGGTGCTTCAATGGCAAGTTCATCAGGCAGATAGCTCTCGATTATACTCAACACCCTCTCGTGTATATGACGTAATTTCAAGTAATGGTCACCCATTTTACGCAGATCAATAATGCCCATAGCTATCATCTCAGGTTTTGTTCCCTGTACGCGCAAAACTCCGTATCCCATAATGGTTGTACCGGGGTCAATGCCCAGAATTATCTTTTCCTTGACAGGCTGTATCACTCTATCACCTCCATCAGTGTAGGAAACCCTACCACTTTATCCTGGAATATCTTAACCAGCTCTTCGTTCAACTTTGTTCCCTGTTCCAGATGCCAGCGATGCAAAACACCGGAATTTTCCACTTCAAACTGAAGGGAATAACAGGTACTGCCCTCTTCACGGTGACTGAGTACACGAACAATGCGCGGTGTATGCAATGCACCAGCCTTTTCTACTTCGGGTAAATAGAATTCTTTGATCCAGATTAGGAAGTTATCTTCCTGTCCTTCTTCTACTTGATAGGTTGTATTATAAATCAGCATATTTTTTCTTTCACTTTGTTTCGCAAACATAGCAATTATTTCAGAATAATGCATTATATTTGCGCCACCAAAAAGAGAGAAACCTCGCAAACGTTAGCGAAGGATCAAAAAAGGGGGGTTAGCTCATCTGGCTAGAGCGCGACACTGGCAGTGTCGAGGTGATCGGTTCGAGTCCGATACTCTCCACGATAAAAAGGAATATATCAGAAGCAGGATATATTCCTTTTTTTATTCTATCTCCCCACCTATCCTTTATAAATCCAAAAAGATTCCACAATAGAATACTTAGGAACAATAAGAAAGATGAGTAAAAGGTCGTATGAAAACCACGCTTTGCTTTATTACTTTTCTTCTTTTGCCCGTAGCAAAACTTCGTCCTACAGTTGCGGGCTATACGTTTTCCAATTGTAGGCTATGCAGCCCGCAATTGCGGGACAGACAGCCCACAATTGGAAAACGAGGTTTTACTTATAGCATAATGACATTAACATGAAAGCTTTAGGGGAAAAAGAAAGGGGCATATCAAATTTTACATCTATAATTCAGCCTTCTATACCATGAGAGGATGGTGTTTAACTCCAGTAATGAATAATTGCAGGCTAGAAAAGAGATATTTGTACGAATTCGGGCAAAGTTTGTACAATGCACATTAAGAATCTGTGAATTAGCAAATTACAAGTACAAAAACGTTCTTTATTGTCTGTTTTATGGTGTAGGATGAAGCTTTTATGCATCTTCCTACACCGCTTCATACATCATATATACACCTGATAATCAGATAAAAATAATAAATGGTGTAGGATGTAGGAACTATTGATACAAAGTGAAATGGTTCATTCAAGCATCCACACTCAAACAAACCATTTCACCTTTAATCAAACAATGTAATGATTTTAAAACTTATCCTATTGTAACTTAAACGTCACAGGCACTGTAAACTTGCAGCGTACGGGTACGCCACGTTGTTTTCCGGGCTTCCATTTCGGCATGGTAGAAATAACGCGAACCGCTTCTTTGTCCAGATAAGGATCAACACCTCTTATCACGTTCACATCCACGATGCTACCATCCTTGTTCACAACAAACTGTACTGTTACACGCCCCTGGGTTCCATTCTCTTGTGGAATGGTGGGATACTTGATATTCTTACTCAAATACTGTAAAAGACCGACTGTACCACCATTGAGAAATTGCGGATTTTCTTCCACTACAGTGACAGGTATGTGTTTCACTACAACATCCTCACCGGTTTCTTCCGAGGAGGCAAAATTGGTTTCTTCTACATTAGCGTCATCATCTATTATTGTTAAAACATCATTAATAGGAGTAACTTGAGGTGGAGGTGGGGGAGCAACCTCAGGCTGCCTTGTAAGAGGGATCTCCATGTCCTGTTCAAATACATTTTCGACGATACGACCACTCGTGTCAATCTTAATATCACGCGTCCATTCAAAC
>OHFQ01001196.1_pt1 | contig 10502 bp, 6 predicted proteins | sample 1567581 | NCBI WGS metagenome assembly OHFQ01 (sample SAMEA3879559, study PRJEB24766) | human gut metagenome | biome: human-associated habitat; feature: feces | place: USA | collected 1985/1987 | reverse complement strand
AAAAAAGGGGACGGAGGTACCTGTCCCCTCCGTCCCCGGACTGAATATTCTACTTTGATGCTTTCTCTGCCTTGATAACCGCCTGGAATTCCTTTATATCCTTTGCGATCTCTCCGCTTAATGCCAGCAGGCAGATAAGGTTCGGAATCGCCATGAGCGCATTCGCTATATCTGAGAAGTTCCATACAAGATCCAGTGATATCGTCGCGCCTACGTATACAACGAGCGAGAACACTATCCTGTATATCATATTGTATTTGTGCGACTTGAACAGGTACTCGAACGCCTTCTCTCCGTGATACTCCCATCCAAGAATCGTGGAGAATGCGAAGAGCACAATTCCTATAGTTACGAGCCAGCCTCCCACCTTGCCAAGTGCAGAGCCAAATGACAGGATCGTGAGAGCCGCACCTTTTATAACAGTTGAGCAGGCAAATGTTCCATCCTCAGCAAATGTATAATGGTTTCCGGCTGCATCAGTCCATGTACCGGTAAGACTTCCTATGGCAGCCTGACTCTCCTCCACCACAAGCTCACTTGCAAGCTTTGTATTCTCATCCTTGTTGAGTTCGTCGGATGGAAGAACTGAAAGCGTCAGGGTATTTGACGAATTGGATGTATCTGTCAGAATGAGCTGGTCGTCTGTGAATTCATATGTATAATCCGTCGTGGTAGTCTTGTTATCAGAATCAACAGCCTCCACAGTAACCGCCGTTCCGCTCACCTGATAGCTGCCCTTTGTACTGTTCTCAGTAATACCAAGCACACCCGATGATGCAATACAGAGACCTGTGATGGTGCAGACTACTATAGTATCCCAGAATGTACCTGTCATATTGATGTAACCCTGACGGACAGGATTGTCTGTTGTGGCAGCTGCCGCTGTGATGGCCGCCGAACCCATTCCAGCTTCATTTGAGAATACTCCTCTGGCAACACCGAATCTCATGGCATTCATCATAGCTGCTGTGATCGTACCACACAGACCGCCACCGACTGCCTTGACTGAGAATGCCATCTTGAATATCATGGCAACTCCTGCCGGAAGATTCTGGATATTGACGATTATTACAATAAGTCCGGCTACAACATAGAATATCGCCATCAAAGGAACAACAACTGATGACACCTTAGATATAGTCTTGATTCCTCCAACTATTATAAGAAGGGCAAAAACCGTAAGTATGATTCCTGTAACATATGTAGGCACACTGAATGTACTGCTAAGAGATTCAGATATGGAATTGGCCTGTGTCATATTTCCTATTCCAAATGAAGCGATGACTGCAAAGAGTGCGAACAGCCAGCCCAGCACTGCACCAAACTTCTTATGCTTGAATGCCTTCTTCATAGTGTACATAGGACCGCCGCTCATCTCGCCCTTGGCATTCACCTCACGATACTTGATAGCAAGCATACACTCTGAGAACTTGGATGTCAGACCAAATGCTGCAGATATCCACATCCACACCAGTGCTCCCGGACCTCCCGATACCATGGCCGTTGCAACACCAACGATATTTCCCGTTCCTATGGTTGCAGCAAGCGCGGTGGTCAGTGCCGAAAATGGTGACACGTCTCCGGTTCCTCTACTCTTTGTCCTTGCCTCCTTGCTAAGTGTACTCTTCAGCGCATAGCCGAGGTTCCTCCAAGGAAGAAATCCTGTTCTGATCGTCAGAAATATTCCCGTTCCAACCAGAAGCACCAGCATGACCGGTCCCCAGACAAATCCATCCACTGCCGACACGATCTCATTTAACTTTTCCATACAACCGCCTCCTCTTTCCAGGTTATCCATATCATCCGACCCGGCACTCCCCTCATTTTTTGTCCCGAATCAGTTTATATACCCGTAAATTTACTTTATTTTTGCCGTAAAGTCCAGAGTATTGTGGTATTATGGTTATTTTCCTTTATTAATTAAGTTATGTGGGCGGTTGGCAAAATATTATGCGGTATGGCGGTCATTTAAAATTCACCGTTATCGGGCATATCTCCGCCTTGGTTCCAACCCGCATATCGGGGCCAAACACACCGACTCCGGATGTCACTATGTTATGCATACCGTCAACATTCAGGTAACCGCAGGAATTTTCCCACATCATCGCCACAAGTATGTTGCCTGGGAACATTTGTCCGTCATGGGTGTGTCCACACAGATCCATATCCACACCTGCCGACGACAGCTCCTCCAGCTCCTTTGGTTCGTGATCGAGAACTATGATGGGCTTTGATTTGTCCATATTTTCCGTAATCTCGTCCGCGGATGCTCTGTCTGTGGCTCCATTTCCCGGTCTGTGGGCATCGCGGCGGCCATAGATATATATGGAATCGTTTATCAGCACTCTCTATAAACTCGTCCATCTCAGGGCTGCTGGTCTTCTCCTTCTGTCCGCCAAATGTAAATCCGGCAAGCACCTGCTCCTGTATATCGTGGTTGCCATAGCATGCATACACTCCATACTTTGATTTGATCCCCCGGAGTATTTTCTCAAGCTCCTCCGGCTGGTCAACGGCTTCCCATTCGTTGTCAAATATATCACCCGCTATCAGCACCAGATCTGCGTCCTGCTTATTTATAGAATTCACTATTCTTTGAACCTGCCTGACGCCTATGTTGTATCCAAGATGAAGATCTGCAACCAGCACTATCTTCATGGAATCCATCTTCTGACCATTCTCATCCCGTGCTTCCTTATTGATGGTCACATCATAAGGCGTCACCCGCACAAGTCTCGCATTTACCACTCCCCAGAATGATATACACATGATAAGTGTTGCGCACACACAGCCTACTATCCTGCGAACCCGCGGCACACATATCTTATCTTTGCTCACTCTGAATACATGAAGCAGTAGGAATCTTCCAAGCTCGGCTATCACTATGAAGAATATCATATAAAGCAGAACACCCAGCCAGTAATTTCCCACCAGCTTCATGCCACGTTTGAACCTTCCCTGTGGCAGGAAGAATGCGATCACCAGCGCCGACGCCAGAAATGCGTATAGCACTATCGGGACTATCCAGCCCTTCTTGCCTTTGAGTTTCGGGAAATATGCCTGTACCCAGCCCTTTATTCTCCAGAACAAATATATATTTAACGCTATGTAAAAAGGCGCAATAAAAATTGCTATCATCTTTTTTCTCCTTTGTTTTTCTGACTGGCCAATATACATATTGACGGCAGTCCTTTGTACGATTTATTCATACAATAATATACTCCCAACACCACACATACACAAACTTAATAAATCGTAATTCCACCGTCATCCCCTAATATCCAAATATATTTAAAGAAAGTACAAAATTTTCCTAAATCACATAAAAATAGCCCGAAAGATACAAAATCTTTAAGATTTGTACCTTTCGGGCCGTATTCTCTTGATCAGGGATAATTTTTTCCAAAATGCCTGTTTTAAACCCTAATATTATATCCCTTAGTCGTTCTTCTTCACTCCGAGAGTTACCTTCTCGCCGTTGATGTTCCACTCCTTAGAGTAACCATCAACTGAACCGGTGATGATCTCTGTTGCCATAACGTCGCCGATGATGGCATCTGCATTTGATGAAATGATGTCTTTTGCCTTCTGGCTTCCGTCTGCGTATACAGTGATCTTGTCCATAACCTCGAATCCAGCCTCTTTTCTCATAGTCTGAACCTTGGATACTATCTCACGGACAAATCCTTCCTCAAGAAGCTCCTCTGACAGATTTGTGTCGATAACTACTGTCACACCGCCGTCTGCCTCAGATACGAAGCCGTCCATCTGAGCCATGTCGATCAGAAGATCAGCCTCAGTGAGTACGATCTCCTCTCCGTCTGCCTCAAACTTCAGAGCGCCCTCTGCCTTGAGCTCTGCCATGGCTGCGTTGCCATCCAGTGCTGACAGATGCTCCTTGATCTTGCCAAGGTGCTTGCCGTACTTAGGTCCGACTGTACGGAGCTGTGGCTTGAAGCTGTATGTTGTGTAAGCGCTTACATCATCATCGAACTCAACGTTCTTCACGTTCAGCTCATCCTCGATGATTGCCTTCTCCTCACCGAAAAGCTTCTTGTCAGCCTTGACATACATCTTGCCGATCGGCTGTCTGTTCTTGATATTTGCTGTATTTCTTGCTGCACGTCCCAGAACAACGATCTTCAGGATCTCGTCCATAGCTACCTCGAGCTCTGGATCGATCATCTTCTCATCCACCTCAGGGAATGAGCACAGATGAACTGAAAGAGGTGCATCCTTGTCTATATTTCTAACCAGATTCTGGTAAATATCCTCTGCCATGAATGGGAGCATAGGAGCTACTGTCTGTGCGATCGTAACGAGCGCTGTGTAAAGTGTCATGTAAGCATTTACCTTGTCCTGCTCCATGCCCTTTGCCCAGTATCTCTCACGACCACGACGGACATACCAGTTACTCATGTCATCCACGAACTCCTCGAGAACTCTTGTTGTCTCAGGGATCTTGTATGCGCCAAGGTTTGCGTCAACTGCCTTGACTGTTGAGTTCAGCTTGGACAGGAGCCACTTGTCCATAAGTGACAGCTTGTCGTACTCTAGCTCATGCTCAAGTGGATTGAAGTTGTCTATATTTGCATAGAGTACATAGAACGCATATGTGTTCCACAGTGTACCCATGAACTTTCTCTGACACTCAACAACCGCATCCTCATGGAATCTGTTAGGAAGCCATGGTGCTGAATTGCTGTAGAAGTACCATCTGATTGCATCTGCACCGTACTTGTTCAGAGCATCCATAGGATCTACCGCATTTCCCTTGGACTTACTCATCTTCTGTCCGTCCTTATCCTGGACATGTCCGAGAACGATTACGTTCTTAAACGGAGCCTTGTCGAACAGCAGTGTTGAGATCGCCATAAGTGAGTAGAACCATCCTCTTGTCTGGTCAACAGCCTCACTGATGAAGTCAGCAGGGAAGTGCTTCTCAAATATATCCTGATTCTCAAACGGATAGTGCCACTGTGCAAATGGCATTGATCCTGAATCGAACCAGCAGTCGATAACCTCTGTAACTCTGTGCATCTGCTTGCCACACTCAGGACACTTGATGGTTACAGCGTCGATGAACGGACGGTGAAGCTCGATGTTCTCAGGGCAGTTGTCGCTCATTGAGCGGAGCTCTTCCTTTGATCCGATGGCATGTCTGCAGCCGCACTCACACTCCCAGATGTTCAGCGGAGTACCCCAGTAACGATTTCTTGAAAGTCCCCAGTCCTGAACGTTCTTCAGCCAGTCGCCGAAACGTCCCTTACCGATGCTCTCCGGGATCCAGTTTACAGTGTCATTATTCTTAACCAGCTTGTCTCTTACCGCTGTCATCTTGATGAACCATGTATCTCTTGCGTAGTAAATAAGTGGTGTGTCACATCTCCAGCAGTGTGGATACTCATGCTCGAACTTAGGCGCATCGAAGAGAAGTCCTCTTGCGTCCAGATCCTTGAGTACCTCAGGGTCTGCATCCTTTACGAACATTCCGGCAAATGGAGTCTCCTCAGTGAGGTCACCCTTGCCATCTACAAACTGTACAAATGGAAGATCGTAGTTTCTTCCGACATTTGCATCGTCCTCACCAAATGCAGGTGCGATATGAACGATACCGGTACCATCTGTCATAGTTACATAAGTGTCACATGTGATGAAGTGGCCCTTCTTGTGCTGCTTTTCACATACAGGCTTTACGCACTCATAGAGCGGCTCATACTCCTTGTACTCAAGATCCTTACCGACATATGTCTCAAGAACCTCGTATGCAGGAACTGCTGCCTGATCGTCTGCTGCTTCCTTTGCAAGACCGCCGAGAACCTTGTCTGCAAGCGCCTGTGCAAGATAATATGTGTAGCCGTCTGCTGCCTTAACCTTCACGTATGTCTCATCTGGATTTACACAGAGTGCTACGTTTGAAGGAAGTGTCCAAGGTGTTGTTGTCCATGCGAGGAAATATGCGTCCTCTCCGATAACCTTGAATCTTACTACTGCTGAACGCTCCTTGACTGTCTTGTATCCCTGTGCAACCTCATGGCTTGAAAGAGGTGTACCACATCTTGGGCAGTAAGGCACGATCTTGAAGCCCTTGTACAGAAGTCCCTGATCCCAGATCTTCTTCAGCGCCCACCACTCTGACTCGATGAAGTCATCATGATATGTTACATATGGGTTGTCCATATCAGCCCAGAAACCTACCTTGCCTGAGAACTCTTCCCACATGCCTTTATATTTCCATACGGACTCCTTACATTTCTGGATAAATGGCTCCAGTCCGTACTCCTCTATCTGCTCCTTGCCGTCGATTCCCAAGAGCTTTTCAACCTCGAGCTCAACAGGCAGACCGTGTGTATCCCATCCGGCCTTTCTGACTACGTTATGTCCCTTCATTGTCTGATATCTAGGGATCATATCCTTGATTACACGTGTGAGAACGTGTCCGATATGTGGCTTACCATTTGCTGTTGGAGGGCCATCGTAGAATGTGTATGTTGGCAGATCCTTTGTCTCTTCAACACTCTTCTCAAATACCTGATTTTCTTTCCAGAAGTCCAATACCTTCTGCTCTCTGTTCACGAATTCCAGTTTAGTCGAAACCTTGTCGTACATGTCGTCTTTCCTTTCTGTGATAAATATAAAAAAGCCCTTCGTCGTAATCAGGACGAAGGGCTTTGAGTTCGTTATACCACCTATTACTTACATACTAACATATGCGCTCCCCTTAACGCAGGAAATACGTCAGAGCCTACTTGATATGCCACAAATGCCTCACCGATTATCACCGCTTTGACACCGCAGCTCTTTTGGTCTGCAACTCCAGAGTGATATTCCGAAAGTCTCTACTGTCACCGGGCTCGCACCGCCCCCGGCTCGCTGCTGATCTCGCAGACTCCGTACTGTCTCTGTCATCGTTTTTATCATCTATCCATTCCTTAGTATAGCAAGTATTTGTGGTTTGTCAATCGCTATATTTGCTGTAGACTCAACTTTATGTTGACCTGTTTTTAACCACTATTTCTTTACGACCGCACTTTTGGCTGTGCTCCATGCTCATTGGCTTTGTCTTTTTCTCAACACATACATCAAATGAACCTGTTGCATCCGAATAATAAAAATATGTACTTATTATAAGCCATCACAGTGCTTTCTTAACTTTAAAATCACTGCAACGGCCTTTCTTATCTTAATATACATAAAGATCGTAGTCCACGAGATACCACCTGCTGCCTGACTTCACTACAGTGTATGTTATCTTGCCATCTGCGTCATCTTCTGAACCCTTTATCTCGACATCCATATCGATTTCAAGACAATCATCCACTTTCATATCAACATTAAGCCTATCAAGTGTCTTATTTACATCTTCTATCTCGTCTTTTTCATACTTCTCCTCTGATCTATCCTCTATCTTGATGCTCTTTACTGTTCCAACTTCTTCCTTCATATCCTGAACGTCCTCGTTGAACTGATCCTCGACAAAGTTATCGCCCCATGTCTCGTTATAAAGCTCATAGTAGTCATCTTTCATCAGCTCAATCATGGCATCTGCATCGCCATTTTCGTATGCCTTCGCAAGCTCATCACCGATCTTTGCAAGATCGAATACATCCTTTGCTGTAACAGTCTCAAGATCTCTGAGCGCTGACTTCTTATCTGATGAAGCCATGGCTCTTGTTGCAAGTCGAACAACGCCAGTCGCTGATGTATACTGCTCAAGGCAGCCAGTATTACCGCATCCGCATATCTCTGTCTCATTCTCATCCACACAGATATGTCCTATCTCTCCACCTGCGCCATTTACACCGAAAAGCATCTTTCCATTGAGTATTATTCCTCCGCCAACTCCTGTGCCAAGTGTGACCATAACAACATTGCTGTAGCCTTTTCCGCCACCCTGCCACATCTCTCCAAGGGCCGCCACGTTGGCATCATTTCCTGCCTTTACCTCAAATCCTGTAAGCGCTCTGAGTTCATCCTGAACGTTCAGTATCCCCCATCCAAGGTTTACGCACTTAAGAACTGTACCATCCTCCTTCACAGGTCCAGGAACTCCAATTCCAACACCTTCTATATCTTCATCTGCAAGGTTCTTGTCAGCTAACTTGCTCTTTATGGAATCTGCGATATCAGGAAGGACATTCTTACCCCCATCCTCCGTGCGGGTTTTGATCTCCCATTTGTCGAGGACTTCTCCCTCAACTGTAAAAAGTCCCATCTTTACTGTGGTTCCTCCGACATCAACTCCAAATACATACTTTGACATTTCTTTTTCTCCTTCCACTTCTGTTTCTTATTATGTTAACCGGCGTCTACTTGTCTGAGCCACCGTTTCCCTTCATGATGTTCTGTGTAACTCTGTTGTAAAGTTCCTGGGCAGCATTGTAACCCATCTTCTTCTGTCTGTGATTGACCGCAGCGGACTCAACTATGATCGCTATATTACGTCCCGGTCTGATAGGTATGTTGTGTGACACGACCTTGTTACCAAGGAACTCCATATAATTGTCCTCTAGTCCCAGTCTGTCATATTCCGTATCCTTGCTCCACTCCTCAAGATTGATAACAAGGTCTATATTCTGATCTATCTTAACACATTCTACACCGAACAGTGACTTGACATCTATGATACCTATGCCTCGAAGCTCGATAAAATGTCTTGTTATATCAGGCGCACGTCCAACTAGAGTTGCATCACTTACCTTCTTGATCTCAACCACATCGTCTGCTACAAGTCGGTGACCTCTCTTCAAAAGCTCAAGCGCAGCCTCAGATTTTCCTATTCCACTCTCGCCCATGATCAGGACTCCCTCTCCGTATACATCGACAAGTACCGCATGCACTGAAATCCTAGGCGCAAGCTCAACATGGAGCCATCTGTCGACCTCATGGACAAATGCAGATGTGACCGCATCAGATGTGAGTACTGGTACCCCGTGCTTCTTTGCCATCTCTATTATAAATGGATACGGCTCAAGTCCACGACAGAATATGAGACAAGGCGGCTTATATGAGAAGAACTCATCCATGATCTTCTTGTTCTCCTCCTCCGTGTGCATAGCCGCAACATATGCATGCTCTACATTTCCACATATCTGTATTCTTCCAGCATCAAAATGCTCAAAGAACCCTCCAAACTGAACCGCTGGTCTATTCATACCTGGATCCTGGATAAGTATCTTGTCGGTGTCTATCTCCGGCGTATGATTCTTCAGATCCATCTTTTCTATCAGCTGCGTGACTGTAACACTGTATACCATATACACCTCAACCGATGTCCATATCTGACATCTTTTCCTTTCATTTTAATATCGTTAAAGATTTTGTTTTTTCATTTATTTTCTAGTCTTAACTTTATTAATTATACTTATCTACAAACACTATTGTCAAGAATTCAGGGCTATTTTGGCATGCATTTTACAGATGACATATGTGTGCTCACGGTGATATACTTATCTATATTTTTTGAGGTGAAAGCTATGTTTGATTTTGAAGAAGAATTGAAAAACTTTAAACCAAGTCTGGAAGTGGAAGAGGCAGAGCAGGCAATCTATAATCATGAGCTGACAGACATGACGGATGTTATGCAGGAAATGCTGCAGGAATTAAAGCAGCAGAACAGATAACAGGTAGATCACATGCACAGTGGCATGACAGATAGAGAGGTTTTTCATGAGATGTTATAATTGCGGTGCAGAACTTGGCAAGGGAGATAACTGCCAGAACTGCGGAACGAATGTAAAAGTATACAAAAAGATTTTGATGGCATCTAATGCCTATTACAATGATGCATTGGAGAAAGCCGGTGTCAGGGATTTGTCAGGGGCAATTGAGAGCCTGAAAATCAGTCTGCGTTTTAATAAATTAAATATTGATGCAAGAAATTTGCTTGGATTGATCTACTACGAGATGGGAGAAGTGGTGACTGCCCTCACGGAGTGGGTGATCAGTAAGAATTATCAGCCGAAGGATAATCTTGCGAGCAGGTACTTAGATGAAGTGCAGAAGAATCAGGCAAGACTGGATTCTGTCAATCAGACGATCAAGAAATACAATCAGGCATTGCTTTACTGCAAGCAGAACAGCCGTGATCTTGCAATCATTCAGTTGAAAAAAGTATTGTCGCTGAATCCAAAGCTGGTGAGTGGACATCAGCTTCTGGCGCTTTTATATATTCAGGAAGGACGCTATGATCTTGCGAAGAAATCACTGCGGAATGCCGGAAAAATTGATGCCAATAATACTGTGACACTGCGCTATCTGAAAGAAGCCAATGCAGCCTTAAGAGAGCAGAATCCGAGCAAGAAGCAGAAGAATGATGAACTCATTTCCTATCAGAGTGGCAATGAGACAATCATCCAGCCAAAATATCTGAAGGACAATTCTGCAGTCGGTACGATCATTAACATGGTGATCGGAATCGCAATCGGAATTGCAATCACCTGTTTCCTTGTGGTTCCTGGCGTGAGAAGAACCGTGATGAACAATACGAAAGCAGAAGTGCT
>OHFQ01001192.1_pt1 | contig 10549 bp, 6 predicted proteins | sample 1567581 | NCBI WGS metagenome assembly OHFQ01 (sample SAMEA3879559, study PRJEB24766) | human gut metagenome | biome: human-associated habitat; feature: feces | place: USA | collected 1985/1987 | reverse complement strand
GATTTCAAGTTGAGCGGTTCGTTCTATTATGCCAATACGTACAACCAGACGTTCGATCCCGAACTTCCCGTATCCGCGCGTTACGACAAACTCTATGTGCAGACCGGATATGTACGTAACTACGGTTTTGAAGCCATGTTGGCTTATAATCATCGCTGGGGAGATTTTGGTTGGGATACCAGCTTTACTTATTCTACCAATAAGAATGAGATTGTAGAGTTGGTGCGCAATTATGTGCATCCGGAAACAGGAGTCATCTACAACGTCGACAAGCTGGAACTGAAAACCAATGAAGGACGTGGTTTCGGTAAAGCGAAGTTTATTCTGAAAGAAGGTGGCACATTGGGTGATCTTTATACACATGCCGACTTAAAACGTGACATTAACGGCAATGTGCTGATTGATGATGACGGCAATGTGACGGCTGTTGATAACGCAGGTGACATTAAGTTGGGAAGTGTGCTTCCGAAGGCCAATCTTGCCTGGAACAATAGCTTCACTTATAAGGGAATCAATGCCGGATTCTTGGTTACTGCCCGTTTGGGAGGTATCGTTTACTCCGCTACCCAAGCTTATCTCGATCTGTACGGAGTGTCCGAGACATCGGCTGCCGCACGTGATGCGGGCGGCGTATGGGTAAATGACCGTAGTCAGGTGAACCCGCAGAGTTTCTATTCCGTAGTGGCTTCGCAGAGCGGACTTCCTACCTATTATACATACAGCGCGACGAATGTACGCCTGCAGGAAGCGCATATCGGTTATACCATTCCCCGTCGCTGGCTGGGCAATGTGTGCGACATTAACGTTTCACTTGTGGGACGCAACCTGTGGATGATCTATTGCAAGGCTCCTTTCGACCCGGAAGCGGTGGCTACTACCAACAACTATTATCAGGGAATCGACTACTTCATGATGCCGAGTACCCGGAACATAGGATTCAACGTTAAGATTAACTTCTAAATATATATGATGAACATGAAACGAATATATTACCTTCAGAGAATCATTCTTTCGGTGCTCTTGCTGTTACCCTTGTCCGGTTGTTTCGACAGTGACATCAACCGCAAGATGTACGAAGCGGATGATGACGAAATGCAACGCGAAAATCATATCGTCGGTGCGACGTTGAGAGTGATGCAAGGGCTTGTCAGCCCGACGCGCGAGCATTTGTACCAGTTTATGGATGCCATGGCGGGCGGTGCCTACGGAGGCTATATGGAAGGTATCGTAGATACATGGGTAATGAAGTTCTCTACATTCAACCCCGAACAGGGATGGCTGAAATCCCCGTTTGCCGACCCTATCACCGACCTTTATCCCCAATACCTCAAGATGTTGAGCGTGACGGATGATCCGGTAGCTTTGGCTTTGGGGAAAATCTTGCGTGTCTGCGCCATGCACCGTGTGACGGATATTTACGGGCCTATCCCTTACTCGCAGATGTTGAGTAATGACAATCTGGGAGAGAACCTGTCCGTTCCGTACGATTCGCAGGAACAGGTCTATACACAGATGCTGAAAGAGCTGGAAGAGGCCGACAAGGTGTTGGAAGAGAATAAAGACCTTTCTTCCGAAGCGTTCCGCAAGTTGGAGGACTTGTATTACGGCAACATCTCCAAATGGCGCAAATTCCTCCATTCCATGCAGCTCCGCATAGCCATGCGCATGAGTTATGTGAATCCGACGGAAGCACAGCGTATCGCCCAGAATGCCGTAGCGGCAGGAGTGATCGAGGCGAATGAAGATAATGCTATGCTCCATGTAGCCGAGAACCGTTCCGAACTGTTGTTCAACAACTGGAACGATTACCGCATCAGTGCCGATTTGGTTTCCGTTATGAAAGGATACGAAGACCCCCGTCTGGACGCAATGTTCGTGAAAGGGACCAATGTAGTGGAAGTGGATGGCGAACCAAAGGAAGTGAATGATTTTTATGGGGTGCGTATCGGTATCTTCACCGAGAAGAAGGACGACATGATTAATTTGTATTCCAAACAAATCATCAGCAGCACCGATCCTTACCTTTGGATGAATGCCGCAGAAGTGACCTTCCTCCGTGCCGAAGGCGCATTGCGTGGCTGGGACATGGGTGGCGAGCCGCAGGCGTTGTATGAGAAAGCCATCGCTCTCTCGTTCGAGGAGCGCGGGGCTACGGGAGCCGATAAATATGTGAAGGATGCAGAAAAGAAGCCGGTGAAGTACGTAGACCCGATGGGCGCTTATAGTGCGGATGCAGTGAGCGAGATTACGATTGCTTGGGAACAGGGGGCTGGAAAGGAAATCTTCGAGAGGAATCTGGAACGCATCATCACGCAGAAATGGATTGCCATCTTCCCGTTAGGTCTGGAAGCATGGGCGGAACATCGTCGTACCGGTTATCCGAGATTGCTTCCTGCCGTAGAGAACAAAGATCCTAATAACAGTGTGGATATCGCTATCGGTCCCCGCCGCCTGCCTTATCCGGCAGACGAATACAACTCCAACGCTGCCAATATAGCCAAAGCCGTACAGATGTTGGGTGGTGCCGACGCTGCGGGCACTCCTCTTTGGTGGGACGCGAAAGACCATTCGGTTGAAAATAACTAATAGCTCTTTACAAGAACCTTTTTTAATCCATAAGATTATGAAATATAAATCAATATTCAATGTATGTCTGCTGACCGCTTTCCTGTTGACTGCGACCACTTCCTGTGACGATTGGACGGAAATGGAGATTCATGAGACGGATGTCAACGGAGCAAAGGAGCAGAACCCGGAACAATATTCTGTTTATACGCAGAACATTCGGGCTTATAAAGCAACGAAGCATGCTGTGGTTTATGCCCGGCTTGACAATGCTCCGGACAAGGCTACCAGTGAAAAGTTTTTTCTCCGTTCCTTGCCGGACAGTATTGATATCGTATCCATGCGCAATGCCGACCGCCTGACTGATTTTGACCGGGAAGACATGGCGATGGTACGTGCCGATTACGGAACGAGAGTGCTTTATTACGTGGATTGTACGCTGGGAGACAAACAGAATGCTGCTATCGCCTCTGCTGCCGAAGCCGTACGGGCGGGAACGTTTGACGGCATTACGCTTGCCTCTTCCGTTCCGGTAGATGCGGCAACGTTGCAATCGCTGGCTGATGCATTGGGACAGACACCGTGCTTACTTATTTTTGAGGGAACTCCTTCCCTGTTGCCGGAAGCGCAACGCGGTCTTTTCAGTTATTTCGTACTGGATATTTCGGCTGCTTCCGACGAATATGACATAGAGACGGAAGTCCGTCTGGCTACCGGTTACGGTAATACTGCCGCCGGACATCTGTTGCTGGCTGTAACTCCCGAAGGTACATTGACCGATTATAACGGAGTGACACGTTCTGCCATTGCTGGAGCCGCTTACAGTGCTCTCAACATGGAGACACCGTTGGGAGGCATTGCCATTTACAATATCTCGGACGATTATTACGATGCTGATATTATTTATAAACAGACTCGCGGAGGCATTCAATTTTTGAATCCCGCTTCGGTTCATTAAACTAAGTAAGCTATGAGAATACATAAACTTTATCAGTGCCTCGCAGCCGCAACCCTCTTGTTTTTGCCGGTTGCCTGCGACAATACGGATTACAGCGAAAAATCACCGTTTGACAATTCGGCATACCTGAATGTGGCTGCTACTAAAAATGCGGAAACTTTCACGTTTAACCGGAAAGTGACAAGCCAGACGAAAACGTTTACAGTGAAATTGTCTTATCCTTCAGGGGATGATGTGAAGGTGAACTTAAAGGTAGACCCTTCATTGGTCGGTGCATATAACGCAAAGAACGACACGCATTATGAAATGCTGCCTGCCGAACATTATCAGTTGTCACAGGAGTCCGTAACAATTCCTGCCGGAAAGATAACATCCGACGAAGTCGGTATCAAATTCTTGAAACTCGACGAACTGGAGATTGACGCTACTTACCTCTGTCCGCTTTCCATTAGTGGGGCCGAAGGAGTGGGAATAATGGACGGCTCACGTACCATGTATTATCTGGTGCGTCGCTCCAGTGCCATAACCACGGCAATAAACTTGAAGAATGTCTACGTCACCGTTCCGGGATTTGATAAGGGCAGTCCGACAGCTGATGTTGTGAATAACTTGAGTGCCGTGACGATGGAAGCGATTATACGGGTGAATAGCTTCCAACCGGAAATATCCTCTATTATGGGGATTGAGATGTATCTCCAGATGCGTATCGGTGATGCTAACTTTCCGAACCAGCAGTTGCAGGTGCAGACCACGTACGGGAAATTTCCCGATGCCAGTAAACAAAAGCTGTTGTTGGCGGGTGAGTGGTATCACGTTGCGTTGACATGGGATTTGGCTACTGCTACTATCGCTTATTATGTGAACGGGCAGTTGCAGAGTATCAGTACCAGTCATGGTAAAAGTGATCTGACCAGCATCAGTTTGGGCGACAAAGAACCTGATGATGAATTTGGCAATGGTGGTGACCATAATTTCTATTTCGGACGATCTTATACCTTGTCTCATGATTTGAGCCGCCAATTTGACGGTGAAATCTGTGAAGCCCGTATTTGGAGTGTAGCCCGTACGCAAGAACAGATTTATCAGAATATGTATGATATCCCTAATCCGGCTGACGAGCCTGCTTTGTGTGCTTATTGGAAGTTTAATGAAGGAACCGGCTTGGAAGTAGTAGACCGTACAGGGCATGGGAACAATGCGAAAGTAGTTCCTTATTGGAAAACGGTCGATCATGTGGAAGCTTATAGTAAGACGGATGCGGAACTTTGGCCGAGTGGCATTGAGGTGCCGAAGGTGAATCAGGAATAAGGGATTACAGATAACTATTAAAAATGTATATGATTATGAAACGAATAATACGAAATATCTCTTCGTGCGTGTTATTGGCACTGGTGATGGGAGCTTGCGAAGAAGATGCGGCGTTGGTGTCTCCGAACGTAGCACATGACAAGTCTACAGTATCACCGGAGGAAGTTGGAGAAACTGCTTTCCTGCAAAGTGCTTCAGAATCGGGAAATAAATTTATTTTTCTTGATTTTGTAGAACAGGGAAGTGATGAACTATATATAGAATTGGTGGAGCCGGCAGAGCGGGATATGACATTCACAATTGGTATAAATACTTTGCTAACTTATCAGGATATGCCATCGATTGCAGAGCAATTTTACAAAGTGGAAGCAGATTTTGTGGAAGATTGGGAGAATAAATTTACGATAACTAATGGAGGAAAGGTGACAGTAGCGGCAGGTGAACGAAAATCGACACGAATAAGTTTTACTGTGTCAAGCGTGGGACTTATCAGTTCTTATTATCTATTGCCATTGTTAGCGACGGATGAGGATGGTAATCAGTACGAACTTTTCTATTATATCTGCCAAGTGGAAATGGAACGTCAGGACAGGTCGAATAAACCGTATACAGTGGTGGCGTATATTGATACTGAAATGATGAATCCTTTGATTGCTGACCAATATACTTCTAAATTGCAGTATATGAAATCCCGTCGGGATAGAAAAACTATTTACGAAAACGTCCCGGTATTTGATATAGTGAATTTACGAAAAGCTTTGTTGAAATACGATGAGTCTTCCCGTAGAGCGGTTTTGAAGTTTACGCCTGATATAGAACATGTGTTGAAAAACTACGCTCAATATATTCAACCATTGAAGCGGAGTGGTATAAAAGTCTGTCTTTCCATCGAAGGTGGAGGAACAGGCATAGGTTTTGCCAATTTAACAGATGTGCAAATTGCTGATTTTGTAGCACAAGTCCAAGTGGCTGTGAAGATGTATCAACTGGATGGCATCCATTTGCGTGATGAAGGTGCCGGATATGACAAGACTGGAGCACCGGAGTTAGATGAAACTTCTTATCCAAAATTAGTCAAGGCACTGCGTGAAGCGATGCCGGACATCATGTTGACTCTTGCAGATGATGGAGGAACTACGGCAATGATGGACAAAGAACAGGGTGGCATTGTAGTAGGCGATTACATTGATTTGGCGTGGAATGTTGTGTGGGATACTGCGGTTAATCCTTGGGCAAGCGGGTCGGAACGCAAACCTATAGCGGGAGTAACGAAAGAACGTTATGGGGGCATTTCTTTTTATATAAAGCCACGAATGACAAATGAAGAAGGTTTGTTCTTTGAGAATCTGCAGGATGAATCCCGTATAATCGCCCTGAATGAGGGACTTGGAAAAGTAGCTGTTGCAGAGAATATTCCTTATAGAGACTATATACAGGAAGTTGCAAATGTTATGGGAATTATGGGCCTTTTAAGCTGTTTTCATGATACTAACAATGGAGAATATCCTCGATATGATGTGAATGTAACGGAGACGTTGGCTGCGTCATATTATTTTGCTTTCCGAAAAGATTGGTAAATTGAAAAGTGCTCTCTATTGATGTAATAGCTGTTTGTAAGAATCCGGGATTGTGGGAGATAGTTCGTATAGTTGGTTTACTGATTTACATATATCACACAAAGCGAATGGGTATTATCAGTATCGTAAAAACTGCTCATAGAAGTAATTGTATTTATTTGAATGATAACTAATTAATAAGAAAAATAATGAAGAATGTATTGAAAATCTGGTTAGTCGACAACACTGTAACCGTCGACAACAAAGACGATAAGATCGGTCAGCTCGAATCGTCCGGTAACCTCTCGTTGCAGGACATCCTCGATGAGATGCACAAGGAAGACACCGGGCTCCGTCCCGAAACCATCGAACACGTCGTGAAGCTCTACAACCGTGTGGTAGGCGATCTTATCCTTAGCGGATATAGTGTCAACACCGGTCTTTACCACGCCGTAGCGCAACTCCGCGGTGTTATCGATGGCGGAAAATGGAATCCCGAAAAGAACTCCGTCTACGTCTCTTTCACCCAAGATAAAGAGCTGCGTGAAGCTATCGCCCAAACCTCTGTCAGCATTCTGGGCGAACGCCAAAGCGTGATGTACGTTGCCGGATTCTCGCCTGCCACCGCCATCGCCGGTCGTCCGTTCACGGTCAACGGCCGTATGCTGAAAATCGCAGGTACGGATTCTTCTGTCGGCATCACCATCACCGACAGCAAAGAACAAACCACGCCTGTCGATCTCAATATGCTGGCTGTCAACAATCCGTCACAACTCACATTCATCGTTCCTGCCGGGCTGGCGGATGGCGAATACACTCTCACCATCACGACGCAATATGCAGGCAGCACGCTCCTGAAAACGCCACGCACTGCTATCGCTACTTTCTACGTCGGTACGAAACCCGAAACAGGAGGCGGCTCCGGTGGTGAAGGCGGTGGAGGAGGAGAGGCTCCCGATCCTTCGGAATAAAATGTTCTTAGCCGGGGGTGAAACTTTGCCCCGGCTTATGCAGAGAGGCTGCACAGCTCTACGCACGCATCATGTATAGAGTTGTGCAGCCTTCGTGTATAGGGCTATACATGATAAGTGCATAACTTTGATCTTTTTCGCATAATCTTTTTTATAGTACTAATTTATTAGTACTTTTGTCTCTACCGAAAGAAAAGATCAACGATTATGGCAAGAATAACGATTCCATACGCAGTGGCCGACTTCGCAGAAATGCGTGAACGTGGCTTTTATTATGTCGATAAGACAAATTACATTCCGGGGCTTGAAGACTATAAAGCTCCTGTTTTTCTCCGTCCCCGCCGTTTCGGGAAAAGTCTGCTTATCTCCATGCTGGCTCACTACTACGACCGTACAAAGGCGAATCGTTTTGAAGAACTCTTCGGTGGCACCTGGATTGGCGAACATCCTACGAAAGAGCATAATCAATATATGGTGATTCGTTATGACTTCTCGGCTATGGTGATGGCGAATGATATGGAAGGACTGGCACAGAACTTTAATAAACTCAACTGTATACCAGTAAAGGTAACGTTAGAACACAACCGTGACCTGTTTGGGGATTTTCAGTTTACAACTAGGGGAAATGCTGCGCAGATGTTGGAGGAACTTTTGGGTTATGCCAGTTCACGTGGATTGCCTAAAGTATATATATTGATTGACGAATACGATAACTTCACCAACCAACTGCTTACTTCCTATAACGATCCGCTTTATGAAAAGGTAACCACCAGCGACAGTTTCCTTCGTACCTTTTTTAAAGTGATTAAAAAAGGCATAGGCGAAGGTACTATCCGTACCTGTTTCTGCACAGGTGTATTGCCTGTCACCATGGACGATTTGACTAGCGGTTATAACATTGCGGAAATTCTTACCTTGGAACCGCCTTTCCTCAATATGCTCGGTTTCACCTATGAAGAAACGAAGACATATTTGCGTTATGTACTTGATAAATATACTCCCGGTGCAAGCGAAGAACGTTTCGAGGAAATCTGGCAGCTGATTGTGAGCAACTATGACGGTTATCGTTTCAGCCCCGTCGGCGAACGTCTTTTTAACTCCACTATCCTAACTTATTTCCTTAAGAAATTTGCCGCTAATGCCGGAAGCATTCCGCCCGAACTGATCGATGAGAACCTGCGTACGGACATCAACTGGATTCGCCGCTTAACTCTTTCGCTTACTAATGCCAAAGAGATGCTCGATGCCCTGGTGATAGACGACGGACTGTCCTACAACGTCAGCGATTTATCCAGTAAGTTCAACAAGAAGAAGTTCTTCGAGAAAGAATTCTATCCCGTCAGCCTGTTCTACTTAGGTATGACTACCCTGAAGAGTGCATACCGCATGGTGCTCCCCAACATGACCATGCGCAGCATCTACATGGATTATTACAACCAACTGAACAAGATCGAAGGTAACGCCAGTCGCTACGTCCCGGTTTATGAACTTTATGATTCCAACCGTAGTTTTGAACCCCTTGTGCAGAACTATTTCGAGCAATATCTGGGACAATTCCCCGCACAGGTTTTCGATAAGATCAACGAGAACTTTATCCGTTGTTCTTTCTACGAGCTTGTCTCCCGCTATTTGAGCCATTGTTACACTTTTGCCATCGAACAGAATAACTCCGTCGGTCGTTCGGATTTTGAAATGACCGGCATCCCCGGCACGGATTATTACACGGACGACCGCGTGGTAGAATTCAAATACTATCGTTCCAAAGATGCCGACCGTATGCTTGCGCTCACCGAACCGCTGGCAGAACACGTAGAACAAGTAAAAGGTTATGCCGCAGATACAAAAAGGAAATTCCCCAATTACCATGTCCGTTCGTACGTGGTATATATCTGTGCCAATAAAGGATGGAAGTGTTGGGAGGTATAATCACTTTTTCCCGGCTTCATGCCGTCTGTGAGAAATATTCGTGTAACTTTGTAGGCTGATAGTATAAAAACAAGAAGGAAAAGAATGATAGTTTGCATAGCTGAAAAGCCATCTGTTGCACGTGATATAGCCGAAGTGCTCGGCGCTCATACCAGAAAAGAAGGATATATAGAAGGAAACGGATACCAGGTGACCTGGACGTTCGGACATCTTTGCACCCTGAAGGAGCCGCATGAATATACTCCTAATTGGAAGTCGTGGAGCTTAGGTAGCTTACCGATGATCCCTCCGCGTTTCGGTATCAAACTGATTGGGCATGATCCGGGCATTGAGAAACAATTTCATATCATAGAGCAATTGATGCAAAATGCAGATGAGATTATCAACTGCGGTGATGCCGGACAGGAAGGAGAATTGATTCAGCGTTGGGTGATGCAGAAAGCAGGCGCCCGTTGTCCGGTGAAGCGTTTGTGGATTTCGTCTTTGACGGAAGAAGCTATTCGTGACGGATTTGCAAAGCTAAAGGATCAGGCAGATTTTCAGTCACTGTATGAAGCGGGACTTTCGCGGGCTATCGGAGACTGGTTGCTTGGTATGAATGCCACTCGTCTTTATACAATAAAATACGGTCAGAATAAACAGGTACTTTCTATCGGTCGGGTGCAAACACCTACCTTAGCGTTGATTGTTAACCGACAGTTGGAGATAGCCAACTTCCAGCCTAAGCAATATTGGGAATTGAAAACGAACTACCGGGATACAACCTTTTCGGCTTTAATCCGCAAAAGTGATGAAGAAATCGCTGCGGAAGAAGAGAAAAACGGTGGGAAAAAGAAAATAATAGAGAATCCCGGTATTGATCCTATCGCTAACAGGGAAGAGGGCGAGGCGCTGGTAGAACGTATCAAAGACCTTCCGTTCGTAGTCACCAGTGTTAGTAAGAAAGACGGACGGGAGTTTGCTCCGCGTCTGTTCGACCTGACTTCGCTTCAGGTGGAATGTAACAAGAAATTCGCTTATTCTGCTGATGAGACATTAAAACTTATCCAGTCCCTTTACGAAAAGAAAGTAGCCACCTATCCGCGTGTCGATACAACTTTCCTGAGTGACGATATTTATCCGAAGTGCCCTGGTATTCTGAAAGGACTCCGTGATTATGAAGTACTGACAGCTCCGTTGAACGGTTCCACATTGCCGAAATCGAAGAAAGTATTTGATAATTCAAAGGTAACGGATCACCATGCCATTATCCCTACCGGAGTGTA
>OHFQ01001190.1_pt1 | contig 10591 bp, 7 predicted proteins | sample 1567581 | NCBI WGS metagenome assembly OHFQ01 (sample SAMEA3879559, study PRJEB24766) | human gut metagenome | biome: human-associated habitat; feature: feces | place: USA | collected 1985/1987 | reverse complement strand
TGTAGCCCGTCAGCTTTTTGCGAAGATGGGAGTAGAAAACACAACTATGAATGATATCGCTCTTGCTTCTAAAAAAGGTAGACGAACGCTCTATACTTATTTTAAAAGTAAGGATGAAATTTATTTGGCTGTTGTGGAATCGGAATTGGATATTCTGTCGGATATGATGAAGCGGGTGGCCGAGAAAAATATCTCACCGGACGAGAAATTGTTGGAGATGATATATACCCGGTTGGACGCAGTAAAAGAGGTCGTCTATCGAAACGGAACGCTGCGTGCTTATTTCTTCCGTGATATATGGCGGGTGGAAAAAGTTCGTAAGAAGTTTGATGCAAAGGAAGTCCAGCTCTTTAAAGCTGTTCTTCTAGAAGGACAGGCAAAAGGAGTTTTCCATATTGACGATGTGGAGATGACTGCCGACTTGATACATTATTGTGTGAAAGGAATTGAAGTTCCTTATATTCGAGGCCATATAGGTGCACATCTGGATGAAGATACGAGAAATAGATATGTGTCCAACATTGTGTTTGGCGCACTGCATAGAACAGAAATTTAATTAAATAACTTTTAGTATGGGATTATTAGACGGAAAAACAGCCATTGTAACCGGTGCTGCTCGCGGTATTGGTAAGGCTATCGCTCTTAAGTTTGCTGCCGAAGGTGCAAACATCGCATTTACTGACCTTGTCATTGACGAAAATGCAGAAAATACAGCAAAGGAACTTGAAGCAATGGGCGTGAAAGCCAAAGGTTATGCTTCTAATGCAGCTAACTTCGAAGATACTGCAAAGGTTGTAGAAGAAATACACAAAGACTTCGGACGTATTGATATTTTGGTAAACAATGCCGGTATTACGCGTGACGGTTTGATGATGCGTATGAGTGAACAGCAATGGGACATGGTTATCAATGTGAACTTGAAGTCGGCATTTAATTTTATCCACGCTTGTACGCCGGTTATGATGCGTCAGAAAGCTGGTAGCATTATTAATATGGCATCTGTAGTAGGTGTTCACGGTAATGCAGGGCAGGCTAACTATGCTGCTTCTAAAGCCGGTATGATCGCATTGGCTAAATCTATCGCACAAGAACTCGGTTCTCGTGGTATCCGTGCCAACGCCATTGCTCCGGGCTTCATTCTGACAGACATGACAGCTGCCCTCTCTGAAGAAGTAAGAGCTGAATGGGCAAAGAAGATACCTTTGCGTCGTGGTGGAACTCCTGAAGATGTGGCAAACATCGCTACCTTCCTTGCATCTGATATGTCATCATACGTATCAGGTCAGGTGATTCAGGTAGATGGTGGTATGAATATGTAATCGAACAGAATGACTGTTGTATACGAAGACAACCATATCATTGTAGTCAACAAGACCGCTTCCGAGATTGTCCAGGCAGACAAGACCGGGGATACGCCGCTTTCGGAGACTGTGAAACAGTACTTGAAGGAGAAGTATCAGAAACCCGGAAATGTTTTCCTCGGTGTGACACACCGGCTGGACCGCCCCGTAAGCGGTCTTGTTGTTTTTGCAAAAACGAGTAAGGCGCTCACCCGGCTCAATGAAATGTTTCGTACGAGCGAGGTGAAAAAGACTTATTGGGCAGTGGTGAAGAATGCTCCGAAAGAGCCGGAAGGTGAACTGGTGCATTTCCTTGTACGCAATGAAAAGCAAAATAAGAGTTATGCGTATGATAAAGAAGTGCCGAAAAGCAAGAAAGCGATTTTAGATTACCGTTTAATCGGTCGGTCGGAGAACTACTATTTGCTTGAGGTCGATTTGAAAACCGGACGTCATCATCAGATCCGTTGTCAGTTGGCAAAGATGGGATGTCCTATCAAAGGCGATTTGAAATATGGCTCTCCACGCTCCAATCCGGATGGGAGCATTTGTCTGCATGCCCGGAGAGTACGGTTCATACATCCTGTCTCCAAAGAACTGATAGAACTTGAAGCTCCTCTTCCCGAAGGAAACTTATGGAAAGGATTCGCCATAGATTAACACGGATTTCCACAGATTCATTTATTATGTTATTTAGTAGACGGTACGCAGTTTTTCTGTGGAAAACCGTGTAAATCTGTGGTTGGAACTTGCCAAAAGAGTAAACCTGCCTGCCATTTTTCTTGTAAACTCTAGCGACAGTTAGTTAATTCCTAAATAGGTAGTATATTTGCATCATTCGCTAATTACCATATTCAGTTTATACTAAAGAAAATACGAATGAAGGCATTAAAACTACTTGCACTTACTTCCTGCTTTCTGTTCTCTGCAGGAAATATAGCGGCACAACGGGATTATTCAAAGAGTGAAGGATTATTACAGTATGTTGATCCGTATATCGGGTCGGGTTATCATGGACACGTCTTTGTGGGCACAAGCGTTCCGTATGGAATGGTACAACTGGGACCTAGCAATATCCATAAAGGATGGGACTGGTGTTCGGGTTATCATTATTCCGACAGTATCCTGATCGGTTTTTCTCATACCCATCTGAGTGGTACGGGCTGTACCGACTTGGGTGATATCCTCATTATGCCGTTGAATGAAATCCGTACTCCAAGAGGAAATCAGGATGATATACATGACGGTTATGCTTCCCGCTACTCACACGACAACGAGATAGCCCGTCCCGAATATTATTCACTGCTTCTCGACCGCTATCAGATAAAGGCGGAATTGACAGCGACAGACCGTGTCGGATTCCACCGCTATACATATCCCGAAGGCAAACCAGCTTCTATATTGATAGATTTGCGCGAAGGAAACGGGTCGAACGCCTATGACAGCTATATCCGTAAAATAGATGATTATACAGTAGAAGGCTACCGTTATGTAAGAGGTTGGAGCCCTTCCCGTAAAGTCTATTTCGTATTGAAAAGTGATAAGAAGATAGAACAGTTTACGGCTTATGATGATAATACTCCTAAGTCTTGGAATCAGTTGAAAGTAGCATCAGTAAAGAGCGTCCTTACTTTCGGTGATGTGAAAGAGGTAAAGATTAAAGTTTCTATTTCTTCTGTGAGTTGTGCCAATGCCGCAATGAACCTGCAAACGGAACTATCACACTGGGACTTTGACGAAATAGTAAAGATGAGTGCCGACCGATGGAACCGGGAGCTTGCGAGAATGAGAGTTGAAACAGACGATGAACCGGTCAAACGTATCTTTTATACAGCGCATTATCACACTATGATTGCACCCACATTGTTCTGTGATGTAAACGGAGAATATAGAGGTATGAATGATATGATTTATACCGATCTGAAAAAGGCCAATTATACCACTCTTTCTTTATGGGACACCTATCGTGCCCTACATCCTTTAATGACAATCATTCAGCCTGAAATGGTAGATGATGTGATCAATTCCATGCTTTCCATCTACCGTCAGCAGGATAAACTTCCTATTTGGCCTTTGATGAGTGGAGAAACCAATCAGATGCCGGGTTATAGTTCCGTTCCGGTGATTGCCGATGCTTATCTGAAAGGGTTTACCGGATTTGATGCGGAAGAAGCATTGCAGGCAATGAAAGCCACTGCCACTTATGAGAAACAGAAAGGCGTTCCTTATGTGTTGGAGAAAGGATATATCCCTGCTGATAAAGTTCATGAAGCCACTTCAATAGCGATGGAGTATGCAGTAGATGATTGGGGAATTGCTGCTATGGCACATAAAATGGGAAAAGTCGAAGATGCGGTAACTTATGCCAAGCGTGCACATTACTATAAGAACTATTTCGATTCTTCGATTCACTTCATTCGTCCGAAGTTGGAAGACGGTTCTTGGCGCACTCCCTATGATCCGGCAAGGTCTATCCACACTGTTGGAGATTTCTGTGAGGGTAATGGTTGGCAATATACTTTCTTCGCTCCGCAAGATCCTTACGGATTGATAGAATTGTTTGGCGGTGATAAACCGTTTACTGCCAAACTCGATGATTTCTTCACTAATACCGATAGTATGGGTGAGGGCGCATCCAGTGATATTACCGGACTTATCGGTCAATACGCACATGGAAATGAACCTAGCCATCATATTGCTTACTTGTATGCATATGCCGGTGAACAATGGAAAACTGCAGAGAAGGTTCGTTTCATTATGGATGAATTTTATACGGACCGACCGGATGGAATCATCGGCAATGAAGACTGTGGTCAGATGTCTGCTTGGTATCTTCTTTCATCTATGGGACTTTACCAAGTGAATCCGTCAGACGGTATATTTGTTTTCGGTAGCCCATGTTTCAAGAAAGTTGAAATGAAAGTACGTGGCGGTAATACATTTACAGTGGAAGCACCTAACAATAGTAAGGAGAATATTTATATTCAGAAAGTGTATTTAAATGGCAAGCCATATAATAAGAGTTATATCACTTATGATGATATTATTAATGGTAGTACTCTGAAATTTGTAATGGGTAAAAAGCCTAATAAGAATTTTGGTAAGGCTCCGGCAAACAGGCCGATTGTTTTGAATCGGATAAGTCAATGAGAAAAGGAACTTTCAATAGGTAGTAAGATCAGAAGGGGTTGATTCCTATTATAGGGAATCACAAACAAAAAATCCTGCTTTCCAGATTTATTCTGTTTAGTGAATAATGAGGAAAGCAGGATATTCTATTTTATAATCATTATTTATTACTTATGGTAGTGAAATAGGAATGGAATAGGTTATGGCAGTGGATCAGCCTTTGCCGGTCGTTTCGTGTCATAAACGGCTACTCCCACTTTGGAGTCAGCACAGCCGTAATACAGATACCATTTGTTTTTGAAGTAAACCATTCCTTCGATAAAGACAGTGCCGTCCACATATTGACCACTCTTCTCAAAACTGTCCATCGGACGGAAGAACGGTTCATCGAGACGGGTGATAAAGCGAGTTGGGTCGTTGGCATCGAAGAGTGCTTGTCCGGCAGCATAGACATTGGCGGTATAGCGTTTGTCGCCTCTTCCAGAATGGTTCTTACCATTATAAAGGAGGACAATACCTTTCGGGGTGTAGATGGCAGGAGGTCCACATTCGGTGAGGTGACTGTCGAAATAGCCGTCGCGGGGGGAGAATAATTTCTTCAGAGAACCGTCAATGTTTACAATTGGTGTCCAATTGATCAAATCATCGGAAGTAGCTGCAAAGACATGCTCTTCTCCCCAGTACATGAAGTATTTCCCGTTGATTTTCTTGATGAGCTGTTTCCCTTTAACAACTTCGGTCAAGATAGAACCGGACTTACAACCCAAGTTGAAGAACTTTCCATCATATGCTTTGGCAAAAGCGGGACCATGTTTCGTCCATTCTTTCAGGTTACGGGAAGTTGCTACGGCTAGGCGGGGAATGTGGCGGTTCCATTGTGTATACATCATCACATATAATCCGTCTTCTGTGACTGCTACTCGAGGATCTTCGCAGCCACCCGGCCATTCCAGTTCTTTCTGTGAATCAGTGTCGGGATAGAATACAGGTGCTTTTTCTCGTTTAAAATGGGTGCCGTCGGTGGAAGTGGCATAGCCGAGACGGGAAGTACGGTGGCCGATACCGACTCCGGATTTGTCTTCTGCACGGTATAATACAACAATCTCTCCGTTGTAGAGTGTGGCTGCCGGATTGAACGTATCGTTTGATTCCCAAGCGATGGAATCTTTGGTTAACGGACAATAAAACTTAGTATTTTCAATAGGGGAGATTACCGGATTCACATTCTTTGGGCGTTCAAAACCTCCGAAAGCCCAGTCGGGTAACTGATTTTCTTTATGTTGGGAGGACTGTCCGTGAATGGTACAGGTCATCATAGTCGTAACAAATAGGAATAAAAAAATTGGTTTCATATTGCTTATTGTATATTATTTAATCGTTGTTCATATTATATAGGTTATTCCTTTTTTAGAGGACAGATATTCTCTACATACAAGTTAGAAAATAAATAAATGCTGTCATCTGTCACATGATCGGGTGCAAATGATTGATCCTAAATATATTATTATGTGACAGCATGGTGTGATAGCAATGTGACGATTATGTTGCTGTCACTTTGTTCAAGATTGGGATTCTATTACTTTTCTGCAATGAAGATACTTGTTCCCGAAAAGTTCTCAGTGCATGAAACAAAAGTTATCTCGGTTGAAACTTTTGTTTCATCGGTAAGAAACTTTAGTTTCCTCACCGGGAAACTCTAGTTTCGTTCGCTTGAAACTGTAGTTTCAATGCCTTGAAACCATTCAGGAACTGTGGGGATTCGACATTAGAGACGGTTACTTCATAAGCAGAATCCGATAAGAAAGTAGCAGGAGCCTACCGGATACTATTCAGTAAATCGACCTTTCCTTCATTGACAAGCTTTAGAATCAGTTCTCCAAACAATGTATTTTGCCATGCAAACCATGCTCGGGTGAAGTTTTTGGGATCATTTTTATGGAAAGATTCGTGCATGAAACCTGTTCCGGCATCCGTATCCATCAGCATTTTGATACAAGTCTTGATTTCCGCATCGTTCTGGCTGGTAAATGCTTTCATCATGATACTCATAGGCCAAATCATGTCATATCCGATATGTGGACCACCGATACCTTCGCCGGCCGTACCTTTGAAGAAATAAGGATTGTCTTCACTCCAAACAAATTTGCGGGTATTCTGGTAAATCGGATCACTCACTTTGACATCCCCCAGATAAGGCAGGGCGATAAGGCTCGGCACATTGGCGTCATCCATTAACAGCTGATTGCCGAAGCCATCCACCTCAAAAGCATAGATCTTACCATATTTCGGATGATTGTAGACAGCGTACTTTTTCAAGGCTTTCTCTACTTCGTCTGCCAGTGTGGTGCATTCTTTGGCTAAAGCCGGCTTTTTATTAACGGTATTCAGAATTTCGGCAGCTTTGCGCAGGGAAGTAACGGCAAAGAAGTTAGACGGAACGAGGAATTGGAAAGTCGTGGCGTCATCAGAGGGACGGAAAGCGGAAGCTATCAGCCCGACCGGTTTCACCGGGTTACCCCAACCGTCGTTTGTCATTGTGTCAAGTGCGCGTTCCGTTTTGCGTTGGAAACGATAAGGACCTTTCGGATTTTCTTTTCGTTGCTGTTCCTTAAACGTTTTCAGAACCTTGGCGATGGCTGTAAGCCATTCGTCGGAGAATATACTGGCGTCTCCCGTTGTCTTCCAGTAATGGTAAGCGAGCCGGATAGGATAACAAAGTGAGTCGATTTCCCATTTACGTTCATGCAGTTCGGGCTTCATGTCAGTAAGGTCGCTCATCCATTCGCCCCCTTCGGCATTCATATTGAAAGCATTGGCATACGGATCGATGTTAATGCATTTGAACTGGCGGTTGATAACGCCTGCCAACATCTTTTTCAGTTCCGGGTCTTTGTTGGCGAGTTGCACGTAAGGCCATACTTGTGCACCCGAATCGCGCAACCACATGGCGTGGATGTCGCCTGTATAAACAAACGTATCGTCTTTGCCGTCAAAATGAACAGTAGTATCCAGTGTGTTCGGGAAACAGTTTTCGAACATCCATGCCAGCTTGGAATTGGTCAGTAACTTTTTTACCCGCAGGATTTCGGCCTCTACGGCTTTAGACGTGTAGAGTCTGTTTTTTACGGCAGGACGGTTTGTCTTGTAGGCAGCGGCTATCTGAGCATGATTCACCACTGTGGTGTTGTCCTGTTTCAGGGATGGTTCCATGGCTTTGGCATTGTTGTGCATGCAGAACAACGCTACAGCACATAAACCGATATTTCTATTTTTCATGTTTTTAGGTATTAGTATTTTTTTTTCTTATTATTTGATGGCTGCAAGGCGGGCATACATTTCTACCATGGCAGCTTGTGTAAGTAACCATCTTCTGTTATCCTGGGTCTTTCCGCTGAAGTCCGTGTTGAACAGTCCTTTCTCATCCCGTGCATGTCCCCAGGCGTAATCCAGACTTTTGCTGAAAGAGTCCAGATAAGTTTCGTTTTTATCCGCTTGATAGAGCTCGATAAAACCTCTCAGCATGACTACAATGAACCATACATCTCCTTTTTTCAATAGTTTGAATGGTTCTCCGTTTTCCGGTGTATAGTCCTGAAAGAAGTAGTTATGGCATCCTTTAGCGATGTTTTGTGCATCAGTCAGATACTTCTCTTGGCCCGTGAACTGGTATAGCAGGCTGGCTGACTGCATCATTTGTCCACTGTTGTAGGCAAATTTGGCTTTGTCGACTTTTCCGTTCAGATTGATATTATCAAAGTATAAATAGTCTGTAGAATCTTGCAGGTTTGTTTGCGTCCATTCATAGAGGCGTTGCCCTTTTACAAAATAAGCACTGTCTTTAGTAGCTTCGAAAAGCTTTAATGCGAAGACTGAGCCGGGAGCGTTTGAACAGGTGTTCTTGGATTCTTTCCTTTGTTCGCACCAATAGATACCACCTCCCAGGTTATCATCCGTACCGCTTTCGATGAAGTTCCAGATGAGTTGTGCTTTCTGTAGATATTTGGGTTCTTTAGTGAGCATATATGTATCGGTGAAATCGATGCCTAACCAGACATTGTCATCGTAGAAACGATCGGATTGCGGTGCACTGTTGATATATGAAGCATAGGCTTCGGGAGTTCTCCGGGTATCGAAGTATTCTTCCAGACCTACCAGTACTTTATTGTCGAGTACCGATTTGTACTCTTTATCTCCTGTTGTGGCGAATAATGCATTTACGGCTGAGAAGGTTCCGGAATAGGGCCATAAATAAGAATAGAGATTGGGCATATTCTTTTGTTCCTCAGATGCCAGATAGGTTGCTGTGTACTCTCCGATATTGGAAGGGTAATTTTCACGTAACAGGCATGTACCGGAAACGGAATAATTCAGGTATAAAGAATCCAATGTTTGCTTAGCTCGTGTTAAGGCAAGTTCGTTGCCCGCGATAGCTTGTTTTTGCGTGTCGCAACCTGCTATTGCCAGTACACACATTAATAGACTGAAAAGCGTTTGTTTTGAATTCATCATTCTTAGTTTAAATAGTTATGTATGTTTGTATATTCATTTTTCTTTTCTTAGAAAACAGGTAGTAGTTTTAAGTCTGAACTACCTGTTTTTTGTTCTCCTGTTTTGGAATCTTTCTTACCTATTTGTTTTGTTACCTATGATATCTTTTTCTGTTTGCAAAGTTACCGGTATGTGTCAGATATGATATATGATTTCACGACATAAATGTATTCCTGAGGGGAAATGGCATAAAAATAGATAGATGTGTCACAAAAACATAAAGCAAGAGTAGGGGATCACAGGCTACACGGATTTGCACAGATTAAAAATGAATCATATCAGATAATCCGTGTGAATTGGTGTAATTGAGTTGGGGGATGTAGACTACATCCACTCCGAAGTTCGTTCTATCAAGCGGGAAATGTCCAAAAACAAAGGGTATAATCTGAAGGTAGAATCGTTTTGCTTATTTTACGTAAGTTCGATTTTGTGGCATGGGTTGAGGCCAAGATATTTGAAGTTCCCTTAAGTGATATTCTGAAGCGGGAGCATGCCTCGAAGAGTAAGTGGCAACGTAAATAGTGTAAATGAGGATGCATCAGAATCGTGTCTGATACATCCTCATTTTTCTTTTATTTCTGTGTTTTCTTCTTTCCGTAGAAGAACATGAAATACACTCCTATGATTACAAACGGAACACTGAGCCATTGTCCCATATTCAGTGACATGCTATTCTCGAAATCTACCTGATTCTCTTTCAGGAATTCTACGAAGAAGCGGAATACAAAAATTTCTGTCAGACAGAGTCCGAAGAAGAAACCACGATGCAGCTTCTTGCCGTAATTCTTATACAGGAAAATCATCAGCAGGAAGAAAATGAAGTAGGCGATTGCTTCGTAAAGCTGTGCCGGATGCCGGGGAAGCATATCTACCCGTTCGAATACAAATGCCCAAGGCACATCAGTCGCTTTGCCGATAATTTCAGAATTCATCAGATTGGCAAGGCGGATGAAGCAGGCGCAGATAGGGGTTGCTACGGCAATCATGTCCAATACGTCCATATAGTGCATTTTCATCTTGCGGCAGTACAGCCATAGGGCTGTCATCAGCCCCAGCGTGCCTCCATGACTGGCGAGACCTGCATAGCCGGTCCATTTCCAACCTCCATCGGGCAGGAACTGTATAGGCAATATCATCTCCCAGAAATGATGAAGATAGTATTCTGGCTGATAGAACAGGCAATGTCCCAGGCGTGCTCCGATGAGGATGCCGAAAAAGCAGTAAAAGAACAGCGGTTCAAACTTGTCATCGCCGATTTTTTTGTCTCTGTACTGGTAGCGGACTACGAAATAGGAACAGGCGATACCGATGACCCATAACAGACCGTAATAGCGTACGGGAATATGACCGAACAGATTGAATAGTTCGGGGTTTGGGTCCCAATTGATGCTGAGTAATGGAAGCATAATATATTTTTTTATTAAGTTTATTGTTTCAACTTCTGAACTTCTCCGCCACCATCTGATACGTCGGAATGTCGATTCCTTGTTCCTCAGCAGCAGTAATCATATCGAATAGCAGTCCTTGTACTTCGCTTTCATGTCCTTTGGCTATATCCTTCTGCATGGAGGCGG
>OHFQ01001182.1_pt1 | contig 10658 bp, 9 predicted proteins | sample 1567581 | NCBI WGS metagenome assembly OHFQ01 (sample SAMEA3879559, study PRJEB24766) | human gut metagenome | biome: human-associated habitat; feature: feces | place: USA | collected 1985/1987 | reverse complement strand
TTGGATACTGTTGTTCACCATATTTTTCTACCGTATTTCTACCGCGGAACAATTAAGGGCTTTTGCCCGATGTCACACTGACGCATTTGTTGACGTGTATTGACAATGGTTTACGTGAGTAGACAAAAAGGGAAATTATCCGAGCTGTAAAAAGCTCATGTTTCACTAAAATATGGAGAATAACAAAAATGGAAGTAAAAAGAATCTGCCAGTGGTGCGGCAAGCCTTTCATGGCAAAAAAGACCACTACTAATTATTGTAGTCCGCAATGTTCCAAAAGAGGTTACAAACACCGCATGAAGGAACGTAGAATGGAAATGCGCGAATTTCAGGAAATGCTGGAGGTAAAGAACAAACTGGAGAGCCAGGAATACTTTACCTTTTCTCAAGCAGCCAGACTAATGGGAGTTTCTCGCCAGTATGTCTATAAACTGGTAAAGGAGGACAAACTTCGTGCATCAAGGCTGAGTTCAAGAATGTCGCTCATCAGAAGAACCGACATCGAACTTATGCTGAAAACAAAACCTTATGAAGTTCTCAGACCAAAAGATGAATTTGACGTTACCGAGTATTATACCGCTGAACAGATTGCGGAAAAGTACAAAGTCAACGCCAAATGGGTGTGGACCTATACCCGACAAAATAATGTTCCCAAAGTCAGAATCCGCCAGTTCAATTATTACAGTAAAAAGCACATAGATGCGGCATTTGCCAAATATAAGACGGATGACGCCTTGACCGAATGGTACACTCCGGAAGAAATCGAGAAAAACTATGGGATGACACGTGTAGCCATCCGTTCACATGTTTACCGCAACAACATCCCTTCAAAGAAAGAGCACGGCCAGATATTCTACTCAAAACTTCACTTCGATCTGTCCAAGAAGACAACCGAAGATGATTCTTCAGAATACTATACCGTGCAGGAAGCCATGAAGAAGTATAGTCTCACACGAGATTCTGTTTACGGCATTCTGCAATTCCACGAAATAAAACGGGAGAAAAAAGGGCGCTTTGTGAGATTCCTGAAAGTGGAATTTGACCACATTATGGGCGCCAGATAATGAATCTGTACAGACAGATATACAGACTGGAAAATGATTTTATGCTGAATGCGGTCTGCATAAAGTCATTGTGCATCTTCACCGCAAAATTTAAGTCAACTAATAACATTTGTAACTATGTCAGAATGTAAAACTGTAACTTTGAGAACCCGACCGTTAAAAAATGGTATGCTTTCCTTCTATCTGGACTATTATCCGGGCTACCGTGACCAGGAAACGATGAAGACTATCCGTCACGAAGGTTTGAACATTTATATCTATGCAAATCCGAAGAATCAGCGGGAACGTGACTTCAATGCAACTATGTCAGAGAAAGCAGAAGCCATCCGATGCCGGCGCTTTGAAGCTATCGTAAACGAACGATATGATTTCTTCGACAAGAGGAAATATAAGGCAGACTTTCTGGAATACTACCGTAAGCAACTTCCCAAGCACGACCAGAAATGGGAATTCGTTTATCAGCACTTCTATAACTTCGTCCATGGCAAATGTACTTTCGAAGAAATTGATGTGGAACTGTGCAACAAGTTTCGTGAGTATCTGCTCAATGCCAGACAGCTAAAACGGGATGGATATATTACACGAAACTCAGCGTCCGGCTACTGGTCCACATTCAGAGGATTCCTGAAGATTCTCTATCGCAATCGTCTGATCAAGTCAAACATAAATGATTTTCTGGAAAAGATTGAACCGGAAGATGTGGTAAAGGAGTATCTGAGTGTAGAGGAATTGTACTGTCTGGCCGAAACGCCATGCAAGATACCAGTTCTAAAAACTGCTTCCCTCTTTTCGTGCCTGACCAGTTTGAGACTCAGTGACATACTTACTCTCTGCTGGGAAGAAATCGTTGATTTTGCAGCAGGAGGAAAATGTGTACACACCATCACACAGAAAACAAAGACGGAAGACATTATCCCCATTAGTGATGAAGCCCTGAAGCTGATAGAATACTCACCTGAGAAGAAGGGTTTGGTATTCAAAGGTCTGAAAAGGTGCTGGACCCAGGTTCCCATGAAGGAATGGATTCGTTCTGCCGGAATTACAAAGAATATAACATTCCATTCGTATCGTAGAACATTCGCAACCCTACAAGGAGCGGCTGGGACCGACATCCGTACCATACAAAGTATGATGGCTCATAAGAGCATAACCACGACTCAAAGATACATGAAAGTAGTGGACAGCAACAAGCGTGAAGCGAGCAATAAGATTACCCTAAAAAGGAAAGAATAGCAGTCTGTATCCTATATAAATAATATGCCTAAAGTATGATTATAGTATGATTTAGAGTATGATTTTCGTACTTTAGGCTTATTTTTCTTAAAATCTCAACGATTATCTGTCACTAATTACAACTATTTGGAAATAGAAAATATATTTGCCATAAAAACTAATACATATAATTACAGAACATGACAAACAATATTAAATTATCGGCACGAAAGACAAGTTTCATACTTGCAGTAAGTTGTATCCTTTTTTCAGTAATTGCAACATATCTGTACATTAATCACCAGATAGATCTGACCAGGTATACAACACCTATAATATTAGGAACTGTTGTAATAATCATAACGTGCGGAGGATTACAACGTGTATTCTATATATTCCTTACGGATGAATGTCCGCAGATCTTTTCTGATAATCAAAGAAATTCTATACCTGACAAGGTTATTCCCAAACCAGATATGATAATTGAAGAATGCAGTGAACCAACTATAGAAGTTTCAGATATAGAAATGATTGAAGTTAGCAATGCAACAGAAGTTATTTCAATGATTGAGTTACCGGAAAAGACAAAGAATACTGATACGACAGAAAATAAAGCTGTCAGCTCTGAAATCGTTACATCCATTACAATATCAGAGCAGCATGATGATTCGAAAGAAATCAAAGTTTTGGAGCAACAACCTACCTCAGAAGTTAAACCCGAAGCTTTTTCATATCTCCAGGGATTCGAAAGCCGTATGGAAGAAATTCAGAAGAAAGAATTAGAGAGAAAAATAATGATTATAAATGCTATTCATGAATATACCACCTATTCTACCGCAAAATTTCTTACCAAAGAGAATCTGCTTATACTACATGAAAACATAGACCATTTGGCAAGTGGGCAATCAGATTTGTATAAACCCATTCGTTCAAAAATGGAAGCTCCTCTTACATCACCTTCATTACGACATTTTGTCTGGAATATAGGCGAACGGTTAGGCATATCATTATCAGAAAGAGCCAATTTCATAAAAACCATATTTCCTAATGAATTAAAAAATGCAACCTTGGGATACCTTGTCAAGAATCTCAAAGATACCATACACAGTCAGATTCCTATTGACAGTCCAAAATATGATGATTTTAAATTTGATTATACTCTTATAAACAAAGCGCAGTGTGAGAAAAAAATGAATTAATACAGACTGGAAAATGATTCTCGTCTCCTATTTTTCTGCATAATGTCATTGATTTAGTTTGTGGCATATTCAAACACAACAAATAAAGACATTATGTATTTAAAAAATTTAACCTTTAACGATTTACCTACAGTTGTAGGTGAATTATGTAAGAGAATTGAAAGTCTGGAAACTGTATTGAAAAACAGTCTGGCAGTCCAAAACAAGGTCAAAGAGAACCATCACGTTCCTATGACAGTTGATGAAGTATGTACCTACCTTGGTATATCCAAATCCTCATTTTATTATAAGGTCAAGCATGGGGGCATTCCTGTAATCAAACAAGGCAAACATCTTTTTGTTTATCGTGATGAACTGGATAAATGGCTTGAGACCGGAAGAAAAGTACAGGTTCCACTGACTTTTGAAGAAGAACAGGCACAGATGCTTGCTGCCACCCGTCGTAAGGCTAACCCTAAAAACGTGTAAGGCCTATGGACAAGACAGACATTAGAATTCCTACTGACGAGGAATTGACCGCTTATATGGAGGAGTCTGCTGTAAGTGCAAACGGATCTTATGAACAGTCACCGGTTGTATTGATGGTAGATGATGCAGCAATCGGTACACTGGGGAACTTCAGTGCCTCTATAGGCAAAGCCAAAAGTAAGAAAACTTTTAACGTTACAGCCATTGCAGCGTCAGCATTGAAAAACGGAGCAGTGCTGAAATACCGTTCATCATTTCCAGAGGATAAGCGAACTGTTCTGTACATTGATACAGAACAGGGACGCCATCATTGCCAGAAGGTATTGAAAAGAATCCTGCGCCTTGCCGGACTCCCGGAGGATAAGAATCCAGATAATCTGATCATGCTGGCTTTGCGCAAGTACGCCCCTCCGATACGTCTGGCTATAGTCGAACAAGCTATCGGCACAATCCCCGATCTCGGACTGGTGATTATAGATGGCATCCGAGACTTTCTTTATGATATCAATTCCCCCAGTGAAGCGACCGATATTATTTCCAGATTCATGCAATGGACGGATGACCGCCAGATTCACATTCATACCATTCTCCATCAGAACAAGAATGACGAGAATGCCCGTGGTCACATCGGCACAGAACTGAATAACAAGGCAGAAACAGTCATGCAGGTAGAAGTGGACAAAATGGACAGAACAGTGAGCGTAGTAGAAGCCATTCATATCCGTGACCGGGAATTTGAACCGTTTGCTTTCCGCATAAACGATGAAGTCTTACCTGAACTGCTCGATTCCTATCAGCCCCAGGAAAAGAAAATCGGAAGACCTGCAAAAGAACCGTTTGATCCGTACAAGGAAATTTCCGAGAGCGTGCATCGGGCAGCTCTGGACGCAGCTTTTACAAACGTCTGTATTACCAGTTATGACGATTATCTGGAACGGCTGAAGGAAGGATATGCACTGCAGGACATTAAGCTGGGACATAACAAAGCAGTTAAAGTTGCCACCTTCCTCAGTAACAAAAGGATGGTCATAAAAGAGGGAAAGGAATATAAAATCAACCCGGACAGCCATTATTGAATCCGGCTTTACTTTATTGGCAGGGTGTACATATTAGAATAAAGCAAAGTCATAAAAATGTTATAGGGAATATTCATCTTCTCCCCTTTTATTGGATAACCAGAATACTTATATTGTTTATGGTAGTAGTCGAAATGTCTATTTCATTTGTATATACGACACGGCTTGCCGTGCAGTTTCAACAGGTATCTGTTACGAGATATGCCAAGGTATAACCTCCACTCCGTTATGGTTGTACATTGGCGCTCTCGCCGGCTCATCCACTTCGCCGATGCGGTACTCGCAGGCTCGCACCTTAACCCGTTATAATATTAGATTTTCATGGAAAAAGAAATAATAAAACAAACAGAACAGAACGAGACTCCGGACAACAGGAGAACCGTATTTATCGGGGCCAAAGTCAGCCCCCGACAGAAAGAACATATCAAGTCACTAGCCGAACAATGCGGAATGACCGTAAGCGATTATCTGCTTGCGCGGGCATATAATTATAAGCCAAAGGCAAGACTCTCCAAAGAGGAAGTTGCACTGCTGCAGAATCTGGACAACTGCCGTGCTGACCTGGTGAAATACACATCAGCCCTTCATGGAATGAGTGCAAGCCAACGGCACATGATGTTCAACCAGATTCCATTTATGGTGAACTGGCTGAAGGAGCTTGGCAATGTGGCAGAAAATGTCTGCCAGTTTCTAAATTCCGTAAAAGAGCCGAACAGTATTCCAACCAATAATAAAACTGAAGAATCATGATCGCAAAGGCTAAAGCAATACCGCATGGCATAAACGACATCCGTTATATAACCGGCGAATCACATAATAAAAAACATCCGGAAAAAATCTATCGGATATTGGACAATATGATGCCATCGGAGCCAGATGCAATGGGTGTTTGGAATTCAATGCAACTTACTCTTTCCCGCTTCCGCCCGGTGAAGAACTCAGTCATCAGGATTGAACTTAGTCCGTCACCCGAACATACCAAGGACTTTACCATTGAAGACTGGCAAAAACTTTGGCAGGATTTCGCTAAATAGTTTGACAAACAGGCGTTCAAAGACAAGGACGGGAAAGTACGAAACAGTCCGACCAATCTGGCCAACAGCAAATACACAGTCTGGCTCCATATGGAATCCAATAGCGGAGTTCCTCATCTTCATGCTGCTGTCTGCCGGATGGATGAAGACGGAAAGATTAACAACGACCACAATATACACCTTCGTGCCCAGTGGGCAGCAGAAAGAGTGGCAAAGAAACGTGGATGGACAACTGCAAAACAGGTAAGAAATGTCAACATGACATTGGTTACACGGGATTGTATGAATGTCCTTAAATCCATGTCATCATGGTCATGGGATGAATACAAAGCAGCATTGACAAGGAAAGGATACACCATACATGAGCGAAAGGACGATGATGGTATTCTTCACGGATATGCAATCATGAAAGGAAGGACGAAATACAAAGCTTCCGATCTGGGTATTGGTAGAAACCTGATGGTTTCAAAACTTCCTGCCACATGGGAGAAACTTCATTATAGGTCAGGCATTGCAGCAAACAACAAACCTAAAGACACTGATTCGAAACAGATTCAGAAGCCATCGGCATCCGCTGATTATACCAAATATAAGATCTACAATCCGAATACGGTTCCCTATACATTGAGTCACGAAGGTCAGGAACATCGGTTCTACATTCCAGAAAAGGTACTCAACCATTTTAACGATGAATTTGATTATCGTTTCGTCTCCAATTCACAGGAGTTAACCGATATGGCAGTAGCAATATTTGTCGGATTGCTGGAAGTTCCCAATGCACCAACCGGAGGTGGCGGTGGTTCACAAAGCGAATTGCCATGGAGAGATAAGGACGAGGATGATCTCTTTTGGGCAAAAAGATGTGCCCGTGCTGCCATTCGTACTTTAGGAAAGAAACCGAAAACTGGATTAAAACGATGAGCCTATGAAAAAGAAATTTGATTTTACTGCTGAAATGAAGGAAGCGCAGATTACCAAAAGTACTCCTCAAAATGAATATCTTGAGGAAGAAAAACGTCTGCTTGGTATAAACGTAAAAGAACTTGCCGAGTTGAATGACAATGTGTATGGATTGAGGACGGATCTTACCGCATTGGTAGATTTATTAGGAAAATACAAGTTGTCTATTACCCAGGATACGCAAGAGCAGGCTGTAAAATTTAGTAATACCGTTCTTGGCCAGTTCATTGACCAAATTGAGATCAAGTGCACTGAGGCAGAACAAAGGATTGCTCAAATGGATAATCGCATTTATTTATCATATAAGGCATTTTATATTTTGATTGTCATTCTAATTACCCTATCCTCTTTTTTGATCTGTATGATCGTGGCGAATGTAGAATTTTTGCATTCCTGGTTAATTTGGAGAATGGTTGCTGCATGTGGAGTTATTGCAATCTTGGGAATTACGATGGTGGTAGTGGTGATGAGGATATTGGATAGATAAAAATAATACAAAAATCTCAAATGGTGTTAGAAAATCTCAAATGGAATTTCTAACACCACTGCTATTAAAACTCATGCCACTTACAACAAAAGAGGTCTGTCCATTCATTTATATTATTGATACGATTAAAACAAAAATCAACATTATCATATCTAAATCTTATTCTTTAAAACTTACCTGATTACTATTAACCACTAGACAATCATCACAGATAGTTGCGATTTGTTCCAATTCCTTCCATTTGATTTAGTGATTACGCTTATGACTCACACGAAGTTTATCATCATCTTCTCTATATGACGAGATATATCCAATAGTTTTTAGCCTCTCTAAAAACATTTCATTCATGCGATTATTTTCTATAGCAGCCTTTTTAGATTTATCTGTAATACTTCGATAGGAATCATCTAAAACCTCTATTAATTCTGTTACAATATCAAAATCATCTTTATATTTTTCAATCAAGTCAACCAAAAATGACAATCGTTCTTGCAGGTTTGTGGAGACAGATAAGATGTTCTTCTTAGTATCATAATCAAACTTTTCAATATTGTTTTTCACAACAGGAAGAGTAATATTTGCTAATTCATTATCCCACACAATATGAGGAAGAAAGTGCTGAACTACACATAGAGATTTTTCAGCAGTCACTCTTGGATTTCGCATAAGATGCTTGTATAGCCTCATATCCGTAGGTAACTTTTCTATTTCTCCAATACACTCATCTAAATACTTATCTACGTAATAGATAAGAACATCACTATGATTGTCTCTGATTGTAGTCGTATAGTATGTGCTATATGGAAGCATATCGGCACAAAGCAATGTTTTAAGATGAATATTATCGACATTGCTAATATCTGCATCATCAAATGTAACTCCATCAAAGATTTTGATAAGTTTATCGTACACTGGAATCTCAAAGTTTGATGTCAATAAAATACTGTTTGCCAATAGTTTTTTCTGGTTATCATTCAATTCAGATATATCTGTTAATTCATCGATATGTTTAATAATGAATATATTCAATATAGAAGCTATTATATTATTCTGGCTTTCATAGAATGCATATATTTCAGACCACGATGGTATAACTATATCAACTTCAATAGCGAATTCCCACAGGGTATTATTTACATTGGAAAGAGAAACTTTATTCTGTTGTTCAGAAAGGTACTTGTTTTTTGTATTCTCTGTAATATATTCAGAATTAATAATTTCAAGGATAATTCCGACGTTCTCTTGTTTCGCCGCATATGTGATAAATACATTATTTAATGCATCATCCAAACGTTGATCAATATAATCTGATATAGGTTTTGCTGATTCACAACTCCTCAACATTGTTACATTTAAAGGATAATTATCCAATGTTTTTATTCTTTCTTTTCGATAATGAACAAATGCACATACAACATTTCTCGGTGTGAGCATATAAGCTTTGTTTTCTACAACGTATTCAAGCAAACACTCAGATACTGCATCAATTTCCGTAAATATCAGCTTCCCATTCGACACGATTTGTTTGACTGTATCAAAACCTATAAGATCTACTCTTTGAGATATAAATGCAAAGTTTTTACTTAACCAGTTGCGGCTTTCTTTTGTAGAACGGCTTGATTCAAGAAATCGTAACCATGCCTCAAATAATTCATCTGAATTGTGTTTTACAAAAATCTTCCATAATCCATCAACAACATTACCCAAATGATTGAAAAGTGAGCTTGGATCTTCAACTGATTTATAGAAATCAATCAAAAAGTCCCACTTTTTATTATTTTTGATAACATGTGCAATTAAATGGAGTTTTGCATTATTTGATTCGTCTTCAAGATGTTGACTAATATAATCAACTACTTGAATATTCAATATACTTACATCATTGTAACATTTATCAGGAATGTTCTTTACGCACTGTCCTACTTTATCTATATGATAATCATACGGCAAACTATGGCGAAGTTTTAATTCCAGAATAAAATCATGGTCATGCTTATTAATTGACTTACCAAAAAAGAAAGATATATAATCAAAGTAATCTTCATTTATAAGCCCTTCTTTCAGGAAAGCTTCAAGCATTTTAGAAACCTTGAGCTGATCAAAGATCTTATGCGTCTGCATATCAACATCATGCAACAATTCTTTTATTGGAGTAGCATAATGATTATTACGGGATAATTCTAACATCTTAATCTGTTCACGATAATTTTTTTCACCCTCTCGCAAGGCTTCTAATCGCTCATGGTAAGTAAAGTTAGAATTAACCATTTCCTCTATTTGACTAAATTGAATAGTACAACTTTCTTCAGATGTATCATAATAATATCTAGCACCATAATATGAGTTATTTGAATATCTCTTAAAACATTGATACTGAATAGAGGATTGCGATATAAATGAATTAAACAAAGTTTCATTTTCAGCGATATCCTCAAGAGGTATAAAATTATTTTCAACAAAAAACGAAAAGGCATTATTCCCTTTTTGTTTTAATAATTTTTACGATACCCTTCAATATAAATCAACCTTAATTCTTTTTCTTGTATGTCATGTGTCGCTTCTAAAGCTTGAAGTTTTTTAGTGATAACACCAATATGTTCATCAATTTGCCTGTTTCGCTCAACCAATAGCTCGTTCTTTTTATGTAAACAATCATACAAAATTCCCTTTCCTTTATGCAAGTCGGCAAAATCTTTTGGATGATAGTTTTTATATACAATCATGGCAAGAAGTTTATTTTGATCCAATTTCTCATCAAGCTTTTCTCTATATTGGGCATATTCATTGACAATGTTCTTAAGTAATCTCATATCGTCAATAAAAAAAGCTAAACTTTCTATTACCTCAACATTAAGATCTGAAAAACCTTTTATTTCTAGTTCATCTTTCAGTTTGTCTGCAGAGTTTGAGGAGTTGATTATTGGAATTACAGTTGTGATATAATCAAAAAATTTAGTACGTTCTTCATCAAAGAACATATCATCCTTAACCGCATAAATGAACGTAACTTTGCGTCCCACGGAGTTTGACTGATTTAAGAGTTGATTTACTTCTCGTAACTTAAGAAAAATATCTGTATTATTAAATCTATCTAAGTCTTCTATAATCACGACATTATAATCAGTGACCTCAAAGAAATAGACAATCTCATCCATGTG
>OHFQ01001160.1_pt1 | contig 10800 bp, 9 predicted proteins | sample 1567581 | NCBI WGS metagenome assembly OHFQ01 (sample SAMEA3879559, study PRJEB24766) | human gut metagenome | biome: human-associated habitat; feature: feces | place: USA | collected 1985/1987 | reverse complement strand
GGGGGGGGGGAAAAAAAAAAAAGGCTTTCCGGGCAACAGAATACACACAATAAATTGATTTTCATTTATTTGCAAGCATCTTAATTGGTATGATTGAAAAAATGCTTTTTCTGCGGTTCTAAAAATGTGATCAGGAATGGCCTAAGGGTCCGGCAGTCAACGGTATAAATGTAACGATTGTGGCGTCGTTTTGATGATGGCATTCGCCGAGATAAATCACAGGTAATAACCGACTGTGTAGAGGGCAAACAAACGCTTAATCAACTCGCCCTTAAGCATGGCATTTCAGAGAAAACTATCCTCTGTGATCTTGAAAGTATGAGATACGTCTACAAGATTGCAAAGTACAAGAAAGTGACTATACAGATGGACATCACTTACTGGGACAGGAACTTTGGTCTGATGGTTGTTCGTGACGCTCTAATAGGCGTCGTTCTGTGGCATAAGTATGTGACTCACGAAACGATAGCCTACTATGTTGAAGGTATTGAATGGCTTAAGAGCAAGGGGTTCAAGATATATGGAGTTGTAATAGATGGGATGAAAGGTTTGCCTCAGGCGCTAAAGCCTATTAAGGTCCTGATGTGTCAATTCCATCAGATCCTGACAGCTCGCAGACATCTAACCAAGACCTTGATATAGAATCATATGCAGAGCAATTGAAGCTAGCAAATAATATCACTAAGATGAACAAGGAAAGCTTTGTTGGCGCTTTCAATGATTGGTATGAAAAGTACAAAGATATCGTCAATGAACGAGTCCAAGACAAGAGAATTAAGCGTAAAACTCCTCCCTACATGAGACCTGGCTTCGTAGCGCCTACCTTAGTGTAAAACGAAATATGCCGCTATTATAGACTTTCTATGACCATCCGAAACAGGACTTCTGAATACCAACAATGCACTTGAAGGCTTGTTTTCTGACCTGAAATCCAAGGTGAGGATACCAAGCGGAATCAGTCCTGAACATCGGAAGAAATTGCTGGATGAATATATCAAACGGCGCTACTGACCTGCAGCACCGCAGCCGGAATATACGACCTCCGGCTGTTACAGATCAAACGCTGCGGGCGACTCGTCCAAAAGGCTGTCCTCACGCTTGACTGTCGCCCTCCCATCACCCCAAATGTCCAAGTGACCAAAAATGGTAATTTGACAAATACCGGGGCATTGTTAGCTAATGAATCTCCAGTACAACAGTCACGCATATTCTGTACTCGATGGAACGGTTTGGATATACCCAGCGGCTTGGGCGAAGCGATAGACGATGTTGTCCCAGAGGGTTCGTAATCGGCCAGTTGCAATATGCCGTATCTTTTGTGCGGAACAATTCCCGGAAGAAATGGTGGAAAGAGAGTGATCATCGAGAAGAATTGCCGGATTATCCCGAACGTGCCGTAACAGAAGCGATAGCGAACGCAATCATTCATCGGGACTATATGCAGATGGGAAGTGAAATCAGATGATATGTATGATGACCGGTTGAAAATCTACTCTCCCGAAGGTATGATGGACAGGAGGCTTATTCAGCAGCAAAATCCCCTTACCGTGCCATCTAAAAGAAGGAATCCGTTATTGGCAGATTTCTTCAGTCGGTTAGGACTTATGAAAAGACGAGGCAGTGAAATGAAGAAAATTATCAATGCCTATAAATCTTATGAACATCTTGCAGGCTACCGTGCACCTGAATTTACCACCAATGCTTCCGAGTTCCATGTAACCCTTTGGAATTTGAATTTTAAGGATAAAGTTACTGGGGAAATTACGCCCAGTGGCAGTCCTTTGATGCAAGAGCTCGTAAAAGGCAATGGAGAGGTAGACGTAAAAGAGCCATCCAAGTTCGCAAAAGAGTTCATAAAAACAAGTCGCCAGATTTACAAACTGATTTCCCAAAATCCGCAAATCAGGGCAGGACAGACGGCAGAGAGCATAGGGTTGTCCACACGCCAGATTCAGAAGTATCTGAAACGGCTGCAAGAACTTGGCAAGATAACTCGTATCAGAAGACGTAAAATGGGAGAGTGGAAGATTATAGATGAAAAATACGAGGGATTCTTTGATAGAATATGATATGTTGTTCTCTATTTTGATATGGACAAACAGACCAAAGAGCAGAGGCACCGTTGTATGTCAGCAATAAAAGGTAAAAATACAAACCCGGAATTGCTGGTACGGAAGTTCTTGTTTGGCCATGGATTTCGGTATAGGCTGAATCATCCACGACTTCTGGGACATCCTGATCTTGTATTGCGCAAATACAATAGAAGACAGAATCAAGATATAAATAAAGTTCCGATTTAAGAAGTATTACGAATTGTGCTTAAAAGAAATTAAAAATGAAGAAAAGGCAGGAATGACACATACCCATGGTTTCAACATTGCTACTCATGGGACATTTTGGAATTCAGGTTTACGCGGATATATCGAAAAATATGTCGGAACTGGTCGTTACTATCTTATAACCGAAGCATAAGGACAAAATCAATAACATATAATTCAAATATAAACCAACTCGCACTTCCTCTTGTCGCTGAAGTTAGATTTAATGCCGCCCTATCCTATCTTGTAGAATCAAATGATAAAAATGCTCTTAAGTCAGCCCTTTCACGCCAAGAAATTTTAAACATTTCAGAGGAAGAGGCAATATACTTATTTGATACATGGATTAAGGTACGAGAACCAAATATTGAGCCGAAAGCAAGATTCCCATGGGATGATAGGGAACGCAATGTAGTCTTGCCTATGATAGTTCGACTTTGCATTGGCTTGATTTTGACAGAATATTCTTGACTATAAAATAGTAAATTACAGATTTCAGTTCAAGTGTGGAGTCGTTCGTTTATCCGACAGTAGGCATTTGGCGTAGCCCGGAAACAAATAAACAATACCCCACACCGAATAGAATATATCGGGAACGATATATGCCTATACACGGTGACGAGTGTCTGTATTGCCTACCCTTGTTTCCTTAAAATCGCCAAATTTTACTGTCAAGGATTAGCGAAACACTTTCACTAAACAATATGTCGCCATCCGCGGGGACGGCACCGCAAAGTTAGTGAATGTTTTCCAATACACAACACGCTGTGGGGTATTGCCGCCTCAAAGATCGCGGAAAAGTTCTAAAATACCAATGGTACGACGCGTGCTCTTCCTTTATTTACGGATGCATTCCGTCCGTTTTGCTCCGATCGGGTACCTCTTCCCTGAGGGGACGTTCGCCGATCGAAAAAAGCCGGGATTCCTTTCGGAACCCCGGCTCTCCATCCAAATTAACTAACCCATATATAACTATTTACCAGGTTTTTCTTCCGCCTTGATCCGGATCTTTCCGAATCCTTTGATCAGCTCCTCGGGCGAGGTCTTGGCACTGTCATAGGTCACGGTCGCCTCTTTCGAGGGAACATCGACCTGAATATCCTTGATCCCCTTGCCGATTACCGGCACGTTGTTCATAATGCGGGCCGCACAGCTTTCGCAATCGATATCGATGGTGAACACCGTAGTAACGATCTCGCCCTTCTTCTGCGGCGTCTTCGCTTCCACGGCGAACACCCCGCATCCCAATACTGCCACGAGGCAGCACAAAATCATTTTTTTCATCGTCGTATAACTAATTTAATTCGTTCTTTCAATCAATAAAAATTGATACGCAATCCCGCATAAAACTTGCGCCCCATCAGAGGTCCCCAGATCACCGACGAGTTGAAACCCGCCGAGAAAGGATCGTCCGCATTCAGAATCGGGTGCTTCTGCTTATAATCGAGAATGTTCTCGCAGCCCACGTAAATATCGAACTTGCCGACTTTGCGGGTCACCTGCGCGAAGAACATCGGATACGTCGGCGACATCTCGGAATCGGCCAGGTCGCCCGTCTGGGTCGGCAGGCGCGAAGGACCGTTGAGCTGAGCCGTCACATCGAACACCCAGCGGTTGTAGCGGGTCGAATACTGCAAGTTGAGCAGCGCCTTGTAACGGCTTACCAGCGGACGCTCCACGAGCGCCGTACTGCCGTCCGGACGATCGATCGTCATACGGCTGTTCGTATAGCGGTACGTAGCGAAAATATCGAACCGCTCCACCGGAGTCCACGAAAAATCGACCTGATAAGTATCGGTAAAGGAGCGTTTGTCCGAGCTGTAAATATAAATGTCGTTCGGCGAATACTCCTGATCGGCAATCACCGAATTATAAAATTGCGTGCGGAAGTAGTCGAAACTCAACGTCGCGTCCTCCTCTTTCACGAGCGTGAAAATCTGCGTCAGGCTACCGCCTGCGGTGAGGGCTTTCTCCATCCGGTTGAGCGCTTTGAAATTGCCCGCACCGCCGTCTGCGACCATCCAGGTCGTATATCCCCCGTAAGCAGAGCCGGGATTGAGAGGTCCGCGCACAGCGGCGGCTCCCGCCGAAAGAGCCGTCGGTCTTTCGAACGTAATATGCCGTCCCGTAGCCAAAACGCCGATATTATCGGTGATGACGTTGGTCGAACGATAACCCAGCCCGGCCGAACCGCGCAGGATCGTCGTCGGGGTGATGTTCCACTTGATATGACCGCGCGGAGTAACGTAGAACTTATCGTAATAACCGTTGTAGTCCCCGCGTATGCCCGCAACTACGGAGAGCTTGTCCTTGATCGTGTAGGTATATTCGGCATAGGCGCCTACCTCGTTCTCCTGACGGTCGAGATTCCAGGCTCCGGCGGCATCCAGCCACGGCGTCGGGTTGAGCAGCGACTCGTCAAGGAATTGCAGATGCGACTGCACGCCGACGATCAGCGAATGACGGAAGGAGAAATAGTGGTTGTACATCATGTTCAGCGAAACCATGTTGTCCGTACCGTCGTAATCGTTGAGCCCGAAGTAGGCCCGTTCGCGGAAGCGGTCGTAATCGGCCACGAAAGCGATGTTCGAACGAAGCTCGTCCTGCTGGTCCTCGTCATAGACACCGGGACCGACCGGCATACCGAATTTGAAGTAGGCGTTCAGCTCGCGGTTCTTGATCTGCGAGCCGTACATGGCCCCCTTGTCCCAGTCGGTATCCATCTCTTCACGCATCGAAGCCTTGTAGTGCTTCTGACCGCTCAGGCGATTTTCCGCCAGATACTTGAAACCCCATCGCACCTGCGCGCCGTTGTCGGCCGTATAAAGCCAGCGGTTTGCAACCGCTCCCAGGCGGGTTTTCGGCAGATCCATAAATCCGTCGCCGTTGTCGTCCATGTCGCCCAACAAATGAGTATCCAACGATCCGTGCAACAGGAGGATCGTCGATAATTTCTTATCCTTGGTTACAGGAAGCGCCGTCGAAAGGTTCAGCTCGGGACGCAGTTCGTCGTCAAGGTAGAAGTTGATGAACAGCCGCTCGTCGTCGGTCGGTTTGCGGTGCTCGAGGTTGATCTGTCCGGTGATGGCCTCATGTCCGGCAGTCACGGACGAAATACCCTTCGACACCTGGATCGAATTGAGCCACATGCCCGGCGTATAGCTCAGGCCGTAGGGAGCACTCAAACCGCGCATGATCGGACGGTTTTCGTCCAATATTTGCGTGTAAGTGCCGGCCAAACCGAGCATCTTGATCTGACGCGCACCCGAAATGGCGTCGCTGTAACCGACTGTCACCGAAGCGGAGTTCTCGAAACTCTCGGCCAGGTTGCAACAAGCCATCTTGCAGAGGCCCGCGAAGGAGATCATCTCCCCTTTGAGAATGCCGTCCCGCTTCACGTAGTTACCGCCCAGCGTACTGTTCACCACGACCTCCTCGAGTTCCACCCCGTCGTTCGACAGACGAAAATCGACCCGCTCCACGCCGCTCTCGACGCGAATCGTATCGCTGGTATATCCGACGAAGCCGGCGACCAGCATATCGTATCCCTTAACCCGGTGTATGGTATAATTTCCTTCGGCATCGGCACCGGTTCCCACCGTCGTTCCGGCCCAGTACACCGATGCACCGATCAGCGGCTCGTCCGTGTCGGCTCCATATACGACACCTTTGACATTCTGAGCCCGAGCCGCGCCGAATGCCGATGCAACAAAAAAGACTAATACTGCTAAATACTTGAATTTCATTTGATTTTCCGTTGATTGTGTAAACATGATGCAAAAATAATATTCCATTCTTGCAATCCGGTTGCAAATCGGGCAACCGGCCTGTTGCAGGAAAAACACAGTACACGCAGGCACTGCACTTTTTCATGCGTCGTTACACGAAAACGGGAGGAGCACGCAGTCCGGAAGAGAGAAGATGGACCGTGCTATGGGCCAGACAGAGACGTTCAGAAACCGTCGCCCAATGAACGGAATCGAACGGAATCGCCGTCATCTCCGCTGCCAATATGGCAGGAAGATCGACGATCATGACCTTCGTATCACGCTCCCATTGGGAAGACGATACGGAAGTATATAGCTCCGACACCTTGGAGTGATCCACTCCGCAGCAAACGGCCTTAAAACCGGCCGAATGCGAATCGCATTCGGTATGGATGTCGCAACCCCGGCAGCATATATGCACCTCGCCTTTCTCCTGCCCCATACAGTGGCACGAAAGTACGGCGTATGCCGCTGCTCCTACCGAGAAACAGTAGGCGACCAGCAGCATCCACACGGACATATATCTGCGCAGCTTTACGCTCATTCTTCGACTAAATTACACGTTTTGAGCCGGGCGACCCACGCCTGGGCGTCGCGCTCGGCGGTTTCCGCATCCACGTCGTACTCGCCGAGGAGCAAATCGCGGACATCGTCGGTACCGAACTCACGTCCCTGCAACCGGTTCCACAACCAGAGCGAGGTTTCGTTCAATGCAATCACTTTGGTCATATCCACTCCGTAACGGCCCTGCATCACCACGATATGCTCGCCTGCCATTTCACGGACCTTATATTCCTCTTTGATTCTCATCGGTCGGTTTTCTTCTTCAACGTGCAAATATAGGAAAATATTTCGAGAAACCTAATATGACGCACTTTTTATCCCCTCCGGGCTCGGGTAAAAGCCAAAAACACTACCTTTGTGTATATGGAATCGACAGCACCGAACAGACGGCAACAGATCGCAGCGCTGCTCAAGCGCTACTGGGGGTTCGACACGTTCCGCCCCGTGCAGGAACAGGTCATCCTCTCGGTGCTCGCCGGACGCGATACGCTGGCCCTGATGCCCACGGGCGGCGGCAAGTCGCTCACCTATCAAATTCCGGGACTGGCTTCGGAGGGCGTATGCATCGTGGTCACCCCGCTGATCGCCCTGATGAAAGACCAGGTCGATCGGCTCCGCAAGCTGGGCATCCGTGCTCTGGCGATCCATTCGGGCCTGTCGGCCCGGCAGATCGACATCGACCTGGACAACTGCGTCTATGGCGACGTGAAATTCCTCTACGTCGCTCCCGAACGGCTCGCATCCGAGGCCTTCCGCCTGCGGGTGCAGCGAATGAACGTATCGCTTCTCGCCGTCGATGAGGCCCACTGCATCTCCCAATGGGGCTACGATTTCCGGCCCTCCTACCTGCGGATCGCCGAGCTGCGCGAGCGGATTCCCGGCGTCCCCGTGCTGGCTCTCACGGCCTCGGCCACACCGCGCGTCGCGGACGACATCATGGAAAAGCTGCGCTTCGCGGAACCCCATCTGCTGCGCAGCGATTTTTCGCGTCCCAACCTCTCTTATGCCGTGCGCCATACCGACGACAAAAACGAACAGCTCCTGCGGATCATCCGCAACGTCGGCGGTTCCGGCATCGTCTATGTCCGCACCCGCGAAGGAGCCGAACAGGTCGCGGCTTTCCTGCGCGACGAAGGTATCTCCGCAGAATATTATCACGGCGGGCTGGGACACGCCGAGCGCTCGATGCGGCAGGAAGCCTGGATTTCGGGGCGTACCCCCGTCATGGTCGCTACCAATGCCTTCGGGATGGGGATCGACAAGCCCGACGTCCGCTACGTGGTACATTATACGATGTGCGACTCGCTCGAAAGCTACTATCAGGAGGCCGGACGTGCCGGACGCGACGGGCGGCGCAGCTATGCCGTATTGCTGATTTCTTCCGACGATGCGGAACGCATCGCCAAACGCTTCGAAGCGGACTACCCGCCGCTCGAAAAGATCCGTTCGATCTACGAAAAAATCTGCAGCTACCTCCAGATCGCCATCGGCGACGGTGCCCAAAGTTCCTTTCTGTTCAACCTGCGCGATTTCTGCACCCGGGAGCACCTCTATACGGGTCTGGTACAGAACGCCCTGAAGATCCTGAGTCAGAACGGCTACATGACCCTCATGGACGAAGCGGCCAACCCCGCGCGCATCCTCTTCTGCGTCAGCCGCGACGATCTCTACCGCCTGCGGGTGATCCGCGACGATCTGGACCACATCATCCGTGTTCTGCTGCGTCTGTACGAAGGGGTTTTCACCGACTTCCGCCCCATCGACGAAACGGAAATAGCGACCTGGAGCGGCTATACGCCCGAAAAGGTGCACGACCTGCTGAAACGGCTCTGGCAACTGCGCGTGATCCGCTACATCCCCTCGAACCGCTCGCCGCTCCTCTACATGGACGAAGAACGGCTCCCCACCGCCGATCTCTACATCTCCCCCGAATCGTACCAGCAGCGCCGGAAACAGACCCGCGAACGATTCGAGCGGATGCTCGCCTACGCCACGGCGGAAACCGGCTGCCGCAGCTCCTTCCTGGAAGCCTATTTCGGAGTGCCGGAGCCCCGGGAGTGCGGCATCTGCGACCTCTGCCTCGCCCGCAAACGCGCCGCCCGCGCTCCGCAGGCGGAAGCCTCGAAAAAGACCGTTCTGGAGCTGCTCCGCAACGACGCTCTCGATCCCCGGGAAATCGTCGCTGCACTCCGATCCGATCCGGCACAAATCGCCGAGCTCCTGCGCAAATTGAGCGGCGAAGGCAAAATTTCCATACTCCCGGATGGAAAAGTCACGATTAATCGGTAACTTTGCGCGATTTCATGAACAAACCGATCACATTTCAAAATAGCATCAGCAACGAGGAGGCCGCTCTGCTTCCGGCCATCGAATTCCGGGGCCCGATCGTCGTCGTGGACTCGGAACCGAGGCTCAGGGAGGCCTGCCGCTACCTGGCGGCACAGCCCGTCATCGGGTTCGACACCGAAACCCGGCCTTCGTTCCGGGCGGGCGTCGTCAATCGGGTCGCACTGCTGCAACTCTCCTCGCCGGAACAGAGCTTCCTGTTCCGGCTCTGCAAGATTCCTCTCGACAAAGCCATCGTCAAAATCCTCGAAAACAAGGAGATCCTGAAAATCGGCGCCGATGTAAAGGGCGACCTGCGGGCACTGCACAACATCCGGCACTTTCAGGAAGCGGGCTTCGTGGATCTTCAGGAGCTCGCCGGAGAGTGGGGCATCGAAGAGAAAAGCCTGCGCAAACTTTCGGCGATCGTACTCGGCCAGCGGGTATCCAAAGCCCAGCGCCTGAGCAACTGGGAAGCCGCACAACTCACCGACAAGCAGCAGTTCTACGCCGCAACGGACGCCTGGGTCTGCACGCGTATCTACGACCGGCTGCTGCACACACCCAAACCAAAGAAAACGAAGAAATGATCCCGCAAATACACCTCCGACGCGGCAAGGAAGAGTCGTTGCTGCGCCGCCATCCCTGGATTTTCTCGGGCGCGATCGAATCCGTCCGTTACGACGGAAACGAAATCCCCGAAGGTGCCCTCGTCGATGTCTATACCCGTTCGGGCGACTTCATCGCCCGGGGACATTACCAGATCGGTTCGATCGCCGTGCGGGTGCTCACCTTCGAACAGGAACCGATCGACACGGCCTGGTGGCAGCGGATGATCTCCACCGCACTCGACGTGCGCCGCACGCTCGGGCTCACGGATGCCCCCGACACCACCTGCTACCGTCTGGTTCACGGCGAGGGGGACTCCCTGCCGGGACTCGTCGTCGATATTTACGACACGACCGCCGTGATTCAATGTCACTCGGTGGGCATGTACCACGCCCGCCTGACAATCGCCGATGCGATCCGAACGGTTTACGGCGACCGGATCACCGCCATCTACGACAAAAGTTCCCAAACCGTACCGTTCAAGGCCGGCCTGAATCCCGTGGACGGGTACCTTTACGGCAAAACGGGAGGAATGCCCCGCACCGTGCTCGAAAACGGCGAAAAATTCCTGGTCAATTGGGAAGAGGGGCAGAAAACGGGCTTCTTTATCGACCAGCGCTTCAACCGCGAACTGGTACGCCGCTACGCCCGAGGACGCACGGTCCTCAATACCTTCTGCTACACGGGCGGATTTTCGGTATATGCTCTTGCGGGCGGGGCACGCGAAGTATGCTCGATCGACTCCTCGGAGCGGGCCGTCGCCCTGGCCGACGCCAACGTTCGGCTCAACTTCGGAGAAGAGGCTCCCCACACTTCGCTGGCCGTCGATGCCGTCGAATACCTCAAGGACATCGGCGACCGGTACGACATGATCATCCTCGACCCGCCGGCGTTCACGAAGAGTTCCAGCACCGTAAGGGCGGCGGAGCGCGGCTACAAGGAGATAAACCTCAAGGCAATGAGGCTGCTGCCAAGGGGCGGCTACCTCGCGACCTGCTCATGCTCGCACTTCATGACTGAAACGCTGTTCCGGCATATGCTCCATGACGCAGCAGCCGACGCGGGAGTCTCGCTGCGGCAGATAGAGGCGCGCAGGCAGGCTCCGGATCACCCGATACTCTGGAACGTTCCCGAGACGGATTACCTCAAGTTCTATATTTTCCAGGTGGTGTAACATGCAGCTTACCGAAAAAGACCTGCTTCCGGGAACCGTCGTG
>OHFQ01001157.1_pt1 | contig 10817 bp, 11 predicted proteins | sample 1567581 | NCBI WGS metagenome assembly OHFQ01 (sample SAMEA3879559, study PRJEB24766) | human gut metagenome | biome: human-associated habitat; feature: feces | place: USA | collected 1985/1987 | reverse complement strand
GCGATATTTAATAAAGCAAATTTAGTTTTGCATAATAATCAAAACTACTTTGATTACCTTTTCTATGATAACAACATCATTTTTCAACAAAAATACCGAGAAAAAATAAATGTCAATAAAATTTTAAGTAAATGTGATAACTTTGAACTTCCAAAGGATAGCCTTGAAAAATGTCAAGCTATTTTGAAAATTTACAAAGAGAAATTGCATTGGATAGAGGAGGATAAATAATTATGAAAAACAAATATATCATTATTGACACAGAAACAACTGGCTTTCACCCATATGACGGGGACGAGTTGCTACAAGTATCTATCATAGATACTGACGGAAATGTATTATTCGATGAATATTTCAAGCCGCAGCACCGTACCGAATGGAAAGAAGCTGAACAGGTGAACGGCATAAGTCCTGAAATGGTCGCTGATCGCCCTGCTATTTCTGAAAAAATATCAGAGATAAATGCTATTATTGAAAATTCTGATACTATAATCGGGTACAACACGCAGTTTGACATTGGTTTTCTTAAAGCAAATGGTGCGATAGTTCCTGACGATATAGATACAATTGATGTTATGGAAGATTTCGCTGAGATATATGGTGAACGGAACAGTTTCCGTGACGGCTATAAATGGCAGAAGCTCACAACAGCCGCCGACTACTACGGCTATGACTGGTCACAAAGAGCTGAAACTGCACATAACAGCTTGGGCGATTGCTATGCTACGTTTTTTGTCTATAATAAGATTAATTCTGATACAATGATAATCGAACGTGTCATTGACGGAAAGCGAGTTGGCATTGAGCTAACGCCTGCGGAAATATCTCAGGCATACTGTATCAAAGAGAATGATGATAGACGGCAGGATATACTCAATGCTTTGGACGAAATGGATAGTCTGAAAATAGGCAACATTGAACTTTCAAAGGATTTTCTGAAAAACAGCAATCTTTTTATTTCTGACGTTATCTATCGTTACGAGAAAATGGACGATCACCTTGAGGACTACAACATGGCTATAGAAGATGTGTTGGATAACGCTGATAAAAATTATGCAGGCAAACTTGTATCTCATTACGCTCAAAATATGAGCCTCGCTGATAAAGAACAGTATATTGAAAGTGCTGAAATGGCAATGGATTGGAATGATACTAATGAGCCTGCAATTTCAAGACTTGAATATATGCTTTATACAACGTTAATAACTGAGAGAGATTTTGATAAAATAAGACAAGATTGTTTAAAAGCCCCCAAAAACAAAACTGGTGAGTACATTGATGGAATGATAAAAACAATGAGAACTGAAGCCAAAGTTTACTTTATTGAAGGAATAGATGAAGATAGAAAGAATGGGGTTGAGATTTCAGAACTAGATAACATTGTTTATGATAAGCTTGTTGAAGATAGGCTTATCAGGGAAGATGAAGTCCTTAATTATATGGCAACCAAACAGCGTATCTCAGACATAGCTGAAAATTGCCGCAATGCCTGTGAGCTGTGCGACAAGCAGTCACAAAATGATATTTTTCTTTCGGAAGAGCAAGTCGTACAGGCTGTCAAACTTGGCATACCTGTAGGATATGTGACTAAGCAGGAAGGTCATCACGGCTCATCGGCAGGACTGCACACTTTCTATATGCTTTCCGAGCAAAACTACTCAGCTCTGACTAATGACAGTAGTATGGATAAGGGTCCTGTTTTTCATTACACAATGACTGAAGAACAGAAGAAGGAAATGCTTGATATAATCAATGCTGCTATTGAAGATCCTTGCTTTGCAGAAGGAATTGAAAAGCTAAAGAGAGATGACGATATAGGTTTTAAGCCGATATCATCTTTTTTAGATGACACTGATGATGTACTTGACCTCACGGAAAAGACAGGCAGGTCGCTATGATGAAACACGCAATAATTGAAATGCTCCCTGTGTATGTCCTTTCTTTCGTGGCAAACTTAGTATCAGCTATAGTTATATTATGCTATGGTATGCCGTATTCAGGACAGTGGGAGTTTTTTTATAAGAGAGTAATTTTTGTGATTTTCTCAGTTGTCACCTCATTGTTGATCTGCGTATGGGGGACACAAAGACTAAAAAAAGATAGAAAAAGGAGAGGATAGTTAATGGCAGGCTTTTTGGTTTATATGACCCCAGCTGCATTTATTGTGACTTGGGAGTTAGCTAAATATTTCTTTGGTGATAAACTTATGATTAAGGTGCTTGAAAGTATATCGATATCTTTTTATGCACTAGGAATTATATTTGGAATTGTCTTAGCAGCGAATACCTTTAGTAATTTCATGATTGGCTTTGCTGTAGATAAGCTTAATGTTTCGGTAAATATAAACTATAAGTTTATGATATGCATACCTGTATATATAGCATTAGGAATCTCTTTTTCAAGGATTGCAAGAAAGATTGCTATCAAGAATGATGAAAAGAATGACGAAGACGATAGAGGAGAATAGATATGACAGAACAGGACGTTCATAATACATTACATAGTTTTGACGTTATCAAGCAATTTCAGACTTCGGGACAGTCCTTTGAAGATTTCTTTGAAGAAAACAAGGACCTTGTTAAAAATGAGTATTCTCACGAGTTTAAGTTTCTCTATTACTCATATTCAACTCACAGAGTTTGGATAACTGATGATTGCTTTCTTGAACACAAAAGAACAATGGACTTTAATGGCTATACGGAAGAAAGTGATGAAGTATATATCAAAAAGCTGGGCGTTGATGATAGCTATGAGTGTTGTACAATTAAGGACGATGACGAGTATATCGCAGGACGTTTGACGCAAAGCGTTTCAAGTGATGATATCATCGACTATTTTAAGCATTATGGTGTAAAAGCCGCAGAATTTCCATTTGTTTATTCTCCTTTTTCAGATAATATCGGTAAGGAGAATTTGAAAAATGCCTACCTTGATACCTGTGCTTGGGAAGTAAAAAAAAGATACAGTGAACAGCAGGATATTCTTGATTTTACACCGATCGATATCGAGCGTAAGACTCGATTTACAATGCTTAAAGAAGAACTTGCCTGCTGCGAACAGGTCGGGTTTGACAGTATTAATCAGGCTCTTTTGGAGTTTGCGAAAAAAGATATCTTTAAGGACGAAATTCTGAAATACGCTGTATTTACTGAAAATGAAATTGATTCCGTAAAAAATGATTTATCACAAGCTGAGATTGAAACAATGAAAAGAAGGGCGGATATGGTCAGCATTGCCAAAGAACTTATCAATGAATTTACAGTAATCGAATTTGAAAATGACGCAGATTTTTCTGACCTTTCTCATATACCGATAGCCTACACTACCGATGAGATACTTGAATTTCCGATTAATGTTTTTGTTGACCTCGAAAAAATGAAGTTGGTGAAGCGGTATAATAATAACAGCGAATTTGACAGCGGAGTATATTTTGGAGAAAGTAAAGACAAAATGTATATGATTTTGGGTAATCTTGAATTTGATGAACTGGTGAGCGTCCCTGATTATGTTAGAGAAGAAATTGGAAAAGACGATGCGCTTGACATGACAAATGATAGATCGTTGTCATTATAATTTTTTCTCGAGAGTTTTCCCTGAAAACAAGCCTATAAATGTTTTAATCAATTCAAAAATGCACAATATTTGGTGCGAAAGTTTGGCTATTCTGCCGTTGACGTGTTTTCTTGCTGTATGGTATAATATAGGTGTAGAAAACATATGGGAGGTATAACAATGGTAAAAGATTATAAGTATTATAAAAACTTGCCCGAACTTGATGAAGCGAAGATAGAGAGCCTTATCAGACCGAGCAATGAAGTTGATGATTTTATCAAAAAAGGGGAAGAAAAGCTCAATGACCCTGAGTTTGATAAAAAAACAATGCTTCTTTACACCATTGACGAAATAAAAGATTTTGTCGGTGAGGAGTTTTGGTCGGCTACGGAACAGCCACAGCACTTAGCAATGACCGAAGAAGAACGTTGTCTTGAACGAATGAAAGCATACTATGATAAGATTTTCAAAGCATACTATAATCAGCTTGACGGCATGGGTGAGAACCATGATTTCAGTGGCTCAAGAAAAGCTTTTTTACGCACATCGAAAAAATTCCAGATACAATTCAAGAATATGCTTTTTGAGATGAAAGTCAGCGAAGAAGATTTTTGGAAAAGGTTTGACCGCAACTCTGAAAGATACTGGCTGTCACTTTACTATCCACTTCTCCATACGCAGAGAGAACTGCCCTCAGAAGAACCGATAGAAATGCTCAGAACACACTATATGTTCTGGATAAACCATATGATAAAGGAATTTATGGACGATATGTACATCTATTCGCTTAATCTTCAAGCAGGATATTTCAGCTAAATTTGTCCACGGACAAAATGAAAAATTGACACAAAGAAATGATTGTGATATAATCTAGTTTGGAAAAGGTAAACTTAAACGGTAGGCGGTGTCCTCCCACACGGAATGGTCTGAATATTGTCAGCCGAAAGGCTCAGGCAAAATAGGATATTCGGGAGGTGATAGAATGGACTTAGCTTTCTTTGTCTTGACTATCGTGCTGATTATCGCTCTCAACGAGCTGATAAAAAGCATAAAAAAATAACCGCCCCTCTACCAAAGCTGCGGTTATTTTACATAATTTAAGCTGAGGACAACCGTCTATACGGTTTACCTTTTCTATATATAAGTATACATCACTTTAAGATATATGTCAAGTCTAAAAAAGGAGGAAAACCATATGAAGAACACAATGAAAGCCATAGCCGCCCTGCTCATCAGTGCGACAATGATAAGCATAACCGCCTGCGGCAACACAGACACCACCTCATCAGCCCCTCCAAAGGCAACCACAACGGCTTCAAGCACAGCGGCAACTACCACAACGGAAGCCACACTGACCTCTCGGAGCGAGGAAACATCTCTTTCGGCTACCACAACATCATCAACAACGTCCGCAAGCACAAGCAGTGGTAAATCATCGACTACCACAAAGGGTGGCACAACCACAAAATCGAACAGCCCACAGGCTAGTAATGGCGGCACAGTAAATAATCAGAGCTACAGCCACAGCACCGCAAACAACGGCTCAGGCAACAACAGCTACAGCAATGACAATAACAACAGCTATCAGCCACAGCAGACGGAACGTCAGACAGAAAGACAGACAGAGCGTCAGACACAAAAGCAGACCACCACAACGGCAAAGAAAACGCAAGCACCGAAGCCAAAGCCGACTACAACTACAACGCCTAAACCTAAGTTTAAGCTGACACAGAATGATATAGACAGACTTTGCAGAGAACTGAATGCTTATTCAAGAACACAATCGTGGGATTTCATTTCTTCCATTTATGAAGAGTGTGGATATTCTTCCATTGAAGAATGTTACGAAACACTGGAGCGAAACACAAACCTTGAAGATAACTCGTGGGGTACACCTGATACGGTTTCACCTGACACTTACTCCTCATATGACGAGCTTTATCGTAAAGTAAAGGGACATCTTGATGACCTATATAATGTAATTGGTAGAGATTCATCACATATCACACTCTATCAAGAATGGCACGGCGATGGTTCAGCAATAAACTCAGGCGGAAAACCTGCATGGGAGATATACTTGACTTATTAATAGCGCAAGGATACAAAAAGTGAAAATTGAATATACACTTTAAAGCAATTCGAGAATTTCGAGTTGCTTTTTTTTATTGCAAAAATTCAAGCCACACGGCTTTTTAGATAGATAAAAAATTCTAGGAGGTAAGGACAAATGAAAAGAAAAACGCTTTTCAAAAGGCTGAGCAGTGCTGCAATGGCTCTCCTGCTCAGCTTGTCGGCATTAACGCAGGGCATAACAGCCTCAGCGTTTTCAAGCACAAACAAAGCCACACAGGAGTGGCTCAATGAATGGAGCTATGACTTCAGAGGTTCAGGGCTGCCAAACGGCTATGACATTGAAACGGGCAAGTCCAATGACACACACTTCACAGGTTACTGGGCAAGCTCAGTGCCGTATTTCTCAACATCTGACGGCAGCTATGCTTATTGTATCAACTTCGATAAACTGCACACAAGTGGTACAACCTCTAAGCAGGAAACGCTTGATGAATATTTAAAAAGTGGTCACGTTCCTGACAGTATGCAAAGACAGATCAAGGAGTTTTGCATTTACAGCTACAAGGGAAAAACTCAGTACGGCTACTCTAAGGATACCGAGATATGTGCTTCAAGCATAATGGCTCAGGCTGTTTCGGCAAGATACTATGACGGCAGTTCAGCAAGCCTTTCAAGCAACGAAACAAAGTTACTCAACGCATATAGCTACAACGGCAGCAACGCTTCTGCTCATCACCAAGAGTTGGTCGAGTGCTACAAAAAGATGAAGTCTGAAATGATCTCGCACTATGATGTTCCGAATGGTACGTCAAAGAATAAGAATATCATAGGAAAAAGCGCAACATATCCTGCAAAATATGATGTCAAGACAGGCAAGTGGACAGCCACAGTTAAGCTTGACAGCACACTTTCACAATTCAGCATTTCAAAGCCGAACGCAGTAACTTCTCAGAAGTCAGGCTCACAGATTATCCTTACAGCCGATAACGAGAAAGACCTGAAAAACACTGTCATAACGATAACAAAGACAAAGGGCAAGTACGTTGACAAAATAGACGAGTGTTCACCTCTTATCCTTTCGGGCGGCTCAGACGTGCAGGAAATGGTGGTTTCCTGCTATGAGGATAAAGACCCTGTTAAGGCTTATCTGAAAATAACAACGCCAACAGGCTCAGCTCACCTCAACAAAACATTCACAGATTACTTCGGCAACGCTCAGACAGCCACAGCCGATATGTACAAAGCCGTTAAGTTTCAGCTTGCCTGCAAGGTCGGTGACAGCTACAAGTTTGTAAAGGCAACTGGAAAGGACGGAAGCTACAGCTTCACAGACCTCGTTTCACAGGCTACAGATCTTACGCCGAACAGTAAAGACGGCACTATTGATATCACAGGACTGCCAGAGGGCAGCTACGAGTGGCGTGAGATATCCACAGCAAATGGCTACATGATATCATCTAAAAAGGGTATAACTGTCAGCGCCGACAAGACGGCTTCAACAGATTTTGTAAACAAGGCTTCTGGACCGAATAAGGGCAAACTTATTATTTACAAGCATGATGACACAAGCGATAAATATTTGTCTGGCGCAAAGTTTGAAATAACAGCCGCAGAGGATATCGTGATCGGTGGCGGTTATGTTCTGCATAAGGCAGGCACGCTCATTGATACTGTCACAACAGATGAAAACGGCATGGCTGAAACTGCCAAAGATATCTATGACGGCTACAGCTATACTGTCACAGAAATTGAAGCTCCAACAGGATATTCTCTTTCAGCTGCGCCGCAGACAGTAAAGCTTGCTTCACAGCAGGCAGAGTTCGTACTCGACTTTTACAACACCGAGTGGATAGTTCCTTTCGAGATAACAAAAACAGACGTATCAACAGGCGAGCTTATCCCTGATTGTACGTTTGAGATTTTAGACGAGAATAAAAACAAAGTTGTAACAGGCGTTACAGACGAGAACGGCATTGCGCACTTCAATTTAAAATACGGCAAGTATTTCTATCGAGAGATTTCAGCGCCTGAGATATATGAAATTGACAATACTCCGTATCCGTTTGAAATAACGGAAGAGGGCGTAACTGTAAAGGCTAAAATGACCAATAAGAAGAAAACAGGCTCTATCAAGGTCACAAAGTCCACTACAGGCAATCTAAATATCGAGGGCATTAAGTTCATAGCAACAGGTATTTCCGATACAAACAAGGACATGAAGTTTGAAGCTACAACAGACGAGAACGGCGTTGCACTCTTTGATAAGCTTGTTATCGGCAAGTACACAGTAACAGAGGACGGCTCAACAGTTCCTGCGGCTTACCTCACTGCTGATGAGCAGGAAGTAACTGTTGAGTATAACAAAACATCAGAGGTTGCGTTCGAGAATATCGAGAAAACAGGCGAGATAAAGGTCACAAAGTCTACAGTTGGCAATCTCAATATCAAGGGTATCACATTCAATCTGAGAGGTACATCAGACAGCGGCAGAGATATTGACATTCCTGCGGTAACTGATGAGAACGGCATTGCGGTATTCAGTGAGATACCAATTGGAACTTATACTATTTATGAGGACGAAAAGACAGTACCAACTGCATATCTTGTCGCTGATCCACAGAAAGTCACTGTTACCTATGCCGAAACAAAAGAAGTTCCTATTGAGAACAAAGAAAAATCAGGCTCTATCGTAGTCCATAAGACCACTGAGGGACAGAAGAATATCGAGGGAATAAAATTCTATCTCAGAGGTACATCTGATAGCGGCAGAGCTATTGATATCCCTGCGACAACTGATAAGGACGGCATAGCAAAGTTTGATGGAGTTCCAATCGGAACTTACATGGTTATCGAGGACGAGGAAACAGTACCATACGGCTATCTCGTAGCTGACGAAAAAGAGGTCAAGGTCGAGTATGCTCAGACTATTGATGAAACTATTCTTAATAACGAGCAGACAGGAACAGTTAAGGTACACAAGAAAACTGCTGATATGACTAACGTTGAGGGCATCAGATTTATCCTTTCAGGCATTTCCGATACTGGCAGAGAGATACGCATTGAGGCAACCACTGACAAGGACGGACTTGCGAAGTTTGAGGGCGTTCCAGTTGGTACATACACTATCACCGAGGACGGTAGCACAGTTCCATACGGTTATCTTGTGGCTGACTCCAAACAGGTGACAGTGGCATATGCACAGACTGTTGACACAGATATGGTAAATGAGAAAGCTCCTGATACGCCGAACACAGGCGTAACGGACAATGACTCAGACGGCAGCAAAGCACTGTGCAGCGTGGCTATCATTCTCGCAGGAGCTGCTATCGTGATGTTCAGCCGAAAGCGAAAAGAAAGATAATTGATGCTGTCTGAAAAAAGACAGTAAAAAGGGGATCAATTTATCATACATGAAGAAAGCCCCTGCAACTGGGCAGGGGCTTGGGAGGACGGGAATGAATAATGTGAATATCGATTTTAATTTCAAGTATCCAGGCAAAAAAGAAAGAGTAATCTATACAGTAACATCTATTTTAAAAGATGAAATTCGATTGTTTGGCAAAAGTATCATTTCAGCTATTCTAGTATGTGTTTGTTTTGAGAACGGATGGATCTTACCGCAAGAACACTGTGGTAACGATGATTTTATGATAGTTATGTTTTCAATTTTCTGCTTTATGCAGTGTGCTATATTGATAAATATATTCTCGAAAAAATACACATATGAGGGAAACATTATAGCCAAGTTTCATAATGGGGAAATCACTTATAGCGGAAAAACTAAGATAGGCGGAAATGAAGATGAATAACGAAAATGAACTCCATGATGTAACTTTTAAAATCAGGTATCCTAGTAAAAAGGAAAAAATTATATATGCGGTAAAGTCCATTTTAATAGATGAGTTGACTATTCTTGCTGAAAGTATTGCTATAGCTGCAATACTTTGCTCTTTCTTTTCAAACGAATGGTCTATACCTCAAAAATACAATGTATTTATAGTACTATTGTACGTTGTATTTTTTGTTTCACAAATATTGATACTTTTAAGGGCTGCATTAACAGGGAGATACACCTTAAAAGAAATAATCATTCGGAGAGTTGAGAAATGAGCATATTTAAAAGATTGGAAAATCACTATAAAAGTAAGAGCTACTTGACATATCATGCGGCTAATGAGCATGAACAACTGCTGTTATTTTATCCAAATTATAAAAGCACAAAGATATACGTCATACATAAAAGTGATGACTCTAAGTGGTTTGACCTTGGTTGCCTTGAAAGAGGCGATGATGAAAAGCTCGGTGTTTCATTTTATGACGGCTGCGATAACAATTTTAATAAAATGATAGCGAAAATGAAAGGCGTAGATAAGGCAGCTGAGGACTATAGGTTTACAATCTTTTATGACCCCGACACGGATACTTATTGGGTAGACAATTCATTAGAGCTGTTTTTTGAAAATCAAGAAGATGTTATCGCCAGATATTTAAAAGAAAATGGATATCAGTTAATAAGCATGACAGGAGAAAAATAATACATGGAACTTGGGCAAAAAGGAAAAGGACTGACATTTAAACTATATCATGATGTTCCTGAACGCTACAAAGCCACAGCCGCAGATACGGCACGTTTTGAGAAATTTTTAAAAATCATGATAAAAAAAACTACAAAGGCTATTGGCAAAAATTTAACTCGCTAAAAATTCAGACTTTTAAATAGTATAGCATATTTATTTTCAAAGCACAAGCAGTTTAAATAGAAGAAAACGCCTGCAACGGGGCAGGGGAGGTAGAGTAATGTGAACACTCTTTTTTTGATTATATGCTATGTACTTGTAATAGGATCTTGGTCTTTGTTGTGGTCAATATACACTGGTGATCCTTTATATGCTTGGCGAAAACCGATCGAAATTATTAAGAAAATAGAAAAGCGTTTCAAGGTGAAATCATGAAGATACTGGATATCTTATTTGTTGTTTTTAATTTGTACAATTTTGTCTGCCTGTTTAAACTAAGAAAACGTGATAAAAAGGAAATAAAAATGATAAAAGAACAAAAAGTCATAGAATGCATAGCTGACGAGCTGAAAGAAAAAGGGTATAATGTAAGACTATTAAGACGTATTGATGATTGTGCCGCAAGGTACATAATGTTTTACACTGATAAAAGATATTTTGTGACAGAGATATCAG